>Ga0181539_1000462_pt1 | contig 49202 bp, 33 predicted proteins | sample PEATcosm2014_Bin_46_FD_119767 | JGI IMG/M metagenome (GOLD analysis project Ga0181539, IMG submission 119767) | Peatland microbial communities from MTU Mesocosm Facility, Houghton, MI, USA - PEATcosm2014_Bin23_60_metaG | ecosystem: Environmental > Terrestrial > Soil > Wetlands > Peat | place... | reverse complement strand
CTGGGGCCGGACAGCTACGCGATCATCGGGCAGGAACAGATTGGCCAGTTGCTCAGCTCCAAGCCGCACGACCGGCGGGCCATCATTGAGGAAGCGGCGGGGATTACGCGCTTCAAAACCAGAAAGCGGCTGGCTGAGCTGCGCCTGGAGAGTGCCAAGCAGAACTTGGCGCGGGTGAGCGACATCTTCGAGGAAGTTACGCGGCAAATGAACAGCCTGAAGCGGCAGGCGTCAAGGGCCGAGCGCTTTGGCGCGGTGCGCGGCGAGCTGCGCGAACGGATGCGCGTGGTGCTGGCCAGCCGCATGGCGTTGATGGACGCCGAGCGGGCAAGGCTGGAGGCGGAGATTGGAGGCCTGACGGAGCAGATTAACGGCTCCGCGGCGGGGATTGAGGAGCAGGAAGGCAGCCAGCACGCACTTACCGAGCGCGGGTACCAGTTGGATAGCGAGGGACAGGAGGCACAAAATCGCGCCAACACGGCGACGGTTGAAATAGAGCGGGCCGCGGCGCGGAAGCACGCCAACGTGGAGCGCGTGAGCGAGCTGGAGACGCGCGTTGCAGTTACCGGCTCCGAGTTGGAACAAACTCGCGCTCAATTGAGCGGCATTGTCGAGGAGCGGGCACAACAACACAGCTTTCTTGCAACGGCCGCGGAAGAGACACGCGCCTTTCGCCAGCAGGTGGAGGCTCGCCAGCAGGAGGCGCGCGCGGCGGCAGAAGAGGTGTTTACCGCGGAGCGGGAACTGGAGACCAACCGCCGCCACGCCATGCACCTGCTGACCCTGGCCGGCAACGCACGGAACAACACCTCGCAGAGCGAGGAGAGCCTTGCGGCTCTGGAGCGAGAAGCGGAGCGGCTGGAAACCGAGATGGGCCAGGCGAGGGTGGAGCTGGAAACCCTGAACGCGCAGAGCGGAGAGTCAAGGCAGCGCTTCGAGTCCGCAACGGAGACGCTCAAGCGGCTGGAGGGTGAGATTGCATCGCTGCGCGAAGCTTTGCAAATCCGTCACACAGAAGAAAATGCACTACACGCGCGCGCCAATCAGTTGCGCGGTGAGCTGGCCACCTTGTCCGGCCGCCGCAATGCGTTGCAATCGCTGATTCGCGACCACGGCTACTCGTCAGACACGGTGCGCCGGCTGCTGAAGCCCGGCGCGCTGGCTGAAGGCATGGCGCCGGTGGGAACACTCGCCGATTTTCTCGAGGTGAGCGGCGCGTATGAAGCCGTGGTCGATGAGTTTCTGCGCGAAGAGCTGAATTATGTAGTGGTAAAGAGCTGGGTGGCTGCCGAGGAGGGCGTCAAGCTGCTCAAGTCCGGCGCGGACGGACGCGCCACGTTCCTGATTCACCCTGTTGAGCAGGCAGGACTTTTTGAGGAGAGTGATGACACCATCAGCGCTCCCGGCCTGATACCGCTCAAGGATTCTATCCGTGTGCTGAACGGATTTGGGCGGTCGCTGGAGTCGATTCTGCCCAAGCTCAAGCACAGCTACGTGATAGAAGACCTCATCGAGGCGCGGCGGCTTGCCGCGCAGTATCCCTACGCCTATTTCCTGACACCGGGAGGCGAGTGCTTCCACAACGCGACGATGACTGGCGGCAAGCCTGCCAGCGAAGGTCCTCTGGCGCTGAAGCGGGAATTGCGCGAAGCCGAGGGCCGCCTGGCGAAACTGGAAACAGAATTAACCAAGGCTGAAGCGGAAGCTGTTGCGCTGACCAAGACCATAGGGGAGATGGACGCGCAACTGGAGGCATACAGCGAAGAGCGGCGGCAGGCCGAACGCGACACCGCCGACCAGGGCGCGGCGCTGAAGCAGATGGAGTCAGAGACGCAGCGGGTGGAGCGGCGATTCGAGGAATGGACTGCGCAGGCTGCGCGCAATAAGGATGCGCGAGAGGTCAAGCAAAAAGCTATCAACGAAAAGCGCGAAGAGATGCTTCGCCTGGAGGCCGAGCACCAGACGGTTGAAGCGGCTCTCGATGAGATGCAGGCGCAGCTGGTTGTATTGCGCGAGAAGCGCGAAAGCTTGCAGCAGGAGGCGGCGCAGGTAACCGCCGAGTTAGCTGGCCTGGAAGAGCGGCGGCGCGGGGCTGAGGCAGCTTATCAACGCATCGACCAGCTTCATGCCGATTTGGAGCGCCGGGTTCAGAGTATTGAACAGCAGCGGATCGCAGCCGAGACGGAGCGAGAGCAGCGCATCAAAGAGAACGTCGAACTAGCCCAGCGCGAGCAGGAATTAGCAAAGGAGCGCACCGAGGCACAGGCCCAGGCGCAGACGCTGACTGCCCAGGCGCAGGCTCTGCGCCTGAAACTGGCAACCATGGAGACGGATTTGAAGGGCGGGCGATCAGCGCTTGACCTATTGCGTGAAGATCGCGCCAGCCGCTCAAGCGAAGTGGCCAAGCTGGGCGCCGACCTTGAGCACCTGGAGGCTAGCTGCCTGGCTGAGGTGAATCTTGAAGCCTCTGTACTGCGCGCTGATTCGCTGATCGAGCGCCTGACCGGCGAGGCGCTGGCCGCCGAAGAGGAGAGCTGCCGCGGATTGCGCCAGCGCATCGAGCAGATGGGGCCGGTAAACATGATGGCCCTGGATGAGTACAAGGAGACCGCGGAGCGGCACGGCTTCCTGGAAACGCAGCGCGCGGACCTGATGGAGTCGATAGAGAACACCCAGCAGACCATCAAGGAGATCGATCAGATTTCGCGCACTAAATTCGACGAGGCCTTTACCCGAATCAACGAGAACTTTGCTCATGTCTTCGCGCGGCTCTTCCAGGGAGGCCAGGCCTTCCTGCGACTCACGGATGCGGAGAACCAGGCTGAGAGCGGCCTGGATATCGTGGCCTCGCCGCCCGGCAAGAAGCTGCAGAATGTGCTGCTGCTCTCCGGCGGCGAAAAGTCGCTTACGGCGCTGGCCCTGCTGGTGGCCATCTTCCAGTTCAAGCCCAGCCCCTTCTGTGCGCTTGACGAAGTGGACGCGGCGCTGGACGAGACCAACGTCGGCCGCTTTGCCGATTTGCTGCATTCGTTGAGCAGAGAGACGCAATTTCTGCTGGTTACCCACTCCAAGCGCATGATGCAGGCGGGAGACATGATTTACGGCGTGACCATGCAGGAGCCCGGAGTCTCCAAGGTGATCAGTATGCGTCTAGGCGGCCGCGATCAGCAGAGGGCCACGGCGTAGCATTCTTCCAGCGTGGCGCCGGCCGCCACGCGAAGACGCCTGCCCGCAAGGCGAGGAATAGCCCGACTGCACAATCATCCGGCCACATGGCTGGATTATGTTTATATATGTATCTACATTGCCGGTCCCGATCATGACGCAGGCGTGGAGCGAGTCACCAAGATGGAAATTGTATTCCGGGATAATGCGGAGAACGAGGCATCATGGGACTGAACGTATTTGATGTTGCCGTGATTGTGCTGTACCTGGCCTGCGTCACTGCCTTCGGAATGCACTTCCGCAAAAAGCAGGACACCATCAAGGGCTACTTTTTAGCGGGAAAGACGATCCCGTGGTGGGCCATCTCATTGTCCATTGTTGCGGCCGAGACCAGCACGCTGACCATCATCAGCGTGCCCGGCATGGCCTACGAGCAGGATTTTCGCTTTCTTCAGCTGGTGATCGGCTACGTGATCGGGCGCATTATCATCAGCCTGCTGCTGATTCCGCATTACTTTCGCGGCGACCTGGTTACGGCCTATCAACTGATCGAGCGCCGTTTCGGCCAGAGGCTGCGTTCGCTCACGGCAGGCTTGTTCCTGCTGACGCGCGCCGCCGCGGATGGCGTACGCGTCTTCGCGATTGCCATTGTGGTAGGCATCGCGCTCTCCGGACTTTTGCACGGCTACAGCGACCTGGGCCGCGATGTCGCGGCCATCGCCATCGTCATTATCCTCACCCTGATCTACACCTTCAAAGGCGGGATGTCGACCGTGATCTGGATGGACGTCATTCAGTTGACTGTCTACATAACTGGAACGGTGATCGGCCTGTTCACCATCGCGCACCTGGTGCCGGGCGGCTGGAACGCCGCCTGCAGCATGGCAGCGGACGCCGGCAAGTTTCACGTCTTCGAGTTCGGCTGGAATTTTTACGCAAAATACACCTTCTGGTCCGGAATCATCGGCGGTGCCTTTCTGACCACAGCCAGCCACGGCGTCGATCAGTTGATCGTGATGCGGTTGCTTGCATCGCGCAGCGAGCGCAATGCCAAGATGGCGCTGATAACCAGCGGCGTGATCGTGCTGTTTCAGTTTGCGCTCTTTCTGCAGATCGGCGCGCTGCTCTATGTTTTCTATAAGCTTATTCCTCCGGCCGAGGCCTTTACGCGCTCGGATCGCATCTATCCCACATTCGTCGTCGACTATATGCCGCACGGCATCAGCGGGCTGCTGGTATCGGCGATTCTGGCCGCGGCCATGACCAATCTGAGCGCTTCGCTCTATTCGCTTTCCTCTACCACCATTATCGATTTTTATTCCCGATTCAATCCCGGCGTCAGCGAGAAACGCAGGATGTTTTTCTCCCGAATGGCAACCATCTGCTGGGGAGTAGTCTTGTTTGCGTTGGCGATGGTGGTTCGTCAGAGCGGCCAAAAGGTCTTGGAGGTTGGCTTATCTATCGCTTCAGTGGCCTACGGATCGCTGCTTGGAGTCTTTATGCTGGGTGTTCTCACGCGCCGCGCATCGGAGAGCGGCGCCATGGTGGGCATGGTGTGCGGGTTTGCGCTGAACCTTTTCCTGTGGCAGTTTCCGGTATGGCACGGACAGAAGGTTCCGTTCACCTGGTATGTGCCGCTGGGAAGCATTGTTACGTTTGGCATTGGCTATGGCGCCAGTTTATTTCTGCGCCGGGACCTACCGGTTGAACCGGCAATTGGAGGTGCAAGATGAAGAGGAGTATTCGCGGCGACTCTTCCAAGATTCGATTTATGTTAGTTCTGTACGCCATGCTTTGGGGCGCCGTCGCGGTTGGCCAGCAATCTGTTGCCAAGCCGGACTATTTTGTTTCCAGGCCGGTGATCAATATGTACTCCACTACTTCTGTTGACAGCGAAGTCGTGTCGCAGGCGCTCTACGGGGCGGGGGTGCTTTCGCTGGAAAAGACAAAGGGATGGATTCATATACGCACCGGAGATGACTACACCGGCTGGGTGGCTGAGGCCGGCATCACGCCGCTGCAAGACGGTTATGCTCCGGATGGAAAGGCGGTTCGCGTTGTGGGACTGAGCGCGAACCTATATCGCGAACCCAGCACAATTAAGCACGCTCCAATTCTGAACCTGCCCTGGGAAGCGCGGTTGGAATTGATTCCCGGATATGTTGACAAGAGCGGGCGCTGGCTTCAGGTCAAGCTCGTGAATGGCGAGACGGCATACATTGAGCAGGGCAACGTCAGCGCGGATTTTACGCCGCTTACCGTCGAGCAGACCATTCAACTTGCGCGCAGGTTTCTTGGCATCACTTACACATGGGGCGGTGTCTCCAGTTATGGTTTTGACTGCTCCGGCTTTACGCAGATGCTGGTCCGCCAGCGCGGGATCATCATGCCGCGGGATGCCGATGTGCAGGCAAGCTGGAGCGGATTAGCGCCGGTAGAGCGCAAGGACCTGCAGCCGGGCGACCTGTTGTTCTTTGGCGCAAGCCTCGAGAGGATTACCCATACGGGCATGTACATTGGCAACGGCGAGTTTATCCACGACACATCCGAAACGCATCCCGGGGTTCAGATCAGCAAACTGGATGATATGCCCTGGACTAAACTGCTGGTAGCAGCGCGGAGAGTGAAATGATGAATCGAAGGGATCTGTTCAAAGCAGCGGGCGCGATGGGAGTTGGCGCGGCGATGCCAACGGCCCTGTTTGCCACGGACGCGCCGGCAACGGGCAGCAATGCAGTTGTCAAGACGGAATTGAAGCGCCTGATGCTTCGACACACCTGGACGACCACGATGTCTTCCAGCACCTATCGCGACACAGTTCATCTTCAGTATCAGCGCGACGGCGTTACAGGATACGGCGAGGGCGCGCCCATTGTGCGCTTCAAAGAATATCCGGAGCAAGCCAAACAAGCCATCGATGCGATCATCGATAAGATTGCCGCCGGAGATCCGTGGAAGTTCGACAAGTTTCTAGCCGAGGTATGCGGTTTGCTCGGCGACCATCAGCACGCGGCCATGGCCGCAGTAGATATCGCTATATGTGATTGGCTGGGCAAAAAACTCGGTATTCCGCTATATCAGTTTTTCGGGCTCGATCCCGCCGACGCTCCTGTGACCACTTTTTCGATTGGAATCGACACGCCGGAGATTACACGGCAGAAGACGCGCGAGGCGGAGGATTTTCCTGTTCTAAAGGTAAAGGTCGGACTCAAAAACGACGAGGAGACCATCGAGGCCGTGCGCAGCGTAACGAAAAAGCCGTTGCGCGTGGATGCCAATGAGGGATGGACCGACAAGGAAGAAGCAATCCGCAAGATTAACTGGCTGGAGACGCAGGGCGTGGAGCTGATTGAGCAACCAATGCCCGCGCACATGTTTGAAGAGACAAAGTATGTGCGCGGCAAGGTGCACATACCCGTCATCGCCGACGAAGCCTGCACCCACGCGTCGCTGATTCCCAAGCTCAAGGAAGCGTACGACGGAATTAATGTGAAGCTGGATAAGTCGGGCGGCGTAATGGAAGCCTATCGATGGATCAAGTTTGCCCGCACGATGAATATGAAGGTGATGCTGGGTTGCATGGTATCCAGTTCCTGCACAGTTACCGCCGCGGCGCATATTGCGGCTCTTGTGGATTATCCCGATCTGGATGGAAATCTTTTGATATCCAACGATCCATACGAAGGCGTGAAGGTGCAGAAGGGAAAGTTGATTTTGCCATCCGGACCGGGTCTGGGACTGAAGGTACTGGCTTCGTAGGTTAGTGACTATGCGCAATTACTTCCTGGAATTTGACATCATCGTAGTAGTACGTTACCTGGAATTGCTCAGGTCAGGGAGATTCAAGTGAAAAGGGAGCCTGCGATTTACCGGTTTATCTTGATTCTGTTGGTCGTCGCTGCGTTGTGCAGTGGCCTGATTGCCCAAGATACATCGTCCGCCGGAAACGCGCCAGTAATCACTCGCGGGGCGGACTTCTCCAACATCGATGCGATTATGAACGCGGCGATTGCGCATGGGACTATTCCCGGCGGCGTGGTGCTGATTGGACACAACGGAGCGGTGGTTTATCGCAAAGCCTACGGCATGCGCTCGCTGGAACCGGTCAAGGAAGCCATGACCGTGGACACCATCTTCGATCTTGCATCGCTGACAAAATGCATTGCCACGGCGACTTCCGTCATGAAGCTGGTACAGGAAGGAAAGGTTCGACTGAACGAGCCGGTAGCGGCCTACTTGCCGGAGTTTGCCAAAAACGGAAAGAGCGATATTACTGTCCGCGAACTGCTCACGCATTTTTCCGGGCTGACAGAGGATCTCGATCTTAAAACGGCATGGAAAGGGCGCGATGCCGCCTACCAGATGGTCATGGACCAGAAGCCTGTATTCCCACCCGGCTCGCGTTTTCTCTACAGCGATATTAATTTCGTGACGCTTGGATTTCTGGTTGAGAAAGTCTCCGGCATGAGCCTGGATGAATACGCCGCGAAGAATATCTTTGCTCCGCTGGAGATGAAGGATACGCGCTTTTTGCCGCCTGCCGCATGGATTCCGCGCATCGCGCCGACGGAATATGACGAAAGCCATCATATGCTGCGCGGCACGGTGCATGATCCGACTGCGCGCCGAATGGGGGGCGTTGCGGGAGACGCAGGATTGTTTTCTACCGCCGATGATTTAGCAATCTTTGCGCAGGAGATGCTCTCCGGCTTTCATATACTCACGCCATTGACGGTGGAGAAGATGACCACCCCGCAGCAGCCGCCTACATCGACAACGCTGCGCGGCCTGGGCTGGGACATCGATTCGCCGTATTCCTCCGCTCGCGGAGAGATTTTCCCGGTCGGCTCCTTCGGGCACACGGGGTACACGGGTACGTCGATATGGATCGATCCAGTTACGGATAGTTATGTGATTCTGCTGACCAACTCGGTTCATCCGCGCGGCCATAACCTGGCGATCGTTCCGCTGCGCGCGCGGGTTGCCACCGCGGCGGCCGAGAGTCTTGGACTTTCTGTCTCAGATGATCAGAAACTGCGCATGGCCCGCATCACAGGCTATAACGAAGCCATGCCGTCAGCGCGCCTTGTGACCGCTCGCAATGGCTCGGTTCATACCGGCATCGATATGCTGGAGGCCCACGACTTTGCCGAACTCCATGAAGCAGGCAGGGAAGTAACCAAGGTCGCGCTGGTCACTAACCAAACCGGCGTAGACTCACGCGGCAATCGTACCATCGTTGTGCTGGCCAAAGCACCAGGCATTCAGGTAGTCGCCATCTTCAGCCCGGAGCATGGCGTCACAGGAAGCGCGGACACGACTGTTATTGGCGATTCCAAAGACGAGCAGACTGGAATCCCCGTCTACAGCGTCTATGGAGATTCCAGCGCCAAGCGTCACCCGTCGCTGGATGTGTTGAAGCCGGCGGATGTAATCGTCTACGACATTCAGGACGTCGGCACGCGCTTTTACACCTACGAAACTACGCTCGGCTACTTTCTGGAGGCAGCGGCCCAGACAGGGCAGAGAATATTGGTACTCGACCGCCCCAATCCCATCAACGGCACTTACGTTCAGGGGCCGATCAGCGACAAGGGACGCGAAAGCTTCATCAACTACGGGCAGATCCCGATTCGCCATGGCATGACGATTGGCGAGCTGGCGCGCTTTTATAACTCCGAGCGCGGCATCAATTCCAAGTTGAAGGTCGTTCCCATGGAGGGATGGCAGCGCGGCGATTGGCTGGATTCTACCGGAGTTCTATGGGTGAGTCCTTCTCCTAACATGCGCAGCCTGACCGAAGAGGTTCTTTATCCCGGAGTTGGAATTCTGGAGTTTACCAATATATCGCTGGGACGCGGTACGGATACGCCGTTTGAACTGCTGGGAGCTCCGTGGATTCAACCGCTGGAGCTGGCCTCCTATCTGAATGCGCGGGCCATTAGTGGTGTTCGCTTTGTGCCAACGGAATTCACTCCTAACGCCAACGTCTACGCTCAGCAGAAATGTGGGGGCGTGAACATCATCGTCACCGACAGGAACGCCCTCGACGCGCCGGAACTTGGCATCGAGATTGCGGCCGCGCTGCACTCCCTCTATCCGCAGCAGTTTGAGATGAAAAACCTTGACAGCCTGATGCTGAACAAGGCCACCATGGATGCAATCAGCGCCGGACAGGATCCACGCCGCGTGTGGATGGATTGGGTTGAAGCGATTGAACGGTTCATGCCGATTCGAGCCAGATACCTGCTTTACTGAAGCAGTGGCCTCTAACCCGGATCGCCTACTCCGACATAAAAGGATCACACGGTGATGGGGAAAAAGTGGGTTACAGTGATGGGCAGCTTTGTGGCGGATCTGGCCTTCCGCACTGGCCGCATTCCCGCCTGGGGCGAGACGCTGATGGGCCAGTCCTTCAAGCTCGGTCCGGGCGGCAAGGGCTCCAACCAGGCTGTAGCTGCGGCGCGCGCCGGCGGCCGGGTGAGTTTCATCTCCAAGCTGGGACGGGATGCCTTTGGCGATATGGCGCGAAATATGTATAAGGCAGAAGGCATTGACACCCGGTTTCTCTTCACCACAGCGAGCGCTACTGGCGCGGCCACAATCATCATTGATGCCGAGAAAGGCGAGAACGCCATCATCGTCGTGCCCGGCGCCTGCTTTGAAGTGAGCGCTGAGGAGGTCGATCAGACCCGCGAGCTGATTGCCGAATCAAGCGTCTTTGTCGCCCAGCTTGAACTATCATTGCCTGTCGTCGAACACGGGCTTGCGTTGGCTCACAAACTTGGTGTTCGCACCATCCTCAATCCCGCGCCCGCCGCGCCGTTGCCTGAGAGCATCTACCAGTACATCGACTACATTACGCCCAACGAGACGGAGGCAGCCGCGCTAATCGGCGTCCCGGTCACGAGCATTGTCGGCGCCGAGAAGGCAGCCGATGCATTTCTCGCCCGCGGCGTGCCCAACGCCATCATCACGCTGGGCGCACAGGGCGCCTTCGTCAAGAATGCCCGCGTCAAAGCGCATGTTCCCGCTGTCAACGCCGGCCCAGTCGTTGAAACCACCGGTGCAGGCGACGCTTTTAATGGTGGTTTTGCCGTCGCCCTGGCCGAGGGCATGGACCTGGTGGAAGCCGCCCGCTTCGGCTGTGTGACTGCAGGAATCTCCATCACGCGTTCCGGCACCGCGCCATCCATGCCCACCCGCGCAGAAATCGACGCGCTACGCAACGTAGGAGATCGAATTTCGTAGGGATATTCCTTGTTCTTTTAGGCAAGCTAAAGCTCTGTTTTTGGGAAAAGAATACTTGCAAATTGTTGATATTCAATAACTTATTGTATAAATGGTGGACCTGGTCGGGATCGAACCGACGACCTCTTCCATGCCATGGAAGCGCGCTCCCAAACTGCGCCACAGGCCCACATGCTGCAGTGATGCAACTTTTCTATTGTCTCCGCTAGTGCCGGATTCGTCAAACTTGAATGTCCCTGCCTGGAACTCTCCCCCAGGCAGTCCGTCGAGTTTTGTAATCAGCACCAAACCAGCTTCGGAGATGAAATTCTTGCGTGACCGGGAACACTTATGGGGGTTCCCGGTGTCTAAGATAATAGAGGACGTGGGACACTGGGTTTAAAGCCAGTGTCCGACTCCCGCGCACTCTAAGTCAGCATTGGTTTTTAGCGGCGCTTTTTCAGCCGTTAATGCGAGTGGCCGCAATCGGAAGCCGGGCTTTTCCCGGCGCAGATTTGGCAGGCGACGAATCTGCATCCGCTGTGGCAGAGTGGGAGGATTCTGATATGCAGGCGGACCTCACCATGGGCAATCTTGCCAGTGCGCTGACCTTTGAATCTGAGGAGGCAGCCCTGATCGCGGAACTGCAGGCCGGTTCCGAGGAAGCTTTTGCGTGGCTGATCGCGCGCTACCATCAACCGATCTACTCGCTGCTGGCGCGTGCTGTACAGAACCGCGCGGATGCCGCCGATCTTACCCAGGAAGTCTTCGTGAAGATCTTTCGCGGGGTAGGCAGTTTTCACGGCGAGTCGTCGTTGCGAACTTGGATTTATCGGATAGCACTGCGCGAGGCCTCCAACTACCGGCGCTGGTGGACGCGGCATAAACATTCCGAGGTTCCCATTGAGCAGGAGATGGGTAAGAGCGAAAATGGCCAGCCGGTATTGCTAAAAGACATGCTGGTAGATCCTGCGGAGTCACCTTACGAACAGGCAATGCACGAAGAGAACAAGGCGCGTGTTGAGGCGGCATTGAGCAAGGTGCCGGAACCATTCCGTTCAACCATCATCCTGCGCGATATAGAGGGTTTTGTTTACGAAGACGTTGCGGATATCCAGGGAGTGAGTCTGGGGACTGTCAAGTCGAGACTGGTGCGTGGGCGCGCGGCTTTGAAGGCGATTCTGATGACTCAGGAGTATGACATGCATTTTCCAGTACACGAGGGCCGCGCTGGATTTGGAATGTCCCTGGGAGAGGAGGCGCGATGAACGGCTGCAATGAAATGCAGACACTGTTTACTGAGTACCTGGACGGCCGTTTAGGTGGACGTGAGATGCGGCATGTTACCGCCCATCTGGAGCGTTGCAGGGAGTGTGCCGGCGATTGGAAGTCTCTTGAAAAGATGCAGTCCATGCTGACCACGCTGGGCCCGGTACCGGAGCCCCAGGACCTGCTCTTGCGCATTCGCGTGGCTATCAGCCAGGAGAGGGCCCGCCGCCGCCGGACTGCCTTCCATGCCTTGAATCTGGCCTGGAAAAACACTGTGGGACCGTTCCTGCTGCAGGCCGCTGCAGGATTTGCCTCCGCCGTGCTGCTATTGGGTACTGTGATGGTGCTGGCCGGCTTGTTTACACAGCCGCAGAGCGCACAGGCTACCCCGGATGAACCCTTGGGAGCAGCCACGGCGCCACGATTCCTTTACATGTCCAGCGTAGTAGGCAGCAACCCCATAGGCGATGTCTCCACCCCGGTCGTGATCGAGGCATATGTCAACGGAGAGGGTCAGGTTTACGACTATCGCATCGTCTCCGGCCCTACCGACAAGGCTACCCGTACGCAGGTGGAGAACCTGCTTTTGTGGAGCCGCTTTGAGCCCGCTCGACGCTTCGGCAAACCAGTGCCCGGCCTGGCCGTGCTCTCCTTCTCCGGAGTCTCCGTTCGCGGGTAATTTATTCAAGGAGTTTTCCACAGCCCTACACCGGCTCATAGAAGGTGCAGGTCGGGGTTGGTGTGATTTTATTGCCTCGACATTTTCAGCTATAAAATTGAGCGGTTTAGCGATAACGTCTGAAGGATATTATTTTATATATTGTTACTAATATGTATATATTACAATAACTTATTGTCGTTTTACAGACTACCAGGAGTTTCCGCCTTATATTCCCCTTTCACTAGTAGATGAAATGGGACTAGGCTATTCTTGCGCAGTTATGCGCCAAAAGAGGAGAACCCATGAAAAAGTCACTGCGAATTGCCCTTCTCGTCGTTGTTCTAGCATCTGCTACTTCAATTCTCAATGCCGCTCCATCGAACCCATGGCCGGTACCGGTACCGCAAGTAAGGACCAATGCGGTTTCCGCTCCCTCGAACCCCTGGCCAGTACCGGTTCCGCAATCGCTGATCGCATTTATTTCTATGCTTCTCTCTGCTCTTGGCCTATAAAAACGGAGAGAATAGAAGTCGAGAGGTGAAATGAACCTGTCGGCGCTCGATTGGATGTTAGTAGCGGCTACTTCGCTGGGCAATACGGCCCTGTTTGCCGTTTTAATCATCCGGCGCAGATGGGTGGTTTTCCCTGTTTTTACTACGTACATGGGCTTTGAGACGGTCCTTGGTCCTGTCCTGTATGAACTCGTATTGCATGGTTCGCGGAGCTGGTATGCGCGGGTCTACTGGGCTTCGGCTTTGATTGAATTCGCCTTGCAATTGGGGATTGTCTTTGAGATTGCGCGTATTGTTCTGCGGCCCACCGGGACCTGGGTCCGGGACGCCAGAAAGCAGTTCATCCTCTGGGGCGCTGCTGGCATCCTGTTCGCAGCAGCGCTTCCATGGCTGGTTACCCCTCCGGCCACATCTCTGCTCGGTCGTCTGATGGTGCGGGGATTCCTATTCACCAGCCTGGTGATCTGCGAGCTGATCGCCGTGGTGACACGGACCTCAAAAAGCCTGGGACTGGGCTGGCGCAACCATGTTATGGCGCTGGGCAACGGGTGGACGGTCTGGGCCGTGGTTGCCATTCTAGTGGACGGGCTGCATAGCTACTTCGGCGCACAGCGCTACTTTGGGGAGTTGGAGCAAGCGCGTACATTCGCTTACCTCTTGGCCCTTGGCTATTGGATAGTTCAATTTTGGCTGGAGGAGCCGGCCCGGCAGCCTATTTCGCCCCAGTTGCGAGCCTATATCCAGGCTTTGCACGAACGTGTAAAAAATGACCTTGACATAGTAAGCGCACAAAGGTAACATTCTCACGATGACCTTTGCGCTCTCCTATTTCGTATTTGGGGTTTTGCTGTGCGCTTTTGCCGGTGCCGTAATCGTAGACCGGCGCGCGTCCAGCAAATTAGCGCTACTGGATTGGAAAGACCTGGTCGCGGGGCTGCATCGGCTGAACATGGCTGAGTTGTCCGCTGTGGCCACGGATTACTTGACCCCGCGCCGCGGCCAGATTGATATGGAGCCAAAGGAAATCTGGGAGTATCTCGGCGGTTACGAAGGCTTAAAGAGAATGCGCGAGAATGCAGAGATCATGCTCGCGCTGGCCGCATATGCGCAGCGCTGGAACTTCGAAGAAGCGGTTATCGTTACGGAGCGGATGAGGCTGGATGCGGCATCTTTGCGCCGTGCTGTACGCCGTGTGGAAATCGGCATGATTCCAGCCAGTTTATTGCGGCATTTCCGGCTTACCCTCCCCCTTCATGCGCAGGAGGCGTCTTCGGCCTACTATCTGATGCGCCAGCGCCTCCTCGCACTCTACGAAACCAGCCACATAAGCCGTTATCCCACACTAGCGGCTGCCCTGTAAGGCGTATCGGGCTTGAGCAGGTACCCAGCTGTTCCCACGCTCCCGTTTGACCCTGCCAATGCGTCTAGAATTAAGCAGGGTTCTACATGACATTAAGAGCATTCCCATCCTTCGCCGTTCTGATGGTCGCTGTTTTTTGCATTTTCGCCTGTCTTTCGCCTGCTACGTCGTTTGCCCAACCTACCAGCAGCTCCGCCAACGCGCCCAGAGAAGAGCAAACTTCGTCTTCATCGCCGGATATTGCGCAGGAAAAGGCCCCTTCGCTTGTGGATCCCGCAGGTCCGACCATCTCGATGATCAGCACAGAACCGGTCTTTCTCATGGCAGCGGCGCTGAATGCCTGCGGCTACGATGACGGCCTGGAGGAGAGCGCCCCGGTCCGCAAACGCGTTCGCGAAGAGATGAACCAGGCGCTCGCCAAGAGCGAAGACGCGCGTAACAAGCGCGACCATTTGTGTCTCTACATCGCCCAGCACCGCATGACCGGCGGAGTGCGCGATATTGCACAGTACATTTCGCTGGCTCTCTATCTGACGCCGCCGCCGGATCTGGAAACTGCTGTTGAGCTGACCGAGATGCCCCCTGACTCGACCCAGGTGATCGAGGTCGTCCCCCTGCTGCGAGACTTTGTCGCCGCCGTGGACCTGCACGGCATCTGGCTGGTGGTGCATCCCATCTACGATAAGGAGGCCGATCTACTGCATGATCCGCTCTCCAAAATGATCGTCTCCACCAACTTGTACCTCAAAATGCCGGCTGAGACCTACAATGGGCGGCGGTTTATTGTGGTCATCGAGCCCATGCTCTCGCCTCGCACCATCAACGCCCGCATCTATGGCACGGATTATGTGGTCGTGGTTTCGCCGGTAAATGGAACGGTCCGCATGAGCGACGTGCGCCACACGTACCTGCACTACGTGATTGAGCCTCTGCTCTACCTCAGAACCAACGCCCTTGCGCGCATGCAGCCCATCCTCAAGGAGATCCGCGATGCTCCTCTGGAGTTTCGCTATCGCTCCGACACCGTGGCCCTGACCGTCGAGTGCCTCATCAAGGCTATTGAGGCACGCATCATGGACACCGGCATTCCCGAGTACAAGATCCCGGCTAATATCGACCGTTCGGAGCTGCCGCGTTATGAACGTGAGCGGCAGGCCTACCAGCAGAAGGTGGATGCCGTCCGTTATGCCACTATGCGCCACGACATGACGCAGGGATTCGTGCTCACGCAGTACTTCTATGAGGAGATGATTAAGTTTGAGAAGGACCCTGTCAGCCTGAAGGACACCATGGGCGAGATGGTCTACAGCATGGACATAGACCAGCAGGTGCACCGCGCCAGAAACCTCGACTTCGACAAGGAAGGCGATAGCGATGTACTCTCTCGCAACACGCCGCGCAAGTTGACCGGCCTTGACCTGGCAGAGGCGCGCCTCGCCGCCGGCGACGTGGCCACAGCCAGCGCCATGGCCCGCCAAGCGCTTGTCGAGAACACGGATTCTTCAAATTCGGACGCGGTTGCCAATAGCGCCCGCGCAGAGTTCATTCTGGCCAGGGTGGCCATCCTGACCGGCCATCCCGAACAGGCCATGGAGGGATTCCAGCGGACACTGGCCACCAGCAAAGACCCGCGACTGCTTGCATGGTCACACATCTACCTGGGGCGTATGCTCGACCTGGATTGCAAGCGCGACGAGGCTTTGGCTGAGTATAAAGAGGCGCTGAAGACGCGCGATGGGCAGATGGATACACGGCTGTCCGCTGAACGGGGCGTCAAAACAGCCTACGCCGTCCGAGGACACAGTTGTGAGGATGATGCCGACGATACTGGCACGCAAGGGCCAGCGCCGGCCAAACCCCCTACGGCCACGCCTCCGCAAGACAAACCAGAAGCTTCATGGCCAAATGGGACTGTAAAGCCCCGATAATCTGACGCATGCATCTGTCAGGAGAGCGCGAAACGTCTAATTGAGTAGCGGGGCATCTTTAGGACCGAAAATCGGTTTCAAGAGGCGTTTCCGGCATTATCCGGGAACCAGGGGTTTGAAGAACCGGGTTTCAGTCGGTGTCTACGAACAAAAGCAGATTTAGGAGTAAACCCATCGAGGCGCATGTGGAAGCTGAACTTGCAGAGTTGGAAACAGAATTGGGTCATAGCTTTGCACACACTGAGCTGCTGGTGCGCGCTTTGACTCATCGCTCTTTGGCCAACGAGCGGGCGGCCAGCGAGCAGGCTCTCGTCGGCAGCAAGATCAAAGCGACTGCTACGGACGACAATGAGCGCCTTGAGTTCCTGGGCGACGCCGTACTGGGTTTGGTAGTTGCCGAAGCCCTGTTTCTGCATCACCCGGAGTGGCAGGAGGGCGAGCTGACCCGCGTCCGAGCCCAGCTGGTTAGCCGCCAGCATCTAGCTGAAGTTGCTACGGCAATCAACCTGGGCAGTTATCTGCGCCTTAGCCGCGGCGAGGACAAGGGCGGCAGCCTAAGGCGCAAGAGTACGGTGCTTTCAAATACCATGGAGGCCGTGCTGGGAGCGCTCTTTCTGGACGGCGGATTGGAGCCGGTTTCCGCTTTTGCGCGCCGATGGGTGATGGGCGAGGCTGCCGAGCAGTTGGCCGAGCAGTTGCGCTCTGGAGCCGCTTTGGGCAACTATAAATCGGCATTGCAAGAGTACTTGCAAGCCACGCGTGCCGGTACACCTATCTACCGGGTCAAGAGTGAAAGCGGCCCCGACCACCATAAACGCTTTCTGGTTGAGGTCCGGCTCAAGACAACCGAAACAGAACCGGGGAAACAACTAGCGCGTGGCATGGGCAGCACCAAGAAACACGCCGAGCAAGATGCGGCTCGACGCGCGCTGGAGAGGCTGAAGGCAGCAGGGAAAAAGGCTGGCGCCGCCGAGGTCAAGCCGGGAACCAAAAAGGAGGAGCAGAAAATGCGATGAGTACCTCTGCCCAAGGACCTGGCCCAACCTCGCACTGGTTTGCGCAAATGCGGCTCCATCTGCCTACCGTGCCCGAGGCATTCGCTTCGCTGCTTAGGACGGTGGTGGTGGCGCTGTTCTTGCTCACATTTGTACTTCAGCCCTACCTTATCCCCTCCGAAAGCATGGAGCGTACCCTGCTGGTGGGCGATTTTCTGCTGGTCAATAAGCAGGTTTATGCTCCATCCGGCAGTCTCGCCCGGCATCTTCTGCCCTATCTGGACGTCAAGCGCGGAGATATTGTTGTCTTCCACCATCCCCAACACCCATATCTCGTCAAGCGGGTAGTGGGCCTACCCGGTGACCGGCTGCACATCAAGGATGGCCGAGTCATTGTCAACGGCATCGTCCTTGATGAGCCTTATGCCGCTTTTGAGCCCGTTGACGGTAACCCCTTACACGACGACTTTCCCGTTGTGGTTTATACCGATCCCCAGGTTGACCCGGCGTGGTGGAAGCAGTTGCAGAGTCTCATCCGAGACGGCGATCTGGTGGTACCCCAGGACGAATATTTCGTGCTCGGCGACAACCGCAATCACAGCACTGATTCCCGCTATTGGGGATTTGTCTCGCGGCAGCAGATCGTGGCCCGCCCTCTAGTCATCTACTTCTCCCTTTACCGGCCATCCACTACCGATGTCGAACCTGTTACGCTGCAAGCCGCGCTGCCAGCCTCAGATGATAGACTCGGACACGATAGGCAAATCTCTGCAAAACTCACGGGGTTTGCGCGCTGGAAGCGCATCTTCCGCGTGGTGCATTAAAACAGTTATCAGCCGTCTGCATTCAGTTTTCAACTAAATGGAATACCGGGATTATTGACCACTGAAGGCTGAATAGTGATAACTGAATGCTGATAGCTGACAACACTCAACGAGCGATAGGATGTCAAAGAAAAAAAAGCCCGACCTCAAGACGCCGCCCAAGACCCAGCCCGCTGAAGATCGAGTGGAAGAGACGTTCCCCGAAGCAGTAGCCAGCATCTGCTCCATCCTGGTCATTGGCCTGTTCATCCTCACCTTCCTCGGCCAGAACTACGTCATTCCCTCCGGCTCAATGGAGAAGACGCTGCTGGTGGGTGATCATCTGCTGGTGGACCGCATCACCCTCGCTCCGCCGGCGGAGTGGATGCCGCTGGCTCACTATCGCGAGCCAAAGCGCGGCGATATCGTGGTCTTCATCAAGCCCGTGACAGACCCGGATGCGGACGGGAACCCTCAATACCTGACTCTGGTGAAGCGGCTGATCGGTGTGCCCGGCGACCACATCCACTTACGCAACGGCATCGTTATCCTCAACGGCGTTGCCCAGGACCAGCCGTACGCTCAAGCGACAACCCCGGAAAACCATCAGGACTTTCTCGACGAGTTTCCCTCCAAGCAGCCGCCTTCAATCTCTCAGGTCCCTGATTCCTGGTCGATGGTTGACTTTCCCAGGAGCGTGGAGAACGGCGATCTGGTGGTTCCTCCCGGCAAGTACTTCATGATGGGCGACCATCGGCACGACAGCCTCGACTCGCGCTACTGGGGCTTTGTGCCCAGAGAAAACATTGTTGGCCGGCCGCTGTTCAATTACTGGTCATTTGTAACTCCGGATAATCAATTGGAACAGCCCGGGATCGGCAACACCCTGGCCTGGATGGGCCACGTTGCATTGCACTTTTTTTCTGATACTCGCTGGAGCCGGACCCTGCACCGGGTGAAATGACAGCTAACGGTATTCAGCCATCAGCGATCAGTAGATGACCTTGGGCTATCGTAAATGGCAACTGTAAACTGATAGCTGACAGCTGATAACTGAATATGAGCGAAGACGCACAAGCCCGGCAGCGAAAACGCAGGCGGCTTTGGATCGCAATGGCAGCCTTGGTGGTCCTCCTGGCCATTCTGATTGTGCCCCCGTTTTTGAGTGTGAGCCGCTACAAGAGCCGCATTACTCAGCTGATCTCCACTTCGCTGGGGCGTCCTGTTCGTCTCTCCTCGGTCGAGGTGCGCCTGCTGCCCACTCCGGGTTTTGTTCTCTCTGACCTTACCGTTGAGGAAGACCCCGCCTATGGAGCCGAGCCGGTGCTCCACGCCAACACGGTCACAGCCTCCATACGCCTTCTTTCGCTGTGGCGCGGTCGCCTGGAGCTCGATTCTATCCATGTGGATGAGGCCAGCCTGAATCTGGTTCGCTCCGCTCCCGGCCGCTGGAATCTCGACTCGCTCCTGCGCACAGCCACTGCCCAGGCTCAATCCGGGGCAGATAAGCCGGACAATCCCGTCAAACCCATCCGGCTGCCCTACCTCAGAGCTACCCACTCCCGCATCAACATCAAGAATGGCGTGGAGAAACTGCCGTTTTCCCTGCTCGACGCCGAGATGTCCCTGGAACAGCAGAGCCCGGGCAACTGGCGCATCCGGTTGCGCGGCCAGCCTGCCCGCACCGACCTCAGTATTGAACAAGGCGACACCGGCATTGTTCGCATGGAGGCAAATCTGCGCCAGGCCACGGAACTGCGCCTTATGCCGTTACACATTGATCTGGAATGGCGCGAGGCGCAACTCGGCCAGCTTACCCGCCTGCTCCTCGGCTCCGATGCCGGCTGGCGTGGCAACCTCACCGGGGAATTGCATATCGACGGCACCCCTGAGGCGGCACAGGTCAAAACTCGTCTGCGCGCCACCAGCGTTCATCGCGCCGAGTTTGCCCCGGCTGTTTCCATGGACTTTGACGCCAACTGCAGTCTGCTTGCTCACTTCTCCGCCCGTACTATCGACAACCTGATCTGCGACTCTCCGTTCGGCAATGGCCACATCCGCCTCACCGGCAACTTGCCCGGTGACGGCGAGTTGCCCAGCTTCACCGTCGAGCTGGACCGCATCTCTGTTGCCGCAGGCCTGGATGCACTGCGTACTGTGCGCAGCGATCTGGCTCCCGGCCTGGAAATCTCCGGGTCGGCCAGCGGAAAAATCATCTACGCCCCCGGCAATGAACCGGTTCACCCCGGCCAGATTCGCTCCGCCAAGGTCCACGCGGCCGCGCAAGGGCCGCTCTCCGGCAGCCTTACTGTTCAGGGGCTCCAGCTCAGCGGCAACGGCCTCAGTCAGCCCCTCCATGTTCCAAAAATCATTCTGGTGCCCGCAAATCAGCCCTCTGGCACAGGCCAGGCCTTGGTGGCCACAGTGGCAATTCCCGCTGGCGCCTCCGTCCCGCTCACGGTTTCTGCGCGGCTCATGCTTACCGGCTATCAGCTCACAATACGTGGCCAGGCATCTATAGTCCGAGCACGAGATCTCGCGCACGTGGCTGACATCAGGAATGCCTCGGCACTGGATACGCTTTCCGGCGACCCAGTCTCCGTGGATTTGGTTGACAGTGGTCCATGGCTACCGCCAGCCAGGACGATTTCGTTCAACGCAACCTCGCCTGCTACCGTTCCGCTCTCCCCCGCGGCTCCAGCCGACAGTTTCAATGGAACCGTAACCCTACGCAACGTCACCTGGAAGGCTGATTACCTGGTCAACCCCGTCGAAATCTCCCAAGCCACCCTCCACCTGGCCACGGATGAATTCCGTTGGGATCAGGTTGTCTTTACCTACGGCCCGGTGAAGGGAACAGCCAGCCTCACCCTGCCCGCTGTCTGTGAAGCGCCCCGACCCTGCGTGCCGCGCTTTCAGCTTCAATTTGGCGAGCTTGACGCTTCTGTTATCCAGGCCGCGTTTCTTGGTGCGCGTGAGCGCGGAACGCTGCTTTCCACGCTCATCCGGCGCCTCCGTTCCAAGGCCACCCCAGCCTGGCCCATCCTGGAAGGCACGGTCAAGGCCGATTCCCTCATCCTCGGCCCGGTCACGTTACATCAACCATCGGCCACCCTGCACACGCTTGCCGATGGAGCAGAAATCACAACCTTCGATGCCTCTCTGCTTGGCGGCAGCATCCACGGAACTGGCACCTACCATGCAGCAGCTACCGCCAGCGACAAGCCTTCCTACGTACTTGAAGCTCGGTTCGACAAGCTCAACCCGCAGGCCCTCGGTCAGTTGCTCGGCCTGCGCTGCTCCGGCGGCACATTCGGCGCCAACGGCAAGGTTGAGCTCGCGGGCTTCTCCGCTGACGATCTGACCGCCTCAGCCAAAGGCACTCTGCACTTCGATTGGTCACATGGCTCCGTTGCCGCGGTCTCAGGTTTCGTTCCCCCGGCCCTGGCTCGCTTCGACCGCTGGACCGCCGACGCCGAGATTGCTAATGGCAGCATCACGCTGAAAGAGAATCAGGTCAAGCACGGCGCCCATACAACTCCGGTTCAGGCCGCCGTAACCCTCGCCGACCCGCCTGAAGTCATCTTCCCCGCGCCCAAACCAGCCCAGCCAGAGCAATAATTCATCTCTCGCCAATCCGCTCTACAATGGAATCGTTCCGTGTTATTGAGCCCGGGCTCCATTTTCTTTGCATTTCTGCAAAAGAGATGGGAGTCTATGCGGCTTATGGAAAGAGGCGACCAGTCCATGAAGACATGTCCGATCTGTGAAAAGTCCTGGCCGAGTAACCACGCCACCTGTCCCGCCGACGGCGCCTTGCTCATCGATTCGCGGGAGTTGGAGCCGGGCACGCTCATACGCGGCAAGTACCGCATCGTGCGCCAGCTTGGACGCGGCGGCATGGGCACGGTTTATCTGGCCGAGCACATTCTCCTTGGCCGCCAGCGGGCGCTCAAGTTCATCTCCAGCGAACTCAGCCGGGACGCCGCATTTCTGCGCCGCTTCCGCCGCGAAGCTCAGGCCGCAATCGAGTTGCGCCACCCTAATATCGTCGAAGTCGTCGATCTCGACCAGGCCGAGGACGGCACCCCCTACATCGCCATGGAGTACGTCGATGGCCCTGATCTTCGCCACGCGCTGGCCGCGGCTCCCTTCGCCATCGAACGCGCCCTGGCTATTGCCCGCGGCATCGCGCAAGGTCTGGGTGCGGCTCACGCGAAGGGAATCGTCCACCGTGACGTGAAGCCGGAAAATGTTCTGCTGGCCGGCGGCAAAGGCTCTCCAGAAATCCCCAAGCTCCTTGACTTCGGCATCGCCGCCATGAAGGAGAGTGCGACGGCCGTCAGCCGCACCCACGGACTGATGTTGACCCCGCCCTACGCCGCCCCGGAACAATGGAAGGGCATGGCCGCTGAAGAACTCGATGGCCGTACCGATCTTTACGCCCTCGGCGGTGTCCTCTATGAGATGTTCACCGGCCAGACTCCCTTCCACGCCCACAACATGGAAGGCTGGATGTACCAGCACCTCCACGAGCAGCCGAAGCCGCCCAGCATTCTTCGTCCTGAACTGGCCAGTTGGCCCGGCCTTGATGCTTTGGTGCTACGCCTACTCGCCAAGGACCGCGAACAGCGTTTTCCCTCGGTGGGCGACTTGCTGGAACAGCTTGTGCTCGCTCCCTCTGAAGCCCGCGCCGCAACTGTCGCTCAACCCTCTCCCGCGCCCCGCATCCCAACCGTTGTCGAACCACCGCCCCCGCCCATTCCGCCGCCTGCTCCCATCCCATTGGAATCCGAGCCGGTGGTTTCCGAGTCGGTGATTCATGAGCCATCGCTTGCTCCTAAGCCGGTGGACTCCGAGCCGTCGCCTGCCCTCGTCCCATCAAGGAAACTCCCCATCAAGTGGCTGGCAGCCGCAGCAGTGCTGATCCTTGCCGTTGCCGGAATTTGGTTCGCGACCCGGCCCTCAACCTTGACCGATCCGGCCTGGACCGATCCGGCAACCGGCCTGATGTGGGCGAAGAAAGATAACGGCAAGGACGTGAACTGGCAACAGGCAACAGATTATTGCAGGAATCTGCAACTGGCTGGCAACTCCGACTGGCGCCTGCCTACTATCGACGAGTTGCAGGGCATCTATGATCCTAGCGGCAATATTTACGGCGAACCCGTAAAGGGCAACCTGCAATTATCCGGTTGGGTGGAATGGAGTAGTTCTACGGGAGGTACTTCTGCGTGGGATTTCATCTTCAGCACCGGGGCCCGGAGCTCCACCTATCTAGACTACAGTAGTTACTTTCGTGCGCTCTGTGTGCGCGACTCCGCGAGCAAAGGCCCTACTCCCGCGGTGAATCCCGCGCAAGTCACCTCGCCGCCGGAATTGAAGCCTGAGCTGTTGGGGCATCCCACTCCTCCTAGCCAAAACGCCAATATTGCCGGTGTCGAGAGCCAGGCGATGGCGCTCTACAAACAAAAGCAATACGCGCAGGCAAGCCCGCTCTTCGATCAGGCCTGCATCGCCGGCAACCATGAAGCATGTGACCATGTCAGTTTTATGTACTCAAATGGATTGGGCTTGACGCGCGGCGACTCGAAGGAATCGGACCTCTATACCAAGGCTTGCGATTCAGGCTCTGCGCCTGCTTGCGAAGTGCTTGGCGACTTATATCGTATGGGCCATGGCGGCGTGAAGGAGGATTACTCCCGTGCTGTAACTCTCTATACCAGGTCTTGCGATGGCAATTATGGCGACGGTTGTTGGGCTCTCGGCGCGATGTACTTCAACGGTGAAGGCACCGCGCGAGATATGCAGCGTGCGGCAGCTACTTTCTTGAAAGCCTGTAACCTCGGCAGCTCCCTTGGCTGCGTCAATACCGGAGAGGCATACAGGGACGGTAACGGTTTCGCGCAGGATCCTGAGAAAGCGAAACAGTTTCTCAAGAAGGGTTGTTCCATGGGCGTACGGTGGGGATGCGACGAACTCAAGAAGATGCCATAAATCCACTTGACCATCCCCCTCGCAGGGGGTTTGACAGTCACAGCGTCACTGTTAGCCCCGTGGTTCCTCCTTCGCATTCCTGCGAAGCCGGGGCGAAAAAATAGGCTGCGGAAAAACTCAATTCAGGATGCCAAAGTCCCGTTTTTTGGCCGGGATTCGTCTTACTTCACCCTCAATTCCATTGCTTTAAGCGACTCGCCAAACGGCGCCTTCAGCACTCCGCGCTCAGTGATGATGGCCGCGATGTACTTTGCCGGGGTCACGTCGAAGGCCGGGTTGCGGATGCCCACACCGTTGGGAGTGAGTTGCTTGCCGCCGTGGTGCGTGACTTCAATGGCGGGCCGCTCTTCGATGGGGATGGCATCGCCGGTCGCCGTGGCCATGTCAACCGTGGACCAGGGCGCAGCGACATAGAACGGAATGCCGTGCTCCCGAGCCAGAATCGCCACGTTGTAGGTGCCGATCTTGTTGGCTGCATCGCCGTTGGCCGCGATGCGATCCGCTCCAACGACCACTGCCTGAATGTGCCCTGCCCGCATGAGGCTGGCGGCCATGTTGTCGCAGATGACCGTGGTGGGAATGTGGTCGGCCATCAGCTCCCAGGCCGTGAGCCGCGCGCCTTGCAGAAAGGGCCGCGTCTCGTCGGCGAAGACGTGAATCTGCTTGCCCTGCTCGACTGCCGAACGAATCACGCCCAGAGCGGTTCCGTAGCCGCAAGTTGCCAACGCCCCGGCGTTGCAGTGGGTCAGCACGCCGCCTTTGTTCGGTATTAGCGCTGCGCCGAATCTGCCCATGGCCTTGCATGCAACAATGTCTTCCTCGTACATGGCGTGCGCTTCAGCCAGCAGCTTCTGCTGGATCTCGGCCAAAGACGCGCTCGCCCCGGCCAGTGTCGCAAACAGCCGCTTCATGCGGTCGATGGCCCAGAAGAGATTCACAGCCGTGGGCCGGGTTGCGGCCAGCCGCACGCAGATGCGGTCGAACTCCGGCGCAAAATCGGCAGCCGTGGCGGCTTTGGTGCGCAACGCGCCCAGTGCCACTCCGTAAGCGGCCGAGACGCCGATAGCCGGAGCGCCGCGAACCACCATGGTGACGATGGCATCGGCCACCTGCTCATAGTTAGTTGCGAGTACATAGCTCTCCTCGAGTGGGAGCCGCGTCTGATCGATAAAACGGACGCCTTGCGGGGTCCATGCAAGCGTGGGAATCATGGAATTCCAGTTTAAACTGCGAGGGGGTACGGCGGGGAAACTGAAGATTTTATGATCGATTACATCAGATTCAGCGCGTTCTTCATCTGCTTTTATTGATGCGTTCTGTGAGGAGTGATATATTTGGAAAAATAAATGACTAATCAGGGAGATTTCATCTTGGGTCTAATGCTGTGTCCATTTTTCCGGCTCGCACACCGGTTTGCAGGACAGATTGCTGGACTCGGATTGATTTGCCTGATGCTGGCAGGATGCGGGGGAAGCCCGAAAAAGATCAGCCCGGTCTTCTGGGTAACTCCAGCGCCGATTACTTATGGCACTGCGCTGAGCGCGGCTCAACTGAATGCAACTGCTAGCATCCCTGGCACGTTTGTTTATAGCCCATCTCTGGGTACCGTGCTGCCCGCTGGCTCCCAAGTGCTTTCAGTCACCTTTACCCCGACCGACCAAACGAATTACGCCATCATCACTGCCCACGTGACGTTGATCGTCGAACAGGTGCAACCAGCGCTGAGTTGGGCAGCTCCTGCCGCAATTTCCTATGGCACGGCGCTCAACGCAACTCAATTGAATGCGACCGCAAGCGTCCCAGGAACCTTTGCATATAACCCGCCTATGGGCGCTATCCTCTCCGCCGGCTCGCATACACTTTCCGTCATCTTTAATCCGACTGACTCCACGGATTACACCACTACCAGCGGCAGCGTGCAACTGACAGTAAACCAGGCGACGCCTCCGATCTCCTGGGCGACTCCGGCAGCAATCACTTACAACACGACGCTGAGCGCAACTCAACTGGATGCGACCGCGAGCGTCCCCGGAACCTTTGCATATAACCCGTCTCTGGGCGCTACTCTCTCTATTGGCTTGCATACGCTTACCGTAATCTTTACTCCGACCGACTCCACGGATTACACCTCCAACAGTGGCAGCGTGCAACTGACAGTAAACCAGGCGACGCCGCAGATCATTTGGATCCCCACCGCTCTGATCGCTGTCGGTGCGCCCCTAAGTTCGGGCCAACTCGATGCAACAGCCACGTCGTCAGGCGTTCCCGTAGCCGGCACTTTCATTTATTCGCCACCAGCCGGGACCATCTTCAACTCGCCTGGGCAGCAGACGCTCACTGTCACGTTTACGCCAGCCGACACGCTCGACTACACCACGCCGCCTAAAACCAGTATCAACATGACCGCGTCGAATTTCGGCATCGCCGCCTGGGGGGATTCGCTCACCTCCGGGAATAAGGGAAGTTATGACGCGGGCAATTATCCCTCCGAGCTTGCGCTGCTGCTCAATGTGCCAGTCGTGAACGAGGGCGTCAGTGGGAATACCTCCACCCAGATCGGTGTACGGGAAGGCGGGGTTCCGGCCGTTGTCTCCGTCGACGGCGGAGTTATACCAGCCACCGGCGGAGTTACCGTTACCTTCCCCACATGCTCTGCATCCAACTGTCCTACGTATACGCCGGTTACTCCATACGGGCCGACTGGAGGGATTTCCGGAACGATCCGAGGGGTCCATGGGACGGTCACTATTGATGCGACGGGCACGGTTCTTACCTTTACGCGGACAACCCCAGGGAGTGCGGTTAATGCGCCCGGGAGTCCGCAGTTTGTCGTCGATACTCCCTACGCCAACTACATTCCCGTTTTCTGGGAGGGCCGCGACGATTTCGATTGGCCCGTACAGATTCTTTCTGATTTGGCTGGCCAGGTTGCGACTGTGTCTCCAGGGCAGAATTATGTGATCTTGTCCATTCTCAACGAAAACAGGCCGCAAGAATGGTACGGTGTACCCGGAAATGGTTTATACCAGTGGCTTATTCCCTTCAATGAACAACTCGGGGCCATCTACGGGCCGCACTATATTGACGTGAGGAAGTTGCTGGTGAATGCTTATGACGCAACACAAGCTACGGACGTCTCTGATTACCAGCACGACGAGCCGCCGTCGTCGCTGCGCGCAGTCGACCAAGTGGGAACGCTCGTCAACTCCATCGGCCCGGCTGATACCAGCATCACTATTACAACTGTAACCGGCGATATTCCGGGTGCAGGCTCGATCGTGAAAATCGACACCGGGGCAAATGCCGAAAACGTCCTGGTTACCGCGACTTCTGGGAAAACAATGACCGTGACACGCGGCTTTGGCGGAAACCAAACATCGCACACCGCCGGCGTGCCTGTTGAGCAACCCGACATTATTCACCTGAACGCGAAAGGCTGCCAGATTGTGGCCAACGCCGTGGCGCAATACTTATCCGCGTATTCGAAATAAGAGTGGGAAGATGGGCGGAAAGTGAAAATCAGGAACTTGGCTACGCGATGCTGCGGAAGTCCCAGCTTCATTGGTGTTTGTTGCCGTTCTCTTTTTGAATCACGGAATCCGCTCATACGGATGGTAGACCGGCTCCCAGACGTACTCGCGGAGGCGTTGGCGCAGGGTATCGTCGTCCACCTCTTCGGCGGTGCCATCGGCCATGGCTTGTTTGGCCACTGCTACAGCCACCACCAGGCTCACTTTGCGGCAATCTGCGATAGGCGGCAGCAACGGGGCACTCGGATCCTCGAGTGCAGGCGAGAGACCGGCCAGAGCCTTGGCCGAGGCCATAATCATGGCATCCGAGACGCGTGTGGAGCGCGAAACCAGAATGCCCAGCGCCAGGCCAGGGAAGATAAACGAGTTGTTGACCTGCGATATGCGCACCTGTTTGCCGTTCACCTCTACCGGACCAAACGGGCTTCCTGTGCCCACCAGAACGCGTCCCTCAGTCCAGTGCAGCAAGTCAACCGGCGTGGCCTCGGCTTTGGATGTAGGGTTGGACAATGGAAAGATGATGGGGCGCCTGGTATGACTGGCCATCTCGCGCACTATCTCTTCGGTAAACGCGCCAGTCTGGGCAGAGACACCCACTAGAATGGTCACCTTGGCGTTGCGCACTACATCGAGCAACGAGATTGCGCCTGCGCCCGACAGCTTCCATCCCGCGACATCGGCTCTCTTGTGCACCAGTGTTTCCTGTCCGGGACGGATTCCCTCGCATCCCTCCACCAGAAGGCCATGGCGATTAAAGGCGTAGATGCGCTTGCGCGCCTGCTCCTCGCTTAGTCCCTCTTCTTTCATTTCGTCAATCAACAGATCGCAGATTCCCTGTCCTGCCGAGCCCGACCCGAACATGGCAATGGTCTGCCCTTTCAGCGGAAGGCCGGTGGCCCGGACAGCGGCCAGCAGCGTGCCGGTAGTGACGGCAGCAGTTCCCTGAATGTCGTCGTTGAATGTGCAGAGCCGGTCGCGGTAGCGCTTCAGAAGGATGGCCGCGTTGACCCCGGCAAAGTCTTCCCACTGCAAGAGAATGTGCGGCCAGCGGCGCTCTACGGCGCAGACAAATTTCTCGATGAACTCGTCGTACTGTTGGCCGCGGATGCGCTTGTGTTGCCAGCCGATATAGATGGGTTCGTGCAGAAGCGTTTCGTTGTCTGTGCCCACATCGAGCAGAATCGGCAGGCAGTGCTCCGGTGGAATGCCGCCCAGCGCGGTATAGAGGGCCATCTTGCCGATGGGAATGCCCATGCCGCCTGCGCCCTGATCGCCCAGGCCGAGAATGCGCTCGCCGTCCGAAACCACGATGCAACGCACAAAGTCAAAGCGCGGGTCAGCGAGGATCTGGTCGAAGCGGTGCTTATGCGCATAGCTGAGAAAAAGACCGCGTGGCCGGCGCCAGATCTCGCTGAAGCGCTGGCAGCCCTCGCCCACGGCGGGGGTATACACAATGGGCAACAACTCTTCAGTATGGTGCGCGATCAGCGAGTAGAAGAGTGTCTCGCAATTATCCTGCACGTCGCGCATGTTGCTGTACTTGCCAAAGGCAGTATTGCGGCTGGCCAGGACTCTCAGGCGGCGTTCCTGCTGGTCTTTCAGGCTTCCGATGTGAGGCGGCAGCAACCCATGCAGTCCAAAAGCGTCACGCTCCTCTTCGGTAAAGGCTGTGCCCTTGTTAAGCCGGGCATTATGAAGCAGCTCGATCCCGTGAAGACGTGTCCGGATCACACTAAGGGGTGCCTCGTTAGCCTCGATCTCCTCGTTCATTGGCGTCTTCTCCTCGATGCCGGTTGGATGCCGTTGTTCTTGGCCCTGATTAAGCGCAGAAACCCATGCTACGCCTGACGGCTGCAAGCTTCTGTTGCGTACATCACACCAGCGAAAGCCTTGCAAAAGGCATGCTTACGCTTACTCGAATGTGAACAGCACAACCTCCGGGCTGCTTCCCACGCGCATCGGTGGACCCCAGCTAGCCGCGCCGCTCGAGGTATACACCTGCAGACCTCCGAAGCGATGCAAACCGTAGGTGAAGTTACCGAAGGCGCACCGCGTGAAAAATGTGAAGGGGAAAAGCTGTCCGCTGTGGGTGTGACCGGAGATCTGCAAGCTGACGCCTGCCTGCTCGACGATGGGCAGGCGGCTGGGTGCGTGATTAAGCAGAATGCTTGCTCTGCCGGTGTCCAGATGCAGACTCTCCAGAATGGCGCGAAGGCGGATGGGAGAGCTGGAGTCGCCATAGGAGACGCCTGCAATTTGCAGGCCATCGACAACGATCATTTCATTGGATAGGACGCGAATGCCGTTGCTGGTAAGAATCTCAGCGTAGTGGTCGGCGTTGCCGAACTCATCGTGGTTACCGGTCGTAAAGTAGCAGCCAAGGGGCGGAGCAAGCTGACAGAAAGGTTCAGCCAGCGCTGCGGAGTCGGCTCTGACGCCGTCGAAAAAATCACCGGGGATGAAAATAATGCTCGGATTGAGACGCATGGCCAACGCCACAATGCGGCGGCTGAAACTGCGCCCGTTCATATGGCCCAGGTGCAGGTCGCTGAGCAGCAGGGCAGTGCGACCGCGCCAGGTATCGGGCAGGCCGGGCAGTTGGATGGGGATGTGCCGGATGCGAAGGATACGCGCATTCACCAAGCCGTATATGCCGACCGCAACGGCCATGCTATTAAGCGCAACAGCGATAAACGGCTTGTCCACATGCAATCCCAGTACAGCCAGCGCAAAACTGGCCAGCCACGAGAAGCAGGCCGCAAGAAAGAAATAATTGAGAAATCCTAACCAGACCGACGCAAACCTGTAGAGAAGTGTTACCAGCCAGTTGCCGTGGAAAAACGCAAGCAGGGCCGCAGGAACGAACGAAAACGAGAGCAACAAAAGCAGAGCCCCCGACCAAAGCACTGCCTGCGGGCTGAGTGTCTGCCAGAAGGCGATCCAGGTGCAATAGATGAACCAATGAGCAGCAAGCAAAAGAGCTTCTATGAGTGTGATGCCAAACAACGGCCAAGCTTTCAAACCGGGATCTCCTTATCCTCAATTCTTGCATATGCAGCGATACTAAACAGTAACAAGAGCGTGGCCCTCATCCATGAAACAATCTCTTTATGGTTGCTCCCGCGGCAGGCGCGCTTGGTCTCTACATCTCGATCCCTTTCTGCCGGTCAAAGTGCACTTACTGCAACTTTGCCTCAGGAGTTTATCCCGCCGGCGAACATGCTCGCTACGTGGACCGGCTGATCAAGGACATTTCCGGGGCAGGGAATTGGGCTGCGAGGATGGGAGTGGAACTCCCCCGCCGCGTTGACACAGTCTACCTGGGCGGCGGAACGCCCAGTTTGCTCGCGCCAGAGCTGCTGACACGGCTTTTTACCGCCATACACTCGGAGTTCGACCTGGAGCCAGAGGCAGAGATTACCGTCGAATGTGCGCCCGGCGTGCTTGCTGATGAAACGCTGGAGGCGCTCGTAGCAGCAGGTGTAAACCGTGTCAGCCTGGGAGTGCAGTCCTTCATCGACCGCGAGGCCGCAGTGAGCGGACGGCTGCACAACCGCGCGGTGGTGCTCGCAGACATCATGCGGCTGCGTGCCGCGCGCATCTGCAACATGAATATTGACCTGATCGCCGGCCTTCCCGGCCAGACCTTCGCCTCGTGGGAAGAGTCGCTGATGGTGATGGCGTCGCTGGCGGATGCGGGCGTTCCCCACGCCAGCGTTTACATGTTTGAAGTAGACCAGGACTCGCGCCTGGGACGCGAGGTGCTCAGCGGAGGCGCGCGCTATCACGCGGATCTTGTCCCTTGCGACGATGCCGTAGCGCAAATGTATGGGAGTGCAATTGAAGCTCTTGGTCAGGCCGGCCTGGAGCAATACGAGATCTCCAACTTCTGCCGTTCCGGCTTCCACTCCCGCCATAATCTGCGTTACTGGCAGCGGCGGCCTTACCTCGGTGTAGGTCTCGATGCTTCCTCAATGTTGGCAGCAGATGAAGACCGGCGTGTCCTGCGCTCAACCACTACCGACGATATGAAGACGTATCTCGCGGGCTCTGAGCCGATCGAGACCTCATGGCTCACTCGCGAGCAGCAGCACGAGGAGGCTTGGTTTCTCGGCTTGCGGCTGAACACGGGCGTTGACATAGCCGCCGTGCAGCACGAGTTTGGTGCGGAGATGGTCGAGCCGGCGCTCAAGGTTGTCACGCCGCAGGTTGAGGCAGGTTTGCTTGTCTCCGATGACAAGACGGTTCGGCTGACCACGCGTGGACGGCTGCTGTCGAACGACGTTTTTCAGGAGTTTCTGGGGCTGACGGAGGAACACACCAATTTCACTACTTATTGATCCAGCCCTAAAGGAATGTAACGCGGCTGAATCACAGTCGTTCATTTTCCGCACTACCAGGCCAGCAATTCGTCTTCGGAGGTTGAGGAGAGGAAGGCGACCGGAGCGGCACTGGGCTCGGGGAAGTCGCCGGCGCACTGGACGGATTCGGGACCGCTGGCCTTGGCCACCAGAAGCGCCTGTTCGGCCTCGCGCAGGACCACCACCGGGGAGCGGCCCATGCTGGCGGCAATTCCGAAACACGCCGAGATGCGGACGGCTTCTCCGTTAACGCGAAAGGGCGACGAGAAGACATCCACGCGCAGACGCTCGGCCATTATGACCGCATTGACACTGGAGCAGCCGGGCAGAGCAATCAGGAACTCGTCCTTGCCGGCGCGGCCCAGCAGGTCGTAACTGCGCAGCAGGCGCGCGGTGCGGGTCGCCACCTGGCAGAGCAATTCATCGCAGATCTCCGTGCCTAGCCGTGTATTCCAATGTCCAAAATCGTCGATGTCGAAAAGAATCATGCACAACGAACTGTTCATTCGCTGCGCGCGGTCGGTTTCGCGAAACAGCATGGAGAGCATGGTCTCGCGGTTGTAGACGCCGGTCAGCCGGTCGGTTTGGGCGCTGAATGCGGCAGCCTCGCGCAGCATCTCCAGCTCGCGAGAGCGGCGATGTTCGCGCAGCACAGCCTGCAACCGGAGATGCAGGAAGGCCGGCTCGATAGAGCGCGGCATCAGGTCGTCAACGACACCCTCAGCCAGACGGTCAATCCACTCCTGGGTAACTGTGTCCGAAATCAGGACAATCGGGTAGTGGCGGCCCACGGAGTCGGCGCGCGCCGATGCCAGAAACTGGCCCATGCTCATGCCGGGATCCATGCCCTGCTGAATGAACTCGGGTAAGTTTACGTCGATCAGTGCCAAAGTGGGCGCATGAGCAGCGGTCATCGCAAGCAAAGCCGTTCTGGCCGAGAAAAAGACTTCCACGCGCGTTCCATCGGCGGTAAGCACCGGTTCAAGCTCGGCGAGCAACGCAGGATCGGACGACGCGAGAAGGAAGACGGGTGTGGAATTAGCGAGCATTCAGAGAACCTCGATAGTGAATGCATCGACGATAGTTAGAAATTATTTAGAGAACGGCAGAGATTCTTGAGCATTATCAATAACTATTGGAAGGAAATGTAGGTACCAAAGGTACTTTGCTAGATTGCTGCTTGCTCTCCCTAAAGTCACGTCCGCTGCTCCAAGGAGGGCAGGCAATTAGCCAGTCTTAATCGACGAAATCTACCTTGGGCGCGATAGGGATGATGCCGCGATTATGGCCCATCTTGAGCAGCGTGCGAATAGCTTCGCGGCCGTCAGCGCCGTAGTCCAGTGTGCGCTGGTTCACGTACATGCTGACGAAGCGGCCGGCCAGTCCGGCGTCCAGTTCGCGAGCAAATTGCATGGCATATTCAAGCGCCTGTTCGCGATGATCCAGGGCGTGCTGGATGCTCTCGCGCAGGGCTTTGGAGATGATCTTGTGGGATTTAGCGCCCAGCGAGCGGCGGATGGCGTTGCCGCCCAGTGGCAGCATCATGCCAGTGGTCTCGCGCCACCACACGCCCAGGTCAAGAATTTTATTCAATCCGCTGGCGGAGTAGGTGAGCTGGCCCTCGTGGATGATAAGACCGGCCTCATAGCTCCCGGCCTGAATCGCCGGTATGATCTGGTCGAAGGGAACGGTTTCTGTCTGGAGGGCGGGATTGAAGATTTTCAGCGCCAGATAGGCGGTAGTCAGTGTACCGGGAACGGCGATCTTGATGCTGCCCAGCTCCCCAGGCTCCAGCGGCCTGCTGGAGACGATCATGGGACCGTAGTCCTCGCCCACGCTACCTCCGCAGCCCATCAACTTGTAGTTCTTCTGCACGTAGGGGTAGGCGTGAAAGCTGATAGCGGTCACGTCGAAGAAGGCTTCGTCCATGGCGCGGCGATTGAGGGTCTCGATGTCGCACAATGTATGAGTGAAGCGATAGCCGGGAACGCGGACTTTGTTGGTAGCCAGACCATAGAACATGAAGGCGTCATCCGAGTCGGGACTGTGAGCAATGGATATATCGATGATCTCGGCCGGATTCGCATCCTGTTTGTCGGGATTACTCATCGGGGATGAACGTCCTTTCAACAAAAACTGGAAACATGGCCAGAGGATTGGCCAGGGACCCTAAAGCTATGTTTCTATGTCGGTTTCGTCTGCAGGACCGGTAGCCGTGCCAGCGCCTGCTGAAGGCTTGTTGCGATTACGTCTGCGCTGGGCCCAGACGTAATGCGTCACTCCGGCGGCTGCAATGAGCAGCGCTGCGAGCGAGACAAGTAGTACCATCAGTAACCAGCGCATGGGAATAAACCAGGCACAGAATACCAGATAGAGCGCTCATTGAGGCAATGCGGCCGGACATCATCGCTGCAGGCTGGCATGTAGCCAGTCCAGGTAAGGCTGGCTGGCCGCATCGACCGCGAGAACCAGAAACTCAGGTGTCTCGTAGCTATGCAGCTCATGCAATCGAGCTTCGAGTGCGGCCAGTTGCTCCGGTCCGGTCTTGATGAACAGCAAGGTCTCCGTCGCGGACTCAACCTCGCCCTGCCAACGGTAGATGGACTGAACGCCGGGAATCAACGTGGCGCAGGCGGCCAGCCGTTCCTCAACCAGCGTGCGGCCCAGGCGTTCAGCCTCCTCCGGATTGGCTACGGTAGTCAGGACGATGCGGGCTATAGGGGCGGCTTTAGGCATGATGGTGATCCCAAAATAAAATTGGTGATGAATCCAATTATCTAACCAGAAACGCTTCCGGGAGTGGATATTCTTCATAAATATCTTTGTTGTTTAGCATTTCGGCGGCTTGCCGGTTAAGCCCGAGTAAGGCAGTATGAAGTTAGGGTCGATGAACCCGATATGGGAGTCGCACAACGATGACAGCGATTAGGTTTGGCACTTCGGGATGGCGGGCGATTGTGGCCGATGAGTTTACCATGGCCAATATCCGGCTGGCGTTAGCGGGGGTTGCTGCCTTTGTGAAGACGCAGCCAAGACCACATCGTGTGCTCGTGGGCCGCGACCCCAGATTTCTGGGCGAGAGCTTTGTGGACGTGGCGTCGCGGGTGCTGGCTGGAGCCAGCGTCACGCCAATCGTGATTCCCGAGGCCGCGCCGACGCCGGCCATCGCCTATGCCGTGCGCCAGATGAAGACCTCCGGGGCCATCAACTTTACCGCCTCGCACAATCCGCCGGAGTATAACGGCATCAAATATTCGACCCCCGACGGCGCTCCGGCTCTGCCTGAAGTGACCCATCAGATTGAGGCGGCGATTGCGACATTGCAGAAGAGCGGCGCGGAGGTTCCTACTGCGAATCCGCCAGAGGGGGGCTTTGGGACGGCCGACGTTAAGCCCGCGTTTTTAAAACGCCTGGCCGAGCTGGTGGATTTGAAGGCCATCGCGAAATCTAGCATCAAGGTGGTCTACGACCCGCTATGGGGCGCGGGGCGCGGCTATACCTCCGATATTCTCCGCCAGGCTGGCGTGAGCGTCGAGACGGTCCACGATTATCGTGATGTGTTATTCGGCGGCCATGCGCCAGCGCCGGACGAGCCACTGCTGGGCGACGCCAAGGCGAAGATGCGAGAGACGGGCGCCCATCTCGGCCTGGCGACGGATGGAGATGCCGACCGCTTCGGCATTCTGGATGCGGACGGCACGTTCATTCAGCCGAACTACATCATCGCGCTGCTCTTCGATTACCTGGTAGAAACGCGCGGCTGGCGCAACGGAGTGGCCAAGAGCGTGGCTACGACCAACCTCATCAACGCCCTGGCCGATTACCATAAGGTTCCGCTCTACGAAACGCCGGTGGGCTTCAAGTACATCGGCGAGCTGATCAATGGCGACAAAATCGCCATCGGCGGCGAAGAGTCGGCGGGGTTGACTATTCGCGGCCACGTGCCGGAAAAGGACGGCGTGCTTGCCGGCCTTCTAGTGGCTGAGATGGTGGCCACTCGCGGAAAGAGCCTTGGCGCACAACTGAAAGCAATATTTGCCAAGGTTGGTTCCTTCTATCCGATTCGAGAGAACTTCCACTTGACCCAGGCGGGCATGGCCGCGTTCACTGAGAAGTTGAAGGCCGATCCGGTGGAGTTGAGCGGACGCAAGGTCGTCAGAGTGGTCAGGACCGACGGGCTGAAGCTAATTCTCTCGGATGGCTCCTGGGTCTGCTACCGCCTCTCCGGAACCGAGCCGGTGGTGCGGGCCTACACGGAAGCGCGCAGCGAGAAGGACGTGGAGACGCTCCGCGCGGCGGCCAAAAAATTTGTGCTCCAGTAGAAATGAGTTGGATTCTATGCCGGATGTGAAAATGCAATCCAAAACAGTCGCCTCTGACAGCCAACAGCAAGCCACACCACGCTCCCTGCGTAAGCGCATGCGGGAGTTTTCGCAGCGTATGTGGCGCCCGGTGGCGTCGGTGGTGGCCGTCGCATTGGCAATGCTGATCATCTGGCACGGAATCAACGGCAAGAATGGTTTGTTAGCATGGCAGCAGAAGCGCACTGAGGACCGCCAATTGCGCAAGGACATCGTCGACCTGCAGAAGGAAAATGCTCTCTTGCGCGAGCGCATCGAGCGCCTCAAGTCCGACCCTGACGCCATCCGTATCGCGGCGCACGGCCAGATGCATTACGTCAAGCCGAATGAGGTGATTGTCCCGCTGCCCGCCGAGCCGAATACGCAAGCCCAGCCCGCCGGAGCAGTGAAGTAAGCGGCCCCTGAACCCTTATCTCTGATTCCTGTTTTAGAAATCTACGTGCGTGCGCACCGACCCCACCCACACTGGTCCTCGGTCGCGATTGTAGCCGGGGTTGTTAATGTGCTGCACATCGATGGCGTAGAACAGTCCACGCCAGGCGTGCCAGTTGTAGTAGCTCTCCACGATGGTTTCGCGGCCATAGTTGAGCTTTCCGTCGCCCAGCAAAAACCCTAGCCCGCCCAGCCGCAAATAATTCTGGTGGTCGCGCTTGATAGCGTTCGTTACCACGGCCAGGCCGATCTTATCCGCCGGTCGATGCCAGCGCGTTCCCGCATAATCGCCGCCAGCCTCGACCGTCTGATCCACTTCCGTGTAGACGTAAGACTCGTGCTGGCCCTCATTCCATCCGAAGCGGCCAAAGACACGCAGGTTATCCGTCAGCTCCTGCTCGGTGTTGTATCCGAAGCCGTATTTAAGCGCGCCATAATGCTCATGAAGCAGGATGTTAGGCGTCTTGTCGGTTCCAGCAAGAAAAGCATTGACCGCCTCGCGATAGGTGCCCATGTGGGCGCGGTTGGCAAAGAAAATGATGCGCTCGGCGCCCTTGCGCTGGGCGACGAAGCTGTGGCGGAGTTCGAACTCGCCGTTGTGGCCGTGGGAGCGGCGCCAGTCCCAGTCCAGATCCATGCCGTTGGCCACTGTGGGCATGGCGAAGAAACCATAACGCAGGCTCCACTTGCGGTCGTCGTACTCGGCCATTCCGCCCACCGTGTAGCCGCGTGTATCGGCGGCGTAATCCCATGCGCCGTTGTTGTCCACCGTCCAGTTCATGAACTGCAAGTGACTGTCAGAGCCGGGGTTATTGACGTCGAAGAAATCGGGCAAGGTCATTTTGCCGATGCGGAACTCGATGCGGCGCACCGGCACGCTGGCGGCTACGGCGAAAGGGCCGGGCTCCTGACTGGCAGTCTCACCGGTGAGGCCGATGGTCTGGTGAATATCGTAGCGGGCCAGGTAGGGTACGGTGCTCAGGGTGGGGTTGCGCACCACGTCCAAGTTGGTAAAACCGGCCAGTCCCAGCGCCTGACTCAGTCCGCGCCCGCCTGAGCTCTCCACATCCAGAATCAGGTCGGTGTTGTATCGGATTGAACGCGTTGGCCTTACGGCGGTGTAGAAGGTGCCCAGCAAGGATGTCTTGTATTCCGTACCGCTCTGCAGGCTGTGTTCGCCTTCGTAGGGGGAATGGAAGGGCAGGTTCCCCTGGAAGATGATGTTGGCCTGTCCGGAGAGCCAGTAACGGCCATTGCTGTGGTACGGGGCCATGGTTACGATGGGCTCCTCCTGCGTGGCCGGAGGTGCGGGTGTCGACGCGCTGGGAGGGCGTTCAGCGCTGCTATGCTGGCTGTTCAGAGCGAGCGAGTTGAACATGAGGGGATTGGAATCTTCTGCCGCAAGCTGTTGCAAAGACGCACGTTGCGGCTGGGGCGCGGAGGGTAGCGCAGCAGGCGCCTGGGCGTGGGCGACGGCCACCGTCATCATCAAGTATGCCAGTCGGCAGACGAGCGTATGCCGTGGGCGGCAGAGCGTCGATGGTGCGCGGCGGGCGGGGAACATGAGAGGGTACTCCAATCGTATCGCGAGTTGATGGAGATAGGGATAAAATGGAGAAGCAACCATACCCCCACTCCGTAGATACCATACCGGGGGTAGGTATTGTCAAGCGAGGAGATCATCCATGTCCACCCACGATCGCGAAAAGGTTAAGTTGTTGCAACGATTGAAGAAACTGCGCGGCCAACTGGACGCCGTTGAGCGTTCGCTGGCCGCCGATGAGGATTGCGGCGGGCAACTGATGCTGCTGGCGGCGGTGCGCGGAGGCGTTAACGGATTGATGGGAGAGGTTTTAGAGACACACATCCGCTTTCACCTGGAGGACGGCGCCAAGGAGCAGATCGCCCCCGAGTTGGCCGAGGATCTCATCGACCTGGTCCGCGCCTACCTGAAATAAAAGGGGTTAGGGGCCAGCCACCGCAGCGACGAAGACCTGTCCCTTCACCCCGGCTAGCAAAGATCGCTCACGGGGGAGCCCGGCAGGGTCAGAAATCAGGGGTCCAAAGAGGCGGAGCCGGGAGACTTATGCGTAGATATGAGTGTGGATTTTAGGGGTATATATGCGTATTTATGCGTAGTTTTTAAGGATTTTTATGCGTCATTATGGATGAGTTTCCGGGAAATCTATGCGTAAATATGGGCGTGGGGACCTTACTTATTCGCCATCCCTTCGCTTTCTTCTCAGCCAAGGGCAGAGTTAGGGGTCAGTTGAGGTTTGAGAAGTGGTGAGCTGTAGCTTACCGGTTTTTCGAACACCGGGGAGTTCCAGCTCACCGGAAATTGGACAATGGTTGCGAAGTGTTCAGTATTCAGTTCTCAGTTGTCAGTTGTCAGATGTCTGGGGTCGGGGAACAGGGGTCAGAGAACAGGGAATTGTCACCCCAGCGACGAAGACCTGTCGCCGGGGACCCCGACAGGGAACAGTACCCGGCCACCTGCGATGTGAGGGACTGGCCGTCCAGGCGGACGCCTTCGGCAGAGCGGCAAGGAAGGCTCGAAGTTGCTCGTCAAATACTTGCGACAAGGCGAATTATGGATACTAATAAGCCACTCTAACAGCAGCAATGTTTTGCGGAGAGGCTCTTATAATAACGCCGGACCGTCTTGCCTGGTTGGACGCACCTACAGTCATACTTAAAGCAATCAGCAAAGTCATCGCAAGTCTTCAGCACACCCAAAAGAACGCGTGGATCGAGGCTTGCAGCGGTAGCCGTTTCGTAGTGAGACACCCAATTTGCCACTAACGCTGGAACATAAACCCCAACGATGTCCGCTTTTTGCTTTGCAGTCATCACCAAGCGATTAGATGCAGCCATCAGATCAATAGCCGAATTGATCGCATCCAATGCATTTGAAACCATCTTGCGATCACCTCGAATGGCAAAATCCAATGGAACCGGAATGCCCACTTTGGAGATAATCTGCAGCAACCGGTATTCCAAGTGTTGTCGAATCAAGGGCTCAGCCTGTTCGCTCTGACCAGCCCAAAGAAATCCTTCAGCCGCACTACGCAGGCGTTCGGCATCTTGTGCTTGCGTCATGAGGTTACCATCGGGAGGCGAGCCCTGCAGGTGTTGATGATGCCACCCGGTAGTGTTGTTGAGTTTATCGAAGTATATTTCTAAGAGGCCATCATGACTCAATACAATGACCTGAAACCCGTTTTTATTTAGCGGTAGCCCTACCTGAGTGCGCAAGACCTCCATCAACGCATATTGGTGTCCGGCATCGAAACTAGAGGTTACGTCATCCAAAATGATGAAGCGCGCTGTTGGTTTACGTTGTAGTGACGCACTTAAAAAGATCGAAATTGCGAGTGCATTCCGGTAACTCTCAGACAGTAATGGCATTGCACTCATATTTTTCAGACCAAAAAAGTTCTCCAGTCGAAGGTTCAGTTCTATTGATTGCTTATTCTGTTCAATACTTGGAACGATGTGTTTTCCAGATGCAATCGTCTCGTACATATCCTTGTACTGCTTCGTCATGGCAGAGATGAGTTTTCCCGAAAGGCGCGCTTCAGCTTCCTCAAATATCTGGCAAGCTTTGTCAATGAACACCTTCCAACGCTTCCGCTCATTGATCTTGCGATTGGTACTGGTAATTAAGCTATCTAATCGTGTCAATTGTTCCAGTGCACTCTTGATACGCTTTGCCTGCTCCACCTGTTCGATGAGCATCACGAGAGATGAAGGCAATGAACCTTCGATCGTACCCTTTTCAGCTTTCAACTGCGCTATTTGTGCATTGCGTTCAGCGTCGAGCTTTGATAGGCGCTCGACTATAGCTTTCAGATCCCTCTCTGTCCCCTGCCCTGTTCCGAGCGCGGTATTAACTGTTCCATAGACATTATCATTAGCTTTGGCTAGTGGAATTAACCTCGCCTCAAGTTTCTGCAAGCGGCTCGCACATGCGGCGACCTTCCATGCCTCGCCGAACTTCGTTGCGGCCTCATCAGCAGCCTCATATTGCTGCAACTGCTTCACAACAAATTCGTATGGGGGCGTCGCTGGAATGGACTCACAAGCCGGGCACCTGTACCTATCTGTCCAACTTCCATCGTCGAACACCCGACGCACGGCAAGGTATAGTTCGTGGAATGACGCGCCTCTGGTAGCAACGAAAGCAATGTCCTTTGACCGGCAAAGTTCTTGCAACTTTTGTTGTTCTGCAGTTTCACTGGCAAGTGGTGCAAGACCTTCAAGGCTTGCAATATCTCCTATGATGGTCTTCAGCCGTTCCTGATCTTCGCTTTTCTCGGCCACCCGAATCGCGGTGCTGACGCTTTCAAAGTCGATCTTATCCAGCGCCACGTTTTCGCACAGAGGTTTAAGTAGAGATTCACCAACAAGAACCTTGACCACATTCGAAGCGGCCTGTATGAGATCAATTGGGTCCAGTAGTGGAAGTCTGGTCAGCGCAAAGTAATCCTTTCGGAGTACTTGCTTGATCTGTGTGATTTGCCCAATCGAAGCCGCTGCCGTGGCCTCCAGCCACTTGATATTTGAATCTGTGTTGAAAGCCATCGTATTCGCTACGGCCAACAATCCTTGCCGCACATCCGCTAGTTTCGATAGACCCAATAGTGATGAAAACGCCTTGCCGCGTTCGAGCGGTGAATCGAGTAAGAATTTAACAAACGTCTGGTGATCGAGCAGTACTGCTTCATCCGCCAATGTAGAGAGCAGGTCTTCTGGTTTTGCATAACCACTCGGGCTGGTCACAGTTCGCTTCCCGTTGACGTCTCTCACCACATTGATGATGATGTCTGGAGATGATCCATCGTCTGGGGTAAACGTCAGGACAATTTCGGCGCGGCGCTTCGTGTGGAACCTGTTGCAATAGTATTCGTTTGCTGACTCCGTCGCCGGCATGCGATCTAGCTTGGGAATTGAATCTGTGATAGCGTATGCAATACCTTCAAACAGTGAACTCTTGCCTAGGCTATTCGCTGCGAAGATGGAGTTGATTGCATCGCTCATGAACTTAATCTCAAGCGGCTGGCCTTCGTTCCTGATGCCGCGGAAACCCTCAATTTTGACTGATGTAAGGAAATAGCGTGTCATTTAATCGCCCCAGTCTTAGGCTGATCTAAATGTTTGAGTACAGCTTCGTTAAACTTCTGCCGCGATACGGTACGCTGTGTTGTGTTCTCAGAAAGCGGTAGCAATGCAGGTAACTGAGCTCTCAACACGGCGGCAAACTCTGCATCCACTGATTCCATATACTTATAGAACTTGTCGATATTCTGAGAAGCTGGAAGAGCGGGATCGAAGTCGAAGGTCATATTCCAAACCTCTTCAAAATATGAGACGAATCAGTACACTTGCCAGTCGTGCCAAAAGAGTGATTGAAGATGCTCCTGATTGGACTAAGGGAAGAATTTTACATCTATTGCCACAGCGATGTCCAACATAATAATTCAATATGGAGGTAGAAAGGTCGATCAGACGCGGCGTCTATTAGTTGGTGAGTGCCGGCAAATGTAATGGTAAGGTTTATCACGACTTCGCCGTGGGGGTTGATTATTACAACAGGAGAACAATTTTATGCGGGGGTTGGAGCCTCCGCCTTAGAGTTTGGGAATATGTCTCAAGTGATTTTCTGGCGCGGGCTCGCAATGGGTCTGCTATGCGCGGCCAGTCAACCCCGCGGCAAACAGGCGTTTATCCACGCGGGACATCCGGCGGCCGGCTCCGTTGCGCAGCAAGGGAGTGTGATGAATCTCTGTAAGGTACTCGGCGATGGGCCATAGATCAGTTTCCGCGGTCATCCAGCCGATGCGATCGAAGCGCTTGAGGTTCATGGGACGGGAGTAGCTGCGCAGAGTCTTCTCACGGGAAAGATTATAGTAGTGCTCGAAGTAGGACATGACGAGTTCACGCAGGCTGCGGTAGACCGGCTCGCGGAATCTCAGCCCGCTGAAGTTCGATTGGGCGATCGCACCCCAATGGCCATGCTGCTTGAAAATTGCGAGAACATGGTCGTCGTCGCGCACCGCCTCCATATCGAGCAGCAATGGCGGATAGCCCTGGACCCGGAGCGCCGCGGCGCCGAAGAGAGCACCTTCGATGCAATGGGCAACTTTATCGCGCAGTACGCGGCGAGGAGAACGAATGGTGTCGCCATCCGGCTCTTTGTTGTATGCGATTTCGGTGTCGAGAAAGCGCTGAATTCGCTCAGGCGTTTTGAGCGCTTTTAGAACACGAGTTTCTCTGGCATTGAGGCCGAAGCTGGACATTGGAATCAGAGTACCTTTCATGGCGAACAAGAAGATTTCATACGGGGGAGCAGCGTTGATCTTAACCAATTTAGTTTATCCGATGCGAGAAGGGATATAATCGGCCAGATCAGATTATCATCCGCGTTCGAGGTTCTACGCGGAAAGGAAGCGGGCAGCGCGTGCGGAGTGCGTTTTCACTGGTCAAGTGGTATATGGATTGCGTCACCGATGCCGGCGATGCCGCAATTCTGTATTGCGCCGAGTTGAAATGGCGCGGAATGCACCTGACTTATAGCAGCGTTTTGACAGTGAGTGAGGGGTTGGTCGAAACCAAGACTTCGATGGCCGGTTATCGACTTTCCACGAGCGATGGAAATATTGTTGTCGAGTTTCCGCGGCTGGAGGTTTCTGGGAGTTGGAAAGCGGATGCTGTGCCTTATCAGCGCACAGTCTTTGAGAATGCAGCAGGAGCGGTGGAGTGGAAGTGCCTTCAGCCAAGGTCGTTGGTCAAACTAAGAGCTGGCGAGCGGGAGTTGACGGGCCTTGGTTATGCCGAATGCCTGACATTGACAGTGCCTCCGTGGCAGTTGCCGATGCGACAACTGCGCTGGGGAAGATTCGTTTCACCGGAGGAATCTTTGGCGTGGGTTGACTGGCAGGGCGAGTACTGCACGAGCTTTGCAGTTCACAACGGGCGGGCGTGGGAGACGCTGTCGGTGTCGGACTATGAGGTCGCAATTCCTGGAGCGAGCCTGCGCATGGAGGAAAGTTTTCCTCTTCGCGCCGGGCGACTTGGGGCAACAGTGATTCCCGGAGCGCCGACGCTGGGCAAGCTGCTCCCTCGCTCGTTGCGCGACACTGAAGAGCGGAAGTGGAGAAGCCGCGGAAGATTGGACTCGCAGAACGGAAGCAGCCATGGCTGGGTGATTCACGAGGTGGTTCATTGGAAGCTATGATGCGCACTCAACTCTCCAAGACGCTCTACGGAGCCTTGTTTGTCGTGGTGCTGCCGCTGGCGCTGGCGTTGTGGGCTTATGGCGCGCGAGACGCAGTGCACCTTGCGGCAATGCACGAGCCGGTTTTGGGAGCGGTGCTGACGGCGCTGGGTTTGGCCGTCATGCTGACGGGGATGGTCTCGCTCTGGCACTACGGAGGCGGCTTGCCGATGAACGCATTTCCACCGCCGCGTTTTGTTGAGAAGGGAATCTATGAGCTGGTTCCGCATCCGATCTATGGCGGGTTCGTGATTGTCTGCGCGGGCGTCAGCATCTATTTTGGCTCAGCGAGCGGATTGTGGCTTGTTACGCCGAGCGTGGCTCTGGCCAGCGCGGCGCTGGTGCTGGGTTACGAAGTGCCCGATCTGCGGAAGCGATTTGGAGTGCGGAGATTTTCTTTGTGGCTGCCCATGGATCGGCCTGAGGCTCCGACGCTGCTGGAGCGATTTCGGGTTTATCTGGTAGTGCTGCTGCCGTGGCTGGCGTTGTATGAGTTGTTATGGCGAGTGGGCGGGGCAGAGGGCGCGGTGAGCACGTACCTGCCTTTCGAGAGCAGCCTGCCGGTGATGGAGCAGACAGAGATTCTCTACGCCAGCACGTATCTTGTTGTGTTGCTGACTCCATTGCTCGCCGCCTCGGGACACGCACTGCGGCGTTTTGCGCAACGCGGCCTGATCGCGATGGCGCTCATCTTTCCGCTCTATCTGCTGTTGCCGGTTTTTGTTCCGCCGCGCCCTTTCACGCCGGCTACTCTCATGGGCCAGTTGCTGATGTGGGAGAGAACGCCCTACTCGGGAATCGCCGCCTTTCCGTCGTTTCATATTGTCTGGGCGTTGATTGCCGCATCCGCGCTGGCCGAGGGAGGGCGATGGAGGAAGATCTTCTGGTGGACGTGGGCTGTGCTGGTGGCTGCCAGTTGCGTGACGACAGGGATGCATTCGATAGCCGATGTACTGGCGGGGATTGTTGCGTTTGTGCTGGTGGTTCGCGCGCGGGAGATTTGGATGGCTATGCTGCGTGTTGCGGAGCGAATTGCAAACTCGTGGAAGGAATGGCGGATCGGGCCAGTGAGAATCATCAACCATGGCGGATACGCGGCCGCCGGTATTCTTATAGGAATAAGTCTCATCGACACATTGCTGGGTCCCGGGCACGAACTGCTGACGGTCAGCATCTTCCTTTGCTCGACCATCGGAGCTGCGCTTTGGGCGCAGTGGGTAGAGGGTTCACCCTCACTGCTGCGTCCCATGGGCTTCTACGGAGGCATGTTGGGAGCCATCCTGGGTGGAACTTGTGCACTTTGGATGCATGTGAACCTGTGGGTGGTGCTGGCGGCAATTAGCGTTGCCGCGCCATGGATACAGGGCATGGGCAGATTGCGCTGCCTGGTGCAGGGCTGCTGTCATGGGCGCGCGGCAGAGACAGTACCGGGGATTCGCTACACGCATCCTCGCTCGCGCGTCTTCCGCCTGGCGCATCTCGCCGGTGCGTCTGTGCATGCGACGCCCGTCTATTCCATTCTGTGGAACGGAGTTGTGGGAGTGGCGCTTCTGCGCCTGCTGCAATTGCACTCTTCCACGACATTGATTTGCGGCGTGTACCTATTGCTCTCGGGCGCCGGGCGCTTTGTTGAGGAGGCATATCGCGGCGAACCTCAGACCTGGATCATCTGCGGACTGCGCTTCTACCAGTGGATCGCCGTTCTGGCCGTTGTTGCCGGGGCTGTGATTACATGCATTCATGGCCCGGAGCTGCAGTTGAGTTTTGCATTCCGCACCACCTCACTTCTGGTTGCCGCGGGATGTGGCGCTGTGGCGTGGTTCACAACAGGAATCGATTTTCCTGAGTCGTCGCGACGTTTTGCCCGCCTGACATAAGGGCAGCCGGAGTTCCCGACAAGCGCAACCCGGCCAAGTTTATTATTCTGGAATGTGACTACAGGACCAACCACAGACATCAAGTCTCCATCCCGGATGCGGTTCCTCCGATCCTTTGCCCGATGGCTGGTTATCGGCGTGGCGCTCCTTTGGTTGCTTGCGGCGCTGATGCTGGTGGCCGCCCGGTGGATCGATCCACCGACAACCGCGGTACACATTGAGCGCCGCATGCAGGCCTGGATTCACCATAAGCCTTATCATGAGCGCTACAAATTCGTTCCGCTGAGCCAGATTTCACCCGACTTTCAGCACGCCGTTATCGCCGCAGAGGACGCGCGCTTCTACCAGCACTATGGGTTCGATTGGAACCAGATCCAAATCGATGCGGAAGGGGATTTGGAAGGCGGTCGCACGCGCGGAGCTTCAACGCTCACACAGCAACTCGTAAAAAACCTCTTCTTCGGAACGGGCCGCTCGTTTCTCCGCAAGGGTGTGGAGACCACACTTGTACCGGTGGCCGAGTTGGTCCTCGGCAAGCAGCGCATTCTGGAGCTCTACCTCAACGTGGTCGAATGGGGCCCTGGAATTTATGGCGCAGAGGCGGCATGCCGAACATACAACGGAACCGCGGCGCGTAATATCGGCCGGGAAGAGTCGGCGCGGCTGGCAGCGATTCTGCCGGCTCCATTGAAGCGACGGCCCGAGCGCATGAATCACTACAGCGAGATTATTCTTGAGCGTATGCGGCAGGTGGGTTGGTAAAAGCGAGCGAAGATCGCTTTCACGTGGAGCTGTGAGGGGGTGGAGAGAATGCATCACCGTCGGCGCAGATGCTGAACGGGGATGCGTTTGGCCGGTTGAGTCTACTGCACGGTGAGGAGAACGATACTCGTTGCCGTGGTCGTGCCTGAGGTGCCGGTTAGGGTGATTGTGTAGGTTCCCGCTGTGGTGCCTGAATTGCTGTTGCCTCCTCCGCCACCACCACCCCCTGCGTTGCCACCGCCGCCACATGCGATGACACCATCAGAGAGAACCACGAGGAGTGCCAATATTCCGAGCATTGTGCGCCAGCTACAGCGCCGCGCCGGAATGCCGAAGAGCAAAATACAAGCTAGAGTTGCACCGCCAGTCACATACCAGGGGGTTCGAGGGCGCGCGGGATACAACATACGGGCTGTCGATGGCGCTGTGGTGTAAACAGTGAGGGTGGCTGTTACAGCAGTTGTGCCGGTAATATTTACGGGGCTGGTCGAGCCAAAGCTAAAGGTGGGTGGGTCTTGGATCTGGGCCACATTCGGGCCGGAGTAAGTGGTCGAAAGGATAACGCTCCCCGTGAAGCCTCCGCCGGGCGTGACGGTGATGGTTGATGTATTTCCTGAAGTTGCGCCTGGAGTGACAGTAACAGGTGTTCCGCTGACTGAGAAGCCTCGAGTCGTAAGATTTTGATAGGTCGCAAACTGATGAATGGCAGATCTTCCCGTACCTCCAGCCGTTTGCACAGCCAATCGCATTGCGTAGGTCGTTGCAGGTTGCAAATTAGATAGGGGCAAAACACCCGTCACAGGTGAGGCTTGATTCTGGTCACCACCGATAGAAGCAGACCATGAGCTTGACGCAGTGAATGTGGACAGAGTCGGATCGGTCCCATATTCCATCCACGCCGTAGCTGGAAATCCAACACTGATACCACTGCTAATACCACTGCTATAAGCATTTCCGGTCACAAAAACAGAAGTGCTTGGCCAAACATCGTCAATGGAGGTCAGCGTCACTGTGGGCGCTGTCGAAATGATGCCTGTACCAGTCAGCGGGATGGTATGTGGACTACCCACTGAATTGTCGGTGATTGTCAAGGTGCCGGTGTATGGCGCAGCGCTTGTCGGAGTAAAGGTCACTACCAGCGAACAAGCCTTACCGGCTGATAGCCCCGTGCAATTCAGCGCTTGCACTGTGAAAGGCCCGGGAGTCACGGTCACGGAAGTGACTGTGTAGCTGACCGAACCAACACTAGTCAGGAATGGGTGAAGGGTTGATGTAGTATTCGGCGGAACTTCTCCAAAGTCGATACTTGCCGGCAGATTCGCTTGCGCCTGTGCTGCGGATATATTGATACTGAGCGAGTTTGATAACCCGCCTCCAGGCGCCGGATTCTCTACTGTGATCGTCGCAGTCCCGGCATTTTGAAGCAGATTTGAGGGCACTGTAGCCCAGAGCGGTTGATTATTGCCTATCATTCCACCATAGATCTGCGTACTGAGATTTTGTCCATTCAATTGAACGACGGAAGACGGGACGAAGTTGATTCCAACAACAAACAAATCCGTGTCAGCGCCTCCGGCAGGAAGCGAAACAGGATATGTGCTTTGAATGGAAGGGGCAGGGTTAACAATCGGCAATGAAAGAGTATTCGATGCTCCTGCATAGGGCGATACTACCTCAAGGGCTATGGATGATCCGGCTTGATTCGAAAGACTGATATTGATACTTGCCTGCATATGCGACGAATCAATGAATGCACTGGGGACAGGAAGCCCATTGACTTCGACCGTATCAGAGATGTCAAAGCTGGAACCGAACAGCGTGACGGTTATTGTGCCCAAATTTCCAAATATAATGGCAGTTGGAGAAAAACCTGTGAGTGCTGGGGCTGTTTCTTGTCCTATAACGTGCAGTAATCCGGGAGCCGTGTAGGTTGCGCCACCTGGAAGGGTAGCGGTAACGTCCGTCCAGCCAGCGGTCAGAGCTGGCGGTGTCGCGGTCAATGTGTTTACATCCACAAACGTGGTTGCAACCGGCACTCCCCCAAAACTGACCACTGAGCCCTGTTGAAAGCCGCTGCCGCGAATGGTGATTGTCTGATTTGCCGGTGCCGGAACGAACGCAGGCTGAACATTTCCGATGGAGAGCGGGACGGTGTTGAGCACCATCTCCGTAATGCCCGATGCCGTCACACTAAACAAGTATTGCCCTGTTGGATCAATTGTCAGGATGTGATTTTGATAAATATTATTTGGTAGAGAGACATCGAGATAAGGAAAGTGTTCCGGGAATGCAACGATTCCTATCGATTGCATATGCTGCACATCTGCAATATCCACGACGCCAGAGTTATGGTTTCCTGCCTGGTAAAAAAGTGCTCCGCTTGGATGCAGCACGGAGCTTTCCGCCCCATAGCCAGTCCCCCCTGTGTCACTCATAGGATCGGAACTCTCTTCATAAAGGGTTCCAATTGCATTGAGGCTGAAATCTGCAAATTGCTCAGTAGGTATCGTACCTTCGACTGACAATGAGGAACCGATCACTGTACCGTCTTCGTTAGCCGAAGCCTCAAAGGACATTCCCCATTCGGATGCCGTCGGAAGTTCCATGGGGTTCGCCGGAACATTAATGCCGGTATTTACATTCCAGAGGCCGAATGATCCATAAACGGAGCCGGATTCGG
>Ga0181539_1000453_pt1 | contig 49620 bp, 37 predicted proteins | sample PEATcosm2014_Bin_46_FD_119767 | JGI IMG/M metagenome (GOLD analysis project Ga0181539, IMG submission 119767) | Peatland microbial communities from MTU Mesocosm Facility, Houghton, MI, USA - PEATcosm2014_Bin23_60_metaG | ecosystem: Environmental > Terrestrial > Soil > Wetlands > Peat | place... | reverse complement strand
TTGTGGGAGCATGATCTCTTCGGAAAACCGGTATCCACTTTTCCGGATCATGCTCTCGAGATTTGTGATGGGTTTCGCTGACGCTCTACCCATCCTACCCGAATCTAAGCAGCAGGCGGCGGATCAAACGCAATCGCGCCATGTTTCACCAGTTCGTTGAGGAAAGTTTCCACTTCGGCCCGGCAGATCTCGGGCGCGACCTCGAACTCGTTCTCCAACAGCGCGCAGACGGCATCGACCTCTTGCGGCGTCTCGATCAGCTCCCAGATGCGGGCGCCGACTTCGCTCAAGCCGATGTAATTGCCCTTTTCGGCGCTCATCATCACCAGCTCGTCGCCGACCTTCGCGGCCAGCCAGTCGCCTTGTTTGCGGACCATCATGGTTGCTCCCTAAGTTCTCATCCTGCCCCGCTTCGCAGGGGAGGATAGCAAAAAACCCTACGCTGTGCGCGCAAGCGGCATCGCGCCCGCCAATTCATAGCCCAATCGCCGCATCATCGGCGCATGCGCGGTTTCGATGCGGGCGATCTGCTCGGCGCTCAGTTCGTCACGCCAGGCACCGGCCTCGCCGCGGCGGAAGAACACCCCGCCCGGCCGGCGCGGCGTCTCGCTGAAGCCCTTGTCCTCTTCCTGCCGCCGCAATTCGCCAAAATCGGCATAGCCCACGGCGCGCCGGACCTCTTCGTCGCTCGCCGCGCGGCCGGCGAAATCCAGCGCGCGGCGGAACGTGCCGATGGGGTCGGCATGCATATCCTCGTAGTGGATCAGATGCACCGGAATATCGGTCTGGTCGAGCCAGGTCGCGATATGGCCGCTCCAGCCGGGCAGCTGTTGGCGAAACTGTTGGTCCAAGCGCCCCGGTTTGGCGCAGTAAGCGGCTTGCGGGTTGTTCATGAGGATGATCGCAGCGTCGATGTCCGTGCGGTTGTGATTGGCGAGCGAAGACGCCACGTCGCGCGGGTCGCGGACGATCACGATGGCGCCGTCGGCGCCGCGCCGGCCGGCGAGCAAAGGTTGGCCTTTCGGCGTCAGCGTATAGGCGTCATGAACTTTCACGAAGCGGACGGACGGCGCGTCCTCCGGCTTGTCGTATTCGTCGTCGGCGTCCCCGGATGCCAGCGCTTCATAGATCAGCGGACGCAGGCCATCGATCTCATCGTGGGTAAGGAGCGCGGAATCGATCAGCGACAGGTAGTCGAATGGGCCGCGCGCGCTGGCGATGCCGCCGCGTTCCGGCAGATCGTTGATGTCGACCGGCTTGCCGTCCTTGGCTGAAAGGTTAGCCACCAGCATCCGGAACCAGGTGTTGCCGGACTTCGGATAGGAGGCGAGCCAGACGGTGCGGGTCACGCCGCCTTCTCCGTCAGGCGCAAATCGAGCCAGTGCGCCTCCAGCCACGCGATCACTTCCGGCATTTTGGCGAAATCGAGCACGCGGGTCAGATGGAAAATCCCGGCGACATTGGCGATGGTGGTCGCCGCATGAAAATAATTGGCTTTCTGGTCCATGCGCCGCACCAAGAGCGGCCGATAGGCATTGCGCCGCAACAGCAGCGCCGCGTCGACCACATTCGGCCGTTCGATCCCCGGCTTGTGCGGCGGCCGCGCCTCGCGCAAGGCGTAGACCGCGCCGAGCGCGAGCGGTTCGGTGAAGACTTCGCGCGGCTCGACGTAGAATTTCTCGAGGCTTTGGCGCACCCGCTCGCCGCGCTGCTGCGCCAGATCGAGCCGCTCGATCGCCTGCGCCCACAGCTTCAATTGGCGGCCGTCGGGATGAACGAGCGGCGCGCCTGATCCGTCCAAAGTCAGCGTGCAGAGGTCGTCGGTGACCAGCGGATAGCCGCGCTGCGCCAGCGCCGCGGCGAGCGTCGATTTGCCGGCGCCCGACGAGCCGCAGAACAGGACGGCCTTGCCGTTGACCCGCACCGCGCTGGCGTGGAGTACGATCTGCTCGCGCTGATGCAGCAGGATGCCGAATACGGTGCCGAGGACGAAGATCGGGATGTCGGCGGCGCCCGATTCCGTCTCCGGCGCCACCACGATCTCGGTCCCGTCATTGAGCAGGAACCGCGCGATGTCGGGGATGCGCAGCAGGAACTGCTTGCCGGCGATCTGCCAGGTCGGCCCGAGCAGGACGGCGCCGGACAGGCTCTCCGGCACCGGCCCGAGCCTGATCGTGACCTGCGGTGCCCGCCCGGGGGCGCCTGCGATCAGCCCCGGCAGGTCGATCTCGCTTGCCACCGAAAGCCCGGAAACTCGATAGAATTGCACCCGCCGCCTCGCAATGGTTAACGTGTGACCGGCCTATCCCCTCGTACAGGAGCCATAAAAGCAACTTCTGCTGCCAACGCAAGCCGGGATAGGGGCCCCGAGAATCCCGCTTGGAAAGCAGCCTCTAGTGCAATAAATGTCCGTTTGCGGCGCGACGACAGCCGGCCCGCCTCCGGAACCTCTCCCGGGGCGGCTTGGCCGGGTTTCCATGCCGCAGGTTGGCGGAGTAGCTCAGTTGGTTAGAGCAGCGGAATCATAATCCGCGTGTCGGCGGTTCAAATCCGTCCTCCGCTACCAACTAAATCAATAACTTATGCGAATTGCGAATATTCTTAGGTAAGGGATAGGTACGGCATTCCGAAGCTCAGGTGTGAGCGGGGAGGCTACGGGTTTCCGGCCACATCGAGCGCCGTCTCGCGGCGCCCTGGAAGCTGCACGCCAGGGGAACTCGCCCGTTCTGACGCCATTTGCCCGTTCCCCAATGGGGTCAGGTCGCTGCAATGTGGGAACGATATTTGCAGTGAAAGCGACGCAATGACCTGAAGCGGCCAGCTTGCCCGGTTCTTCGACGCCGACGCGCGTGACGGTAGCCAATTCAATCGTGCTTGAAAGTAGTCGCTTCCCGCCAATTCGTAACCGCGCGGTGAGTGGCCGTCGGTGAGTTGCGCCTTTGCTTTTGGCAGATCCTGCCTTTCCGAGAGCCCGACGTTTTGCGGGTTCCGCCATTCGTGCGCAAGCGCTGTTTTGATCCCACCTTTTTCTGAGAACGGCGATTTGGGATTGTGACAATCTGTGATTTGGCGATCGACTTGTGACTACGCTTGATCATTCGCTTAAGCCGAAGGCGACCGGAGTGCGACGGCTGGAGGTGATGTTATTCGGCGGGCCGGGTCACATCCGAGCCGACGGGGCATTTTCCATCAGTATTCACAGGCTGACGGGCAGCCTGTCCACCGATTATGTGTTCGACGGCACAGGCCGCCGTCCTCGGCGCGAAGACGATCCGGCTAACACATTGTCCACGTATGGCGCCGGCAAGAAGGCAGGCGATGAGGCGGTCCGCACAGCCAGCGGCTCGAATCTGATTGTTCGCACGTCATGGGGTTACGCTGTCTACGAAACAAACTTCCTACGCACGATCGTGCGACTGGAGAAGGAACGCAAAGAACCGCACATTGTTGATCCGCCATCCGCGTGTCGCGAGCATGAATATTCCAGCCGCGCAGAGCACGCGCGTACCGCTATATCGGCCGAAGCACGCGACCTCGCAAGGAGATGGTGCCTAGCCGAAGACGTTCCAGTTGCCGAATTCACGCACCAGGCTCTCGGCGAAGCAATCGACCTTGAGATCGACGCGCTCCCCGACGTCGCGGCTGAGCGCGTTCTTGGCGCTATTGCGCACGCCATTGATGCTGTGCGTCAGCTTGAGGAGCCGGTCCTGGTCGTTGTCTCCGTGCCGCGCGCGGCTCTCATTCTCCCAGATATACCGGTTGGTCAGCATGATCATAGCGATCGCGTGGATGGCACGCGCGCCGATCCGATAGCCGTCGCGCTCATGCTTCTCGGCCAGGATGGCGTCGATATCGTGCTCGATCATCGCCAGCTCTTTCAAGTACTCATCCCTGTGCTCGGGAATGAAGATTGCCTTCAACTGGACGATGGTCAACCGATCGACCAGCTCGGCGAGGGTCGGCAGGTATTTTCGAGCAACCGGGCGTAGCTGGGCGTCATCGCGACTGTCTTTGCGGTCCGACATGAGAACCTTTCCGCGTAGGTGAAGCTTCCTTTGTAAGGATAACATCCTTTGCGTGCGGCGGTAAATTTCTTGCATTTGCACGAAATCCGTCCGCGTCTACGTTGGAGAGCGGGAGCGCGGATGCTGCCTGGCGACTAGCGGCATTTCGCAGCGGGACGGACCGCCATGTCGAGGTAGGCCGCCTTTTGGGGTTATACTGAAAATGCACGCTCGGTTTCCGTGGCAGCGCGGAACGCGGCATCGAGTGCCTCGCGCACCGCGTCGGGCGAAAAACGTTCGGCAACGAAGGCGGCTGCCGCCTTGGAGCGCGCAGCCCAGAGTTCGTCATCGCCGAGCAGCCGCGACACTGCTGCCGCGACCGCTTCCGCGTCTTTTGCCACATCGCAAACAGCCTCAATTCCGTCGAGGCCCTGCGCACCAATCGGCGTCGTCACCACCGGCACGCCCCGAGACATCGCCTCCACAACCTTCAGCTTCACGCCCGCGCCGAAACGCAACGGACAGACCGCGATCCGCGCCATAGCGTAACGTCTTCCCAGTTCTTCCTCGGAAACAAATCCAGTTACCTCGATATCGTCGCCGGCAAGTGCGGTGACGGAGGACGGTGGATTTGATCCGACCAACGCAAGCGTCACGTCGGGATGTGCCGCACGGATGCGTGGCATGATCTCGCGGACTAACCAGACCGCCGCGTCAACGTTCGGTTGGTGCAGAAAGCCGGCGACGAAAATCAGGGCCACGGATCGCGGTGGATCGCGCGGAGCCAGGGGCGGCGGCAGGGCATAGGCTGGCACCGCTCGCGCGATGACGCCGGGCTCCAACGCACGCACCGCAGCAGCTTCCTCCTCGGAGGGATAGAGAACGAGGTCGACTTCACGCCAAACGCGTCGTTCGAGAGCTTCCATTGCGTCAGCGGCGGCGCGACGCACCGGGTCCTCGTCGGCACCCGGCTCAAGGCGCATGCGCGCATAATGCAGATCGTGACCGTAGTACACAACCAGTGCACGGCAATGCGCCGCAAGCGGCTCCAAACACGCTTCCGCGCACGTCGGGCGGCCAAGCAGCACCTCGTCGATCTCGGCTCCGTTCGGGGAGATCCATTCGGTAAAGCCGCCGCTCCACGGCTTGGAAAGGACCTCGACTCCGCGCCGTTGCACGGCCGCCGCATAATCCGGAGAGCTGACGCCTTCGGTAGGAAAGAATTTCACTACCCTCCCGGATGCGATCAGCGCCTCGATGAACGCGATCGTCGTACGCGAGCCGGCATCGCGGTCCGGCTCGGGTACGCGGAGATCCACCACCAGCGTAATCTTGCGACGAAGCGAGCGGTCGCGCGCCCGCATGATGCGTTGCCCTTGGGGCAAGTGATCACGCCGGAGCGTGTCTCGCCAACGTCCGACCAGCTTAGCGGAATTCATCACTTGGTGGGCCTTGATGCCCGAGCGAATATCAGTGCCGTGCGAGACGCCCTCGTGGTGAATGACGCGTGCTTCTGGGTGATAAAATACTTTTAGCCCGGTGGCGCGCACGCGGAAGGCGAGGTCGCTGTCCTCGCAATATGCCGGCAGGAAGTGCTCATCGAAGCCCCCGAGCTGATTCCAGAGGGCGCGGCGCAGCATGATCGCGGCGCCGGAAACGTAGTCGGCCTCGCGTACGTAACAGTATTCCGGTTTACGCGGGTCGTCGCGGTGTCCGTAGTTCCAGGCCGAGCCGTCTCGCCAGATGATGCCGCCCGCCTCTTGCTGCCAGCCGTCCGGGTAGAGCAGCCTTGCGCCGACCATGCCGGCGTCACGCCGTTGCAGCAGCAGCCCGGCCAGCGCGTCGATCGCTCCGGGCGCCACTTCAGTGTCATTGTTCAGCAGCATCAGCAATTCGCCTTTCGCGAGCAGCGCTGCATCGTTGCAGGAGCGCAGGAAGCCGAGGTTCTCCTTGCGGAGCATAAAGCGGATGCCGCGCACGGCCTCCAGCGCACCGACCCGCGGATCACCCGAGGCGTCGTCGACAACGATCGTCTCGATCGGCACTCGCGGCGGCGCTGCAGCGATCGAGGCGAGACAGCGAAGCGTGTAGTCCACTTTGCCGAAAGTGGGAATGATGAGGGAGACGACCGGCCGCAACCCGGAGGACGGCAACGACACCTGCGATGGTTCAGGTACGGGGTCGATCGGAGGTGGCAGGCCGAAGATCGCGCGCATGTCAGAATCCCCGGCACGGCGCCGGGCGACGGCCTTGAGAACACGCCGCCATTGACGTGCGACCAAGGGCAGCCGCCGCGCTGCCTCGCGCAGTGGCGCGCCGAGACGCCACCAAATGCTGGCCCGAATCAATGCAAGCTTTTTTGATGCCGCCTGCGCGTTCATTCGCTCACGGCGGGTCTCCTCCGACGCTTGGCGTAGCGCGGATTTCGCGGCGAACATTTCCTCGACCGACCCACCGTGGCTGTACATACTGGCGCCGAGCCGTGGAAGCGGTCCGTTACTCGCGACCCCGATCAAATAAAAGGCGCGCGACAGGCCCGGCATCGCCTCCATCATGTCAGGCGCGCGACGCTCGTAGCTGCGCCAGCCGACATTGGCTTCCGCGACCGGCGCGATCACCGAGCCGATCAGGGCGCGCTGCTTAAGAATGCAATGGTGCGCGAAGAAGGCCTTGAGCAACTCGTCAAACTCCGGACACGAAAGTTCGCGCACGTGGAATCGATTTACCGGCTGGCCGGGCGCCGAGTAGACATCGCGATCGGGGACGCTGATCAAAAACACCCCGTCGCGCCGCAAGACCCGTCGCACCTCGCCAAGAAACGCGCGTTGATTGCGGAGATGCTCGATCGTCTCGAAGCTTACCACCACATCAAAGGCGGCGTCAGGCAACGGCAGCGCTTGCGCATCGCCAGCGATGAATTCGAGGTTGGCGGCGAAATATTGGGAACTCGCGTGGACGACGCTCGCTATATCGACCTCGACGCCAACGACCCGCCGGGCGACGTTCGCGAGCAGAGCCGCGCCATAACCTTCGCCTGAAGCTACGTCGAGGACATCCTTCCCAACGCAGATGTCACGTGCGACGCAGTAACGGTGGAAATGCTCTATGGCGACCTGGCCGTCGATCGCGCCCGTCATGCGCTCGCCCGTGAAAGGAAGCGCCTTCTTCGGGCGGGGTACGACGAAATTACCGTCAGCGCGAGGCGAACAGCCCTTAGGCATCGCCGCTGCTGGGGACGAAGACGCTGACGTTGGCCGTTCAGGCTCCGGCATCGATCCCTGTCGTTCCATCGCCTTCTCCGTCAAGAACTGCCGTTATCTTCCTTCGAGTGACTACTATCACCAATGAAATCCTCCAACCACTCGCCGTTGTTGGTAACCACCAAGCGCAGCCAGCAGAGGGCGCCAGGCTGCCAGCAGTCCTTCCTTATGCGCCGCGGAAGTGGCGCCTTGTCACCGGCTCGAGAAATCCGCTATCGACTTGCGAAGGTGTTTCGGGCCGACACCTACGACTAGGCCCCGCGGACGAAAGGCGGGTCGACATGCCTAGGAGTTTGAAAACACTCGCAAATAAGTACTCATGCATTGCCGCGGCTATCGCATCGACCGCCAAAAGTACTATCGCCGCACTGACGCACGATGAGAACGCCTTCCACGGCGTGCAGCGAGAACTCAACAACGATACAATGCTTTATAAGACACCGGACGATCTCCGGATCAGCCCCATCAAACAGCAGTTCGTCATGAGTTGCCGCGTGATTGGACTCGGTGTCGAAACATCCGTCATCGCGGAAATCGGCCGGCGGCTCGGCAAGGCTGACGTAAAGCGCATGACGGCTTGAGGTGATTATAAATCTTGCAAACCAACAACTAGCAGCTGTAGATAGGCCATGACGGCCCGTTCAAGCGGATATTCATCCGTGGATATTGACGAGATCGCGCATTGGTATTTTGCCGACCGTAAGCGGGTATTGTCCGATTCGGAGGCGGTCTCAGCGTTTCATTCGATTGGAGCGCGGTGCCGATTTCTCAAAACGTTGCCGCTCAATGCAACCGTGCTCGATGTTGGCGCGGGCGATGGTTCGCTGCATCTCTTCAGAGATTGGCCGCCGATTCTCCGAAGCGATGTGCGCGTCTATGCCTATGCGGGCGAGCGCGGCAAGAATTTTGATCGTTACGATGGTTCTGAGGTCGGTTGGTGGCCGCGACAGCCGCCTAGCTTTGATGGCATGCCATTCGACGCCATCATGGCTTGTCACTTCATCGAGCACATTGATTCGCCGTTGGAATTTGTGAGCTGGGCGTGTGACCGGCTAGCACCTTGGGGCCGCATCTTCCTTGAGTGGCCCTCGCCGCAGTCCGTCCGGTTGCCCACCACAGCTGTTCTGCGCGCCCGCGGCATGAATATTATGGTCGGAAACTATTTCGATGATTCGACGCACCGCACTGAAGCGCCCGACATGCAACGCGTCGTGGGTAAGCTACAAGCCGTCAATATGCAGATCACGGAGTATGGCATTGCTCGTGTACCATTCATCGACGGTGAAATGTTGTCCGCGGCGCGCGCAAAAAATGATATTGTCGATTCGACGTTGGCCTATTGGTCATTCACGGGATGGTGCCAATACGTCACGGCCCAAGCGATACAATGACCGGCGACGACCTAAGCATTGTATTGTCGGGCCTATTTGGAACAAGGTCAGAAGAGCATTCATGGCGAAGCCTCTTCGCATCCTTGCTAGGGATGCTGATCTTCGGTTATGTCGGTTGCGGCGGTAGCAGTGGGGCAAATCCCGCTCCGGTAGCGCGATCTAATCTAACGCCAACCGCCGCACTTTCAATTACAGCCTTCGAATCGTCACCGGTTCTATCACGTGGTGTGGCGGGAGCGTGGGATAGTTTTGATGTACTGAATCCGTCCGTGATCCAGTGGAACGGCGCGCTTTACAACTACTACTCCGGCTATGATGGCAGCGTGTGGCGCACCGGGCTTGCAGTCTCGAACGACGGCGGTTTGACTTGGCGGAAGAACAGCAAACCCGTTCTTGATCTTGGCGGATGGGATAGTCAGTACATTGCAGCGAATGGTTCCGCGATCGTGTTCAATGGAAAGGTGTATTATTACTACCACGGTGTCGATAGCAAGGGTCTCTCAAAGATCGGCCTCGCAACCTCGACCGACGGCGTGACATTCACTGCTTTGCCAGACCCCGTGCTTGATGTCGGTGCAAGTGGATCATGGGACGATACCGCTGTCGCGGATCCCTATGTCGTGCAGTTCGACAATACGCTTTACATGTACTTCCTCGGGATGAACAACGCCTATAAGCAATTGTTGGGCGTAGCGACATCGACAGACGGCATCATCTGGACCAAGCAACCCGCACCGCTCCTGCCTCCCGGCGATCCAAATGATTTTGACGCACACGGCCAGGGTGAGCCGGCAGTCGTCTATCAAGCGCCGCTTTATTACATGCTCTACACCGGACGCGCGGCCGACGAGGTGCGCGATCTTGGATGGGCGATTTCGAAGGACCGGATAAACTGGACCAAGCAGTCGCAGGGTATCGTTCCGCCCTTGCTTCGGCAGGCGTGGGATTCAAAGGTCATTTGTGACCCCACCATTCTTCCAACCGGAAACGACGATGGAACGTTCTACGTCTGGTTCGGCGGCGGTGATAAGCCCGAACCCGCACAGGGATTGGACGGGCAGATCGGTCGTTACACAATGAAGCTCAATTAGTTGTTGGCGTCGAAAAACGTTAAACCGCATCCAGCTTTGCGTTATAGAACGTCTTTCAGTAAAGTGGACCCCATCGATAGGATCGCCGCGCCCCGTTTATTAATCCGGCTCTCGGCGCTCCCGATCGCTTGAACCGAGCAAGCCATGAATTGGCATTGTTTGCGGGCGTGGGCAGTTAGGCAACACGCCAGCGCTGTTCAATCACATCGTCATATCCGGTATCGTCTCGTTAGCGCACGGGCTTGGCGTCGATCTTCACCAACTTCGCCCGTAAGCTCGTCAAGAAACTCTGCTCGACGCCTTTTGGCAAACCGACGTCCGCACCAAGGCGGCGAGATCGCCTCCTGCCTGGGTCCGCACGCCATGCTTGACTTTGATGGCCCAAGAATGCCTTTTTAAGGCGCGGTCGCGATGGAGCTTACCATGATGAGCAGCCAGGGACGTGGCTTCCTCAACCCCTTCGCCCCATTTGCCTGTGCGTGGCGGCATCGCCAATTGCTGCATCGCCTCGTTGAGCGCGATATCGCGGTTCTCTTTAGAGGCTCGGTGCTCGGGAAGTTATGGGCTGGCCTGCAGCCGCTCGCGTTGTTAGCGCTCTATACGCTGGTATTCGGCGTTATTATTCAGCCGCGCTGGCAGGACGCAACACAAAGTCCAGGAGGGGTAGCGCTCCGCTATTTTACCGGGCTCATCGTCTTCAATTTCTTCATCGAATGCGTCACCCGGGCGCCTGCGCTGATGCTGGGACACGTCAGCTATATCAAAAAGATATTGTTTCCCGTCGAGCTCCTGGCGTGGATGGTTCTCGGCGGAGCGGCTTTCCGCTTCATCATCAGCAGCGGGCTTCTGCTTGTGTTTTATACAACGTTCCAGGGAGTGCCGCCGGCGAGCGCCGCGGCGGCGCCGCTGTTCGTTCTCCCGCTCGCACTGTTTACAATTGGCTTGGTATGGTTTCTTTCCGCCATAGGCGTATTTCTTCGCGACACCGGCCATGTCGTCACCGCCATTACCCCGGCGATCATGTTTCTCAGTCCGGTTTTCTTCCCGGTCGCCGCCATACCCGGGCGATTTCAGACGTTTTTCTACGCCAATCCGCTGACCTTGACACTGGAGAACGTCCGGGCCGCGCTGTTTGCAGGCACGGTGCAAGTCTCCCTCGGGTTCGTGGCATATTGCCTCTCCGGCTGGGCGTTCGCATGGCTGGGATATCTCTGCTTCGTGAAACTGCGTCCGAGCTTCGCCGATGTTATCTAGTCAAGAGGATACCCGCGTTGTGACGGTGATCGAGCCGGAAATAAAATTTGGCCGACATCGGTCATCCACTTTGATTCTCAAGCGCGTTCATTTCTGATGTCATCCGATTTAGTTCTGCGCACGCGGGATTTGGGGAAGGCCTATCGCATCTGGCGCCGTCCCGAGGATCGGCTGAAGCAATTCTTATTTCCACGACGGCGCTACTATGAAGATTACTGGGCCTTAGAGCACGTAAATCTGGAGCTGCGCCGCGGCGAGGCCGTCGGCATCATCGGTCGCAATGGAGCGGGAAAATCCACCCTTCTCCAGCTTGCCTACGGCACCCTGGAGCCGACCAGCGGCTCGATCGAAAAGTATGGCAGAATCGCAGGGATGCTCGAACTCGGCGCGGGTTTCAATCCCGAATTCACCGGTCGCGAGAATGTCCTGCTTTCGGCCCTGGCGATCGGTCTCGACGAAGCGCAGATCAAGGAGCGATTTTCCGCCATCGAGGAGTTCGCCGCGATCGGAGATTTCATGGATATCGCGGTGAAGACCTATTCGAGTGGAATGTATGCGCGTCTCGCCTTCGCCATCGCTGCTCACGTCGATGCGGATGTGCTGATCGTCGATGAAATTCTCAGCGTCGGCGATATCGCGTTCGCGCAAAAATGTATGCGTTTTATCCGGACGTTCCGCCAACGCGGCACACTGCTGTTCGTATCACATTCTCCCGACGCGGTCATGAGTTTGTGCGATCGCGCAGTCTGGTTGGACAACGGCAATGTGCGAGCGGTCGGCCCTGCCAGGGAGATCTGCCGCGACTATGTCGCCGTGCTCGAGGGCACCAAGGATAATGCGTCATCGTTCAGGATCGGAGGACAGCGGCAGGTCGGTCTACCCCAAACGGAATGGAGAAATCTCGCTGCGCCGCCGCCCGGAGATGTACAGGTATTCGCCTTTGATCCGGATGGGCCGTGGCATGGGCGTCGCGGCGGCAGCATTTTAGATGTGCGGGTGCTTGATGCCGCTGGAGAGCCGGTCCGATTGCCGGGGGCAGGCGACGAGGTCATCCTGGAAGTCCACTGCGAGGCCCAAACCGAGCTTCGTGGCGTGATCGTAGGCTTCTTCGTCCGCAACCGCCTCGGCCATGCGATCTTTGGCGACAACACTTATCTCACCTATCGCGAGTCGCCGATTTGTCTCGTGCCGGGCGAGCGATTCGTCGCCCGGTTTCGCTTCCGATTGCCCCATCTGCCGGACGGCGAATACGTCCTCAACGCGGCCCTTGCCGAAGGAACGCAGGAAGATCATGTGCAACATCACTGGCTCGATCAAGCGGTAATTCTAAACGTCAGGCGGAGCCATATCCGTTCAGGCTTGGTCGGCATTCCGATGCTCGGTATCCAGGTCGAAAAGATGACGGGAGCGGCAATTTCGGCAGCCGACACCGCTGTCATGGCAGAATAGATCATGGGCGCCTGCCAATACCATGTTCAGTTTGCCTGAGCGTGGTCGGAGTTTGGAAACGGCGCCCGGTGGACAGAGCGCGGTCATGGTGGAATTTCGTCTCATTCCCGAGAAAGATGTCGAAATCAAAGGAGATGATGCGATCGCGACGTCCGACATGCCGTGGCTTCGCATTCAATTAACGTCGGCGATCATTGCGCGTAGCTGGATCCGCCTTCGCTATCGAACAAGCTTTTTCGATGAGCCCGTTCGTCCACTTATTAGATTCCAAACCGCAGACGGTTCTGCTTCTATGCGGCCGATGAACGGTCCGGTCTTTGGATGCGCTGAATGGGTCGGCCTCGTGCCGGATCAGACAACCTTCGTATCGGTGAGCCCGACGAATAGAATTGGCCCGTTTAATTTCGAACTCGACTCCATCGAATTTACAAACTACGCTCCCAAGCGAGCGGCTCCTTATCCCTGGAACAAACTCTTCTCGGCCGGCGCGCGATTGATGCGGCGGAACAAAAGGCCGCAAGTTCGTCTGCAAACCTACGACAGACGGTACAACACCCTTGTGCGCCCGCTTGACACTGCCCGGCTAGACCGCCCGCGTGCGGATTGGCAACGGACGCCAAACATTCGGCTAATCACCACAGCTCAACGCACAAATATTGACCGACTCGAACGGACGCTCGAATCGCTTCGTTCCCAGATGTACCCTCATTGGTCGCTTTGCGTTTTGATCACTGACGATACACCGGCCAATGTCGTGTCCGGGTACCGGAGGCTCATGCGCTCGGAGCCTCGCCTGGCAATGATCGACGTTGCCGCACCGCTTTCGTTCATTACCGAACCGCCTCGTGACGAATGGGTGGGCATTGTTGAACTGGGCGACACGCTGCCAAGCTACGCCCTTGCTGTCGTTGTAGAAACGCTCGACCGCGCCCCAAATCATGCTGTGATCTATGGGGACGAGGACGCCCAGGACACGAGCGGGAGACGCCACAGCCCGGTGTTAAAGCCCGATTGGAGTCCCGAACTGCAAGCGCGTTCTCCCTATATCGGGCGACTGATGTTAGTATGCGTCGACACGCTTTGGGCCCAATGCCGTACGGCAGCCGAATTTCTGCTTGCCGAAGGCGAAGTGGTTGCGCGCATCATGGAGACAATTCCTTATGAGTTTGTCGGCCATATACGGCGCGTCCTCTACACCCGTGAAACGAATACCCGTTCATGCTTGACGAAGCCGGCCGTAGCGCACGTGAACAAGCGTCAACCTGAACATTCGGTCGCATCGCAATGGCCGAAGGTCGCGATTATCATTCCGACGCGCGACCGAGCCGATTTACTAGCCGAATGCATCAGTGGCCTGAACGAGATGACTGATTATCCACATTTCGAGGTCCTAATCGTCGACAACGGAACGACTTCGCCGGATGCGCGTGCGCTGCTACGTGATATCGGAAGGCACCGAAATTATACCGTGCTCTCACGACCCGGCCCGTTCAATTACCCGGCTCTTTGCAACGACGGTGTGGCAGCGACCGGCGCCCCGGTGCTGGTGTTCTTGAACAATGACGTCAGCATGTTCAACTCCGACTGGTTGAGACCTCTCGCCGCTTGGTGTATTCATCCTCGAGTAGGTGCGGTCGGAGCAAAGCTGCTCTATCCTCAGAGGAAATCTCGCGGACGTATTCAGCATGCGGGGGTCGTACTTGGCGTTCGGGATTTCGCCGGGCATATTTACAGCGATACGAGAGGCGATGAGTGCGGATATATGGGGCATCTTGCATTTGCCCATGAGGTCTCGGCCGTTACCGGCGCTTGCCTCGCTGTCGAGCGTTGCAAGTTCGAAGCGACTGGCGGCTTTGATCCGGACAACTTGCCTGTAGACCTGAATGACATCGATCTTTGCTTGCGGCTAGCCGCACGCGGCTGGCGAACCATGTGGACGCCAGAAGCAATGCTTTATCACCGGGAATCGGCTAGCCGCGGGAGCTCGATCGACCATGCTAAGACCTACCATAAGGAACGCAGTTATTTCTCGAAAAAGTGGGCAAACGTGATCCGGGATGATCCCTTTTTCCATCCGGCCTTCTCGCTCTATTCCCATACCGCGATAGAGCTTGCATGAGATGCGCAATCACGGAATGAGCTTCAGGGGCACAGCCTTGCCGGTTTACAGGTGCTCGTTGAGGTGAAGTGGGACCGATAAGCAGAAGAGCCCTTACCAGCCGAAGCGTCGCGTGCCCGATTACGCCCCACGGGAGCACCTCCAGCGGGAACCGATATCGCCGATCGGAAGGAAGCCCGAATGCCTATTGCCGTATGGCTTTTCGCACTAGCAATATTTTGCTTTTTCAGCGAACGGTTCGCACTCAGTCTGTGGCTGACCATCGCGGCGCTGGTCGCCGCGCTACTTGAGAAAAACGTTGCGAAGAAGTGGCCCGCATTTGGTTGGACCTCCTACGAGACCAATCTTACCACCAAGGAGTACATCGTTAAAGCCGGCGTCAAGCTTTCGGTCACGTCGGCACTGTGCTTCGCGGCATGGTATCTGAGCATTCTGACGGCTGGTTATCTCGACCATATATTCGATAGCACGGCGCACAACGTCGGCCGATGAAATCAAGGCGGAACGTTGACGGATAGTCGGTCGACCCGAACCGTCGCGCTGCCTGGTGCATTCTGGGATCCACCAGGAAATCCTTCGCCAAGCGGAGCGCCGCAACGACGAATTGCGAGGGATGGCGTCCGGGGTTTTTCGCCGAATTGGTTTGCGGCAGGCGGCGCCATGCAGTGACGCTCGAGCCTTCACTGCCTCACGCGCCGTCATGCTGGGCAAAGAAACGCACGGGGCTTGGCGCGGGCACCTGGCGAAGAGCGGCCGAGGAACGCGATCGGCAACAACTCTCCGATCGTTGTGCTGGATCGATCAACCGGGCATCTGAGTGACGAGGCTGAAAATCACCCGGTATGTGAACGGAAAGGGCGCGAACAGATCAAGCAAGCGCCGGTTTGGAACAGCCTGGAACCGGGTTCATGGGGGCGGCATCGTTATCCATTAGTGCTGTCGCGGACCAAAACGTCCGACCAGGCCCCGGTGAATCAGAGTAAATTCCCTAAAAAAAGTATTCCACCGACGATCTTGGTCGGTTCGAAATTGTCGTGGCGGGACCGGCGCTTACAAGGTGTGACCCGCAAGCGTGCCGCACGCGCTGTTGGTGAAGAACACAGTAGTTTCGAGACGCTATATCAATTAGAGTGCATTATCATAGGGGCCAAGCGGCTCAAAGAGGGTGGACTATTGGCGGGGGCGCGCGGTGTTGCGATTGGGCACGACGGGATCGGTGGCGTATGTTTGTGCGAGTTGATTGATGATTATCAGAACCATCAATATTTCTCTGGCAAAGCAGCTGATTTTCGCGTCTTTCGTGGCGACGGTGGCTTTCTCGGCTCCGGTGATCATGGTCTCTTTGTTCGGCAACTTGCCGAAAGAAGCCATCTTCACCGGGCTCGCTTGGACGGCTCTCGCCAGCATTTCTCCGATGATCGTTTACCATGCCATGCCGCTCTTCGTCGCGACCGCGATCGTATGGTGTTACGCAAATTTCACCACCGACGGCACTTTGGCGGCTATGCATTTGGCGGGACTGTCCCATCTATCTGTCAGGTCTCCGGCATTCGGTGTCGCAACCGGAGCCATGGCGCTCGGATACGTCGTGTCGTGCTGGGTCGCTCCGCTTACGGCATGGCATCTCCACGACGTCCTTTATGACCTGCGTCACAACGTGAACCCTGCCCTCCTCAGCGTCGGTCAATTCAACAGGATCGATGGCGGCCGATATGTAATCTTCTTCGGTCAATGGCTTAACAGCGATGAAATTGCGGACGTATTCATTCGGGAACACAATGATGTCGATGAGGAGCACGCTTATGTGGCGCGGCACGGCATCTTCACCCACGACGGCGAAGAGGGAAAGCGGGGGCTCGCTCTGCTCGATGGCTCGATGCAAGTGTACAAGAGCGATAAAGCCGAGCTGCGGACCGTGGATTTCAATCAGCTTTTCCTCCCGCTGACCGATCTCGGGGGCAGCGCTTTGAACCGCAGGTCGACGATCGCGGACGAGCTTGGGCCGCTGGAATTCCTAAGGGAACGGGAGGACTTGTTTAAGGATCCGGTTGAGACAAGAAGTTGGCTGCGCGAGGCCGTTAAACGGTTTGCTATTCCGGCTTTGACATTTATTCATACTCTGCTTGGTTTGGAGCTGCTCGCGGCGCGGGGCGAGATGGGCAGTCGGCAGCAGCGTTCAATCGGACCGATTTGCGCTATTATAGCGTCGCTCCATCTTGCCGTCGTCGTGTTGGCGGAGCAGGCCAGCGTGATGTTGCCATGTGTGTGGGTCGCAATCGCCGTGATAGGTGCTGAATTGGCGATGGCGGTCGCCCTGGCGATCATGAGCACGAAAGGATGGGTGCTCACGCCTGCATTGCATAATTTGGCGCGGCACTGGATTGCTTCGCGGAGCCTGTCATCGGGCCGGCCACTTCGAGCCGGACCCATTGGCTCGCAATGACGGGTCAATTTGATCGGAATCTGCCCTAACCGGCCGTTGAAAAAGAGAGCAACGTTTCCGATCCGATTCCAATCCATTCGCTTCTGGATTCGGCTATGTTCACGGTGAAAGTGACTTTTTCAACAGCTTGCTAACCTCGATGCCCTGGTCGACCTGGATAGGCGTAGGCAATCCTTCTTCTTCCAGAACTTCCAAATCCGCCGGCGAAAGGTCGGAAGCGGCGTGCGCTGACGATTGTCGATATCTAACCAGCTTCTGTTTCCGAACGGCCGGTAAGAAAATCGATTAAGGGCGCCAACGGGCCCAGCGTCGCTTCCGGAATGTTATTAGACTAGTTACTAGCGGGAGAAAGCAGACGTTGTTCCGGTAGTCGCGGTCGAGGTTCCAAAAGTCGGTGAGATCTGGAGTGGTCCGTTTGCACCCCGGTTTGCTAGGTGCCGGGCGCCAACGGCCGTGGTGCTCGAGTCTTGATGGCCTGTTCTTGCGTTTGCTGTCTGCAATCTTTGGATATCGAGGTGCGGCTTCGGAACGTTGATATGCAGCTGCGGAAGGTAGAGCTTGAGTTGTGGAACGTGGATGTGCACCGGCGGGATGTCGATGTTTGGGAAGTGAAAGTCAAACGCATTGGCCGGTTCGCAAAACGCAAATGCCAAGCTATAAAACGCCGCGGCTACCGCGACGCACGAGGCAACAACGCGAGACATAGCTCCTCACCGGGGGACGGGTCTAAATTTAGACCTCTGCCGTGACTCAAGCTACCCAATGACGGAGGTAATGGCAAGGATGCGCTTGTGCACTTTTCAGCGATCGAGAGTGCCGCGCCGTCAGCCGTGATTCAGGGCGAGGTCATAGCAAGTGCGTACCGCCCGAGCGACCCGTCATGTCAACAGAGGCGTCAGGCGAACTATTGCGGTACGTCGCACGGAATAGCCGATAGCCTTTTCGGCGGAGCCAAGCCGGAAACAGACCGGAGATCCACGCCGAGGCCGCGAGCGGCCACGGAAATGCGATCACCGATTGATTGCGCGCGAGCCCACGCGCAATGCGAACTGCAGCTACTTCGGGGCTGACCTCGAAAGGACGCCACATCACAAAGGGCTCGTTAATTGGAGCGGTAACCCAACCGGGAGCGATCACGTTGATCTTGACCCCGCTGCCGCGCATCCGCTCCCGGAGCATCCTTCCGTAGGTGAGCAACGCGCTCTTGACGGCGCAATAACCCGGCCAATCGGGATGGGGGGCAAATGCCGCGAGTGAGCACATCAGCGCAATTTGGCCGCGACCGCGAGCCTCCATCCTTCCAACGAGCGGAATCGTCGTGTTCAAGGCGCCGATCAGGTTTGTGTCGATCTGGGCACGCACAATGTCCAACGGCTCATGGCTGACACCAAGCGCTCCCCGAAGAATCCCCGCATTGACAATCAATAGATCTACGGGATTTTTTGTATCGAAAGCCAAAAGCCAATGTTCAATCGCCGTCGCATCCCGGACGTCAACGCAGCCGGTCGTGACTTCTGCGCCTAGAACGCGGCACTGGTCGGCAACCGCTTCGAGCCGAGGCTGATTGCGCGCAATCAATCCCAGAATATTTCCGGGCATTGCAAAGCGCTTTGCGAGCGCCTCACCAATGCCGCTGGATGCGCCGGTTATGACAATTACGTGTGACATTGGAGCGCGGAATCGTCTTCATTGTATGGTTTTGTTCGATGTGACGCCGATGCAATCACGAAGCCGAATTCCGTGATTGTCGCTTGAATCCGCCGTGCGCTTTGTCGCCCGGCCTTCGATCGATCATCACCAAGGCCAGCAACAACGGCATTGCAATCACGACCACGCACGAGATCGCGTCGATTCTATGCGCGTCACGCCAGGTGATCCAAGCCGCGGATCCATGAGCGTAGAGTTGTTCCGCTGTGAGGACTGTGACGAGGAACAGGAGACCGGAAATCCGCCGCCACACCGCGAAGGCCATGAATGCGTCGATTAATACGAAGCTGCCATGGAATAGGCTCGCGCCGTTCTCTCCGAGCGCCCCCCATAATTCGACCGAATGGTAGGCTGCCGCGACAATGAATGCGATCGAGTAGACCGAAAGCGAGCGTGCGATTGCAGGGCCAGTAGAGTCTTCAGTCAACTCGATCATCGGCCATCTCCAGATATCTCATCGTTTCGATGTAACATCTTCTCTTTGATGGGGGCAAATGTCCCTTCGCTGCGTGCTACCGATCTTTTGTTTCTCTCGCAAACCGAGGCCGGTCGGCAACAGCGGCGGGGACATGCGCATGGATCCACTCCGCGAATTGATCGGGCCACGTCGCCACCTCTCCACCGAATATGCCAAGTCCAAATCCATGCCCACCGTGTTCATAAAGCAGGAATTTGTGTGCTATGTTTGCTCGCTGCAGGGCTTCAGCGTATTTGATGCTATTAGCCACGTGCACAATCCTGTCGTCACGCGCGTGTACCAGCAGGGTCGAGCAGGTCGCTGCGTTAAGGTGCCGCTCCAATGAATAGCGCTCAACCATTTCCGGAGTTGGTTGGGGACCGAGGAGGTTCAACCTGGAACTCTTGTGAGTCAGCTTTTTCTCCATCGAAATGACGGGATAGGCGAGAACGGCAAACGCCAATTCCCGGTCAGAGCGGGCCGCGAAGGCTGCCATATGTCCGCCCGCGGAAAAGCCCATCACGCCGAGGCGACGCGGATCGATCCGCCAGTCAGCAGCGTGCTCGCGCACCAGACGAAGGGCCCGCATAATATCCTGAAGCGGCCACGGCGTCTCACCTGCCGTAAGATCGGGCCGTGGCAGTCTATACTTTAGGACAATGCCTGCCAAACCGATCGTTGTCAGCCACCGCGCCACGTCGTGGCCCTCCTTGTCGATAGCAACGGCCGCGTAGCCGCCGCCCGGACATATCACGGCGGCCGAGCCGCTCGCGTGTTCGGCCGGTGGCAGATAGACGGTCAGAGTGGCAGTGGCGACGTTACGGAGCGAGCGATCGGGTCGGAACTTCCCCCTTTCCACGATCTTTTCCGCGGGCGCCGTGCTTGCCATGGGCCAGAGCGGAAGCTCCAACGGAATTTTGCCATCCAGCGTTGTCGTCCAGGTCGCACCGCGCTGAACAACCTCGCGAAGCACGGCCTCGGTCCGCTGCACCATCCGTGGGACAGAATAGTCAACGAGCGCGCGCTGACGCCCCGCTACTCCCATTGATTTCCGAATTTCGGGGTTGCGCATAAGCGACATCAGTGCCGCGCTCATAGCAACCGGATCGCCTGGAGGCACCAGGAGTCCGGTCCTGTTGTGGTCGACCAATTCGGGAATGCCGCCGACGGCCGTCGCGACCACAGGCAAACCACAGGCCATTGCTTCTAGAATAGCGTTTGGTGAGGCTTCACTCTGTGAAGCCAAAGCAAAGATCCAGGCGCGGCGCAGATGGGCCGCGACATTGACCGTCGCTGGTAGAAGCCGGACATTCGGCGCGGCCGGGATTGCCATGGGTCCATTGCCGACGATATCGAGACGCGCCGTCGGCATTTCCAATCGGGCAAGTCGAAACGCCTCCAGCAGGGTCCGGAAGTCCTTCTCTTTCACCAAGCGAGCGACGCAAACCACAAGTGGCTCCGTCGAGCGTACGGTTTCATCGGGAGAAAAACGCTCGAGATCCACGCCGTTCGGAATGACCGTTATCCGGTCCGGCTCGATTGAAAGCCGTGACGCCATGATGTCTTTGAGCACCACGGCATTGGCGATGATGCGCGCAGAAAAACGGTGGAGCAAGCGTTCGTGCTGTCGCGGCATCAGACTGCGATAGCCGGACACGACGGGAATACGCATGAGCCCGCCCATCATACGTCCCCAGATGTTTGGGATTACGGTCAACGTGTACAGCAGGTCCGGTTGGTCGCGCCACAACCGCACTGCAAGACGTATTATTGCCAGTGGGCCGACTCGCGCGCGGTCCGAGAGATGAATTACCTCTGTCCCTGCCGAACGTATTGCCGGCGTCAAATCGCCGCCGGCGCGCAGCAACCACACTTCGGGCGCGAACCAAGTTCGATCAAGATGCTGCAATAGCTCGGTAGCGTAGCGCTGGGTGCCGCCGAATTCGAGATCCTCGAGCAAAACAACGAGGCGTATGCGGCGGGGTCCTATCATTTCGGCTGTACGATCTGATGGTAGAGTTCAAGGACGATGCGGTGATTGCGTTCGGGATCGAACTGCTGGCTGACGCGCATACGGCCGCGCCCGCCGAGCGAAAGCGCAGCATCGCGATCGGCGATGAGCCGCCGGATCGCAGCTGCGATCGCCGGCGGATCTCGTTCGCGTACCAGGAGGCCGGTGACGCCGTCCTCGATCAGCTCCGGGATGCCCGAAACGGGTGTGGTGACGACTGGCAGGCAGTAGGCCAGCGCTTCGAGGATCACGGTAGGCAGCCCGTCACGGTCGCCCGACGGCGCGATCACGCAAGGCATGATGAAGATGTCACTGGCGACGAAAAGGTCCGCTACTGCATCGTGTGGTGTAAAGCCCGGAAAGTGAACGCGGTCGGCGATATCGAGGTAGGATGCCAGCCACTTGAGCGGCCAGCGCAGCATGCCATCCCCGGCGATGGTGAGGCGGAAGTCGACGCCAGCATCGGCAAGGAGTTTAGCGGCATATAGAAGCTGGTCGAAGCCCTTCTTTCGCACGAAGCGCCCAATAGCGAGCAGCTGATAAGGCGGCTGCATTGCGACAGTCGCGTTCCGGTCCGCACGCAGCGGCAGCCCGTTATAGGTCACATGAAACTTCTCGGGTTTACCATCGGCGAAGGCCGCAAGGTGGCGACGATTCGCCTCGGTTTCCGTTCGCACCAATACGGCATCACGGATTTTTTGATCGATGAGCTCGTCGGGCGGGTAAATGTCCCAAGCGCGTGCCGTGAAGCTGAATGGCCTCCCGGTAAGCTTCGCGGCCGCCCAAGCCGCCGTCGCGCACCCACTCGCCCAAGGAGCGTGGATATGTTGGATATTCTGTGCCTCAAATCGCCGCGCAAGTTCAAAGGAGGCGAGTAGAGCCAAAATGCTCTCGGCGCTCTTTTCGAGATGTTGCCACTTTAGCACCCGTATCGCCGAAAATAGCTCTTTGACGACGTCCGGCTTGCGCCGCCACCAATACCAAATCGCACCGACCGCGCTTGAGAGGCTACGCCAGCCCAGGCGCTCGACATCTGTCGAAGCAGCCCGCATCTCCGCGGACAAATTACGCCGCCTCCGTCCATAGATTGTGAAGACGCGGACCGGCAGACCCATCCGCCTCAGATTGACGACTTCCCGGAAAATGAACGTCTCGGTGGGAACTGGGAACCAGAGCAGAATGTAAGCGGTGCACATAATATGCGGACGGGCCGACCGTGGCTGGTTCAATTGCCCATGAGCCCGCAACATCGGGCACAGACCGGCATCAGCCCCTTCTGCTCCAAGCTGCAGCGGAATCGGCGGTACTCGTCACTGTTCCACAATTCCGTGATGGTATGGGTTTTGACGTTGCCGACAACGTAATCGTTGTAATCGCGGCACGGAGACATGTTTCCGTTCGAATTGATTTCCACCGCGTGATAGATTGATCTGCAATGGCTGTAGCCGAACGTCGCGCTATGGTCGGTATAGTAGCGCTCAAGTTCCTTGGCATCCGTCAGGTTCGGAATAATCACGACGCCAGGGCCCTTACGCGTCATTGACTTGCGACTGAGAGCGGTAAGTTGCCGCGACAAGCCTTCGAAATCGGTCGGCCGCCAGCCGCCGATCCAGCCGAGATGACGCGTCGGCATGACCCCGAAACGATTCACGAAATCATGGGTGTGCTGGGTCGCTGATTTTTCGTCAATCCACCATGAAAGATAGAAAACCAGGATGTCCAGCCGATCGGCGAATGCGTCGTAAATGTCAGCCAGGCAGTCAGCATTGCGCGCGTTGATGGTGCAGAGTCCCGCCAGAATCGGCAGCCGTGCGCCCCGTCGGGAGCGTTCGTTCTTGAGCGCATTCAGTCCATCAACAATAGTCGCGAAATTATCCGTCGATGGGTTGACGCCGGGCCGGCAGGCGTTATGCGACCGCGAGTCAGCGCCATCGATCGAGACCTGAACCAGGAACATCGGCGCCTTGACAAGACGGTCTGCGTTTTCCGCAAGCTTGATGCCGTTGGTAGCGATCGTAGTGGGAAGACCGAGCGCCGCCGCCGCCTCGACGATATTGACTAGCCCGCGATAGAGCATGGGCTCGCCGCCCCAAAAATAGACGCCCGGGCGATGCCCTTGCTGAACCAAATCTTGCAACAACTCAATATAGCGCTCAGGCGCGACTTGTTGACGGACCAAGTCCGACATAGGGCGGCCAACCAGATAGCCATTATCGCCCCATTGCCCGCATGTATGACAGCGAAGGTCGCAGAGATCGGTGAGCCGGATGCTGACCTGGCGGATGCTGGCGCCCAGCCCGTCGTGGGGAACGCGCATGTTAAGCAACAGGCGACTGATCAAGAGCCTGGCGGCCGTCAGCGAATATTCCGGACGCTCGAATAGACTCGGCGTCAGCTTGGCGACGGCCGCAGCATACATTGCCCCCGACATGATCAGCCCCTACTCGAACGCCCGCATTCGCGTCGGCAAACTTATAGCAGGTCGGGGAGAATAGCCAACCCGTATGGCGGACGTGCCGCCGTCCGTTTGCCCGCATGATTTAATCCGCCGACGGCTGGTCCGGACCGGAGAATCGCCATTGATTTTTCTCGTCAAATCACGCCGCGGCTCGTGATCAGCTCTTCCAGTCGGGATCCAATGATCTGGCAACTCCACGGCGCGTATTTTGCGACCCGCTTGTGGAATTGCGGCAGACGCGCCTCGAATGAGTCCAGTGCCGCGCCGGCGCCGGCATCGGCGCGATGGTAGGCGCCATAACCGGCCTCCGCCAGCAGATGAGCATTCAGCAGCTGTTCATAAAACAGGCGTGTCGGAAAACACAGCGTCGGTTTCTGATAATGCAGTGCCTCGGAAATCGAATTATGGCCACCATTGCAAATCGCATATTCACAACCAGCAAGATCGACGAGGAATTGTTCAATAGAGTTGCGTCGGAAGCTGAGATTGCCCTCTTCGCGTGCCATATCGAAGCCGTAAATGAAATATCGGCGTGATCGTCCCGCAAGCAGCTCGCGGACCCAGTCGAGTGGCGCTCGGTACAAATACACCGTCGCATGCTCGCCATGGCTCGCCGCGATGTCAGCTGTTTGGTTGCGCAAAACTGGGGGAAACACCTCGGTTAGACTGGGATTGATCGGCTCCATTTGCACAAACGAACACACCATGTAGTGGCTAGGGGCGCCATGCAGGAGTCCAATTTCGCCAAGCGACAAGACGTGACCGAGCCGGTCCCCTGCCGGCGGCCGATAGCGGCAATGGGTCAAGGCATGCTGACGATCGACGCTAATGCAGGCTCGCCCCAGACGTGCCGCCGCTAACGGAAGGAAATACTCGTAGTCGGTAACGATCAGGTCTGGATTAAATTCCTCGATCACCGCCACCAGCCGCTCAATCACGCTGGATTGCTGTACGAGCGCCGAGATTGCACTGAGAACAGTTCCGACTATCTCGAACCCTCGATCGGAAGCCTCGCCACCGAGAACCGGCACCGGGACGATCGCGTAGCCGTGCTGCGCCAGTTCCCGGACCCGACCCCCGCCGACAAAAACAATCTCGTGCGCGCTCAGCTTCTGGGCGATGGCCAGGGATCGGGACACATGGCCGCCAGCGTCACCCATTACGCCATAAAGGATACGTCCCATTAACAATTGTCCGCACGGAGCGAATCCATTTCTCGGCCCGTCGTTGCTAAGCCTTCCAGCTATTCATTGCAGAGTAGTCGCGGCAGCGCAATAAATGGATGGTCGGACCGTTCATGTTGCCACTCCTATTTGTAACGCTCAAAGACCACTCTGAAGCGCCGCGATTCTGGGTTAAGAATGCTCTCCTCCCAAACTCTCATTAACAACAGCGGCTTTTGCTCGTGCTGCGAGCGACCCTGTTCTTGATTGGCATGCTGTCGCGGGAATGGAATCTGCAAGGCCTTGGCGGAGAATAGGTGTCCTAGAGGCAGATCGCTTCAGATTACCGCACTCCGCCTATGCAATCATACTCACAACCCGGCACCGGCCCGTTTATCTTGAACAAAATCTTGAACTCGACCAAAATCTGCCTCAATAGTTTGTTTGCCGTCAGCGCTCATGAGACAGATCGGGTGGGTTGAGGGAAGGGGGGATTTCTGGCTCATCGTAGCCTTTCAAGGAACGAATATGAGACAGAAATCGATGGAGGAGAAAACACTGGCGACCTTAGTCGTGAAGAACATTCGTCGCGTGACGCGGCGGCACTTCGCGGCGGAAGACAAGATCTGCATCGTATTGCAAGGCCTGCCTGACGCTGGACAATCTCATCCTGCAGGAGGCAGCCCGGGGACACTTCTAAGCCCCGCGCTGTATCGAGCAGGTCCGAGTGGTCAACCACGATGGATTGAAATGTCGAATGCTCAACGTGATCGACGAGTTCACCCATGAATGTCTTGCGACCCGGGTCGTCCGCAAGCTCCAGGGCATCGATGGAATCGATGTATTGTCCGATCTCTGCATTCTGCATGGCGTGCCGGGCCACATGCGGACCGACAACGGACCGGAGTTTGTGGCCAAGGCCGTGCAGGTGTGGGTCGCGGCGGTTGACGCAAAGACGGCCTACATCGAGCCAGGCAGCCCCTGGGAGAACGGATACGTCGAGAGCTTCAACGCACACCTGCGCGATGAATTGCTCGACGGCGAAATCTTCTACACGCTGCGTGAGCTCGGATCGTCATCGAAAGTTGGAGGCGCCACCTCAATACAATCAGGCCGCATAAATCGCTCGGCTACAAGCCACCAGCACCCGAGGTGTGCTTGCCGGCACTCGCCGCATGGCCGGCTGCGCTACGTCGACCGACTCCGCCGGCCACGTTCCCGCTAGCGAAACGACCAATCCTAAAATAACATACTGCCCGCAGAAGTGAAGGCAACTGAAATGGACGCCGATTCGGAGCGCTATATAGGCGACTGCTACGACCTCTGCATTGTCGGGGCAGGACCGGCAGGCTTGACGCTCGCGGCGGAGCTTGTTTCCACGAGCCTCAAAATCTGCGTTGTTGAGAGCGGGGACGAACGAAGAACGCGCTTTGCCGATGCGCTCAAAGAGGCTGAAAGTGATCAGTTGCCGATCAAAGAGAGCTCGCGGGAGCGGATGGTGGGAGGAGCGAGCAGCGTATGGGGTGGTGGAGGAGCGCCGCTCGATGTCATCGACTATGAACCGCGGCCGTGGAGCACGGGCTGGCCACTACAGGCTCATGAAATTGCGCCATATTTGGAAGCCGCGGCGCAGCGCTACTGCTTTCCGCATCCGGCGGAATTTTTCCCGCGCCCGGCAGAATTTGCCGGTGACGAGTGGCGAGGCTGGAGCCTGCAAGGCTTGCGCGAAAAGGCATTTATCATGGTGCGGCCAGCATATCACTTTGCCGCGCTGCGCAGCATATTTCAACGCAATGGCATGGACCTCTTGGTACAAACGACAGTAACGGAACTTGTTTCTGAAGTGCACAAAGAAAGACGCCTCGTTACTGAGGTGCTGTGCAAAACGCCCAAAGGCAGGTCGATCCGTGTTCGCGCGCGTGCGTTCGTGCTCGCCGCCGGCGGAATAGAGAATCCGCGCCGTCTTCTGATCTCAAATCTCGGCAATGAACACGATCAAGTTGGAAAGTACTTTATGAACCACCCCAAGGGTTTTGCGGGGATATTGCGCTTGCGTGCGCCGTTGCCGGCGGTAAGTCCATACCTGACGCGCAGCGTGGGCGGGCGCAGGTTTTACGCAGGACTCAGCCTCTCACCGGAGCGGCTGCGCACGGATGAATTGCTCAACAGCTACGTGAGGTTAGAATGCCGTCTGGAGTCCTTGCAACACTATGCCTTCCGCATCTGGCGGCGGCTGCCTGCTTTGCTGACGCCGCTATGTAACCTGCTGCGGCCACGCAAACTACGGCTGCATTGGTATGCCGAGATGGAGCCGCGCGTAGAGAATCGCGTCACGCTTTCGGACAAGAAGGATGGATTTGGTATGCCTTTGCCCCTCGTGTCCTATTCGCTGGGCGAGCGCGATAAGAAAACCTTGTGTGCACTACATGCGCAACTAAAGGAGGAAATAAAGCGTCTCGGTTTGGGGCAGATAGAAGGTTCGGCGGAAGAGGTTATTGCCGCCGTGCGCGATGATGCCAGCCATCATCTGGGCGGCACACGCATGGGTAACGACCCTGCCTCCTCTGTAGTCGACGCGAACTCCCGCGTACACTCGGTCGAGAATCTGTACATCGCGGGCAGCTCGGTGTTCCCTAGTGGCGGCTCGGCCAATCCGACCTACACGATCGTGGCGCTTGCCATTAGGCTCGCAGAACATTTGAAAAGGCAGTTGACCGTACCGGACAGTGCAAGCCGGGACGCTTCCAGTCTGGAGCCACGCTCGAAAGAGGATGCGCATCGAAGCAAGATCATCATTATCGGCGCGGGCAAGCGCGTTGCGGGCGACGTGCTATCCGCATTGGCGACGCTTGCGGATGAGTTTTCGATCGAGGGAATCTACGCGCCGCACGCGGGCTCGCTCGTCAACGCGCGCGGTTCCTTCGAGGTACGTCCACTGGGAGAACTTGCTGAAAGAGATTTCCAAAACACGCGCTTCGCTTACGTCGCGGTGCCGAGGCACGCCGTCGCCGAAATTCTGGAGCTTCTTCCCGACAGAATGGAAATCATTCTCGATACCCCCGCGCCGCTTTCGCCCAAACTTAACCGGCGGCTGCGCCGGTTTTCCAACGTGCACATCGCCGAGGACTGTGCCTACCTGCCGTGGCTCGCTGAAGTGCGAACGAAATATGCTCCGATACGACGCATAGAATGCCTGCAGTCGGTGTCTCGATCTCACGGCATCGCAATCATAAAGGCACTCTGCGGCCCGGTGCGCTGGGGTTGGCGGTGGGGCAATACGATACATCTGCGGGCAGGCGTCACATGGGTGCGCATCACCGAGCCCCGCGACTATTCGCGCGGCAGACTCTTCATCAATGGCAACGAACTGCAAGTAGTCAAACGCATGCACGAGTTCAAGCGTCAGGGACTCGTACAAATGTTGCGCGCCATCCATCGCGGCGAGAACCCCTGCACGCTCGGGGAGGGCCGCAACTACGAGCTCGTGGATTGGTTTGTGCACTCATTGTGGATGTACATTTCACTGCGATGAAATCAGTGCAGAGCGCCAAGTTGCGAGATTGGTTCGACCGTGCCGTAGTGGGTCGAATTCGGTTTCATCACGCGCTGGCGGCGCACCGCGCCGGCCGACGTGCCGGGCGTTTTTCGGCGATGAGGGCGGACGCGCGCCCGCGCTCGAACGCCGATCCTCTGCTGATCCATTTTTGGACACCTCACGCCTGGGGCAGCACTACCGTTCACGTGGAGCGGATCCTTCCGCATCTGCACGAACAAGCCGCCGCTTGGGGGCTGCCGTGGCGTATTAGCAGCGGGCCCGATTTGCCGCCACAACCGGTGGATTGGCTGCTGTGTCTCAAGGCCGTGCCGCCACCGCGAAGCAAATCGAACGAACGGACTGTGCTGCTGCTTAACGACGATGCGGATCGCTTTTGGAGCCGATTACATCATTTCCACCATATCGTTGTTGTTTCTTCCCCGGTGTTGGCCTCGCTGGTGGGTAGCTGCCACCCACGCGTCTGGTTTGTCGAGGAATCCGAGGCGCACGATGCGATCGTGCGAGGCGAGCAGGCCCTCAGCGAACTTGCGCCCTCGACGCGAGCGCCCGGGTTGTTGTGGCACGGAGAACGGGGGAGCCTCGACGGCCTCTATCCGCTGCGCGGTGCGCTCGAGGCGTTTTCCCGAGAAACACGCGCTACGTTGTCGATTGTAACAAACCGCGAGCAAGCCACGGAGCAATGGGGGCCCTTGCGTGTCCACCACATCGTCTGGTCGCCGGAAACATTGGCAGCAGCAGCGAGCCAGGCACGGCTCGGAATAGTACCGGCGCGGCCGACAATGGCGGATTCCTACCTCAAGTCAGCCGGACGTATGCGCCGCTTATTTGCACTTGGATGCCCGGCGATCGGCGATGCGCGCTCACCCGATGTGGTATCCTTCAGTGAAGCGTGCGGCTTGCCGCCGGCAAACACCCCTGCCGAATGGCTAGCCAGCTTGCGCCAATTATGGAACGATGGCGCCCGGCTTGACGCGGCGGCGCGGTGTGGCCACGCCCTTGTCAGTGAGAATTACTCCGCCGCGCGTACGGCGGCACAGTGGTTGTGGTTCTTCAGCGTGGCAGGACAGGAGACGCCGACATCCTCGGCCACTCGCGATGCGGGCTTGATCGGCGCAAGTCCGGTAGGCACTCCGGCCTGATGTTTTTCTCAAGGACCCGAACATGTCCGATCTGACTTTGATTCAGCAGTTTTGGATTGCAGTGCGTGACGTCCGCCGCGCGGTAGTCTACATATTTCGTCCCTGGACCGATTTGCGCGCAGTGAAGACTACCCAGGTCGATGTCGTCAACGTCGTCAGCGGTTTCCAGGCGGACATTGCCGACGCCCTCGCGTCGCTTAATAAACTCAGCCGGCAAGTCGCTCGACTCGAAGCCCGTACTGCGGAACATGAGGCGGTCATTCGTCAGGTGCGGCAGCGTGCAGACTCTGCACTTTGCGACCAGACGCGCGACTCCAATCCGAGCCAGGCCGCGAAGTAAAATCGGATCGCCCCGCACAAGAGTGAGCCCCTTGCACCGAAACGGAGCGCGCCGAATGCGAGCCAAAGTGTGCATCATCGCGGATGGCTGCACCAAAGGCGACGCAATTTCCGCGGCGATCGCCGCCGATTGTAGAGCTTTGCAAGCAAGCGGCGAGTTCGATCCGTTCCTCTTGAGCGAGATGTGCCAGGTCACGATTCCGCATGCCAATATACGCGGGCTCAGAGAGCTTGTGTATCACCCGCGCTTTGTCGATGCGGACATTCGCATATTTCACTTCGGGTTCTACTCGGAGCTGTTCAATGCTTGCATGCTTGGCAAAGAGCGCGTCAAGCGGATTCTTCGGTTTCACAACGTCACGCCGGCGGAGATCGTCGATCCGTCCCAGCGTGAAAGGATAGAAAAAGCTCGTCGACAGGTCGCAGTGGTCGCCAAGGCGGACGAAGTCTGGCCGATCAGTCCATTCAACGGGCGAACATTGGCCGCGATGGGGTTTCAGGTGGACCTCGAAAAGACACTGTTTATGCCAATCACGCCGCTGACGGAACGCCTCGACCCCCGCAGCAAGGGAGGACCGATCACCATCGCCTATGTGGGGCGTATCGTGCCCGCAAAGGGTGTGCATTTTCTTCTCGATGCGTTCGAGCTATTGGCAGCAAGGGGCCACACTGACGTGGAACTGGTTGTGATCGGCAGTACATACATTCGTGGCTATGCGGCTGGAGTGCGGGCGCGTATCGATCGCGGACGGCTTAAGAATGCGCGGTTCCTCGGGCGAGTGAGCCAAGCCAAACTTGCGCGAGCGTACGAGCGGGCCAGCATTGTCGCGATTCCGTCGCTCCACGAGGGGCTTTGCGTTCCAGTGATCGAAGCGCTGTATGCGGGCGCAATCCCCGTCGTCTCCGATACTGCCGCTCTGCCAGAAACACTGAACGGACTTGGACGCTTGACGCCGGTCGGCAATCCCGTGGCGCTCGCCGATTGTTTGGAGGAGGTCATCGCCGACATTCGCGGCATCAGGCGCAACCCGGACAATGCAACAATCAGGGTCGAACGCGGAACGCTGTCGCTGGATGAGTATTACGCGGCAGTATCGCGACATCTGGAGAGCTTTTCCCCAACGGCGCTAAGCGCAGAGCTGATTCATCGCCTGCGTGCGCTCACTCCGTCGTCTTCGCCGTCGACTGGGCAATGGGCGCGCAACTGAATGCGGCATCGCGACCGAGCGCCAGCTGGCTGAGATTGACGGGATGCAGTGGGATATTGAAGCCAAAATTCGCGCTGATGAGGCGGCTAAAGCATTTGACGCAGAATTTATCGAATTGGCTGGAGCCGGTTATCTTTACAATGAACAGCGGGTGGAACTGAAGCGCCGCGTTTTTCAAACACGGACACGTGCGTCGACGGAGAACTTGTGAACGATTTGCGATGTTGGTGGCATTTTGATGCCCTTCGTGGCCGTACCGGTGGTGCATCAAAAGCAATCATGTTTGTAGACAGGGAAGCGAAATGCGGTGATTGTCGAATCGTTTAGCGAGGCGATCTTTGCTATGGCCGCCAACCAGGCGATTTGAACCGAGATCGGATTTTTTTGGCGGACCTGCAGCCGACGGCTCGAGACGCCAGCCCGCACAGCAACAAGTGACCCTGACTTTACGAAACTGACTTTGACGAATATCGCATTTCGGTCTTTATGACTTTTCCATAGGAAAATTCCCACCATGTCTGTCGCGCTGCGCTGATAGGAAGCACAAATGGTCGTCATGAAACCTTCCCGCCCAAGGCCTCGACTGAATGAGTTCGTTGTCCTCCCGCCGGTTCTCCGACACGGCTTACCGGGTTATGTCGCCCTTTTGGTCGTGAACGCCGGCCGATGCTGGACCCGGCAACGGCATTGTTCTTTATCGCAATGGACCGGACATACACGAGATCGAATTGTTAGGCTGCAAACGACGGTATCGACGACGGGAACGTCGTCGCGGCGCTGTTGCGAGCCGGGAAGGTTTCGCTCCGCTAATCGAGATGTCCAATGGACGAGATGCTCGCAATCATGCGTCGGCGTGCCAACAGATTCGACTTGCATTAAAGGTTGATCCAGATGAATGTTTTTTCGCTCGTCAGCATCCTAGCGACCGCGTGGTGTGGCCTCACATTGGCCATTCACGGGATAGTCATGATCGCCGTATTTGTTCACCCCGCATTGCGGCGTCGGGCCGCGACGCGCAGCGATCAGCCCGCGGTGTCTATCGTAATCCCCGTCAGGAATATGGAGCCCGAGATTGAAGAAGCATTTGCCTCGGTGTTCTCCCAACTTTATCCCCAATTCGAGGTGATCATCGCTGCGGCCGAAGAAGCCTCGCCGGCGATCGACGTCGCGCGACGGGTCGCCTCGCGGTTCCCACACATTGCGTCGCGCTTCATGCTCGGTAATAAGCGCTTTACGCTAAATCCGAAGGTAAGCAACGTCGCTCCCGCGATTGCAGCGGCAGAGCACGACTTAATCCTGATCAAGGATGCCAATATTCGCCTCGCCGACGGTCAGCTAAGCGACTTGGTGCGGGAGCTCGCGGCAGGCACTGGAATAGTTTGCGCGCTGCCGATCGGGGTGCGACCGGAAACGTTTTTCGCCGAAGTCGAATGCGCCATGATCAACGGCCGCGCCACGCCGTTTTTCATGGCGGGGTCGATGCTACATCTGGCTATCGGTTGGGGAAAGGTCATGTTGTTCGATCGTCGCGATTACAACCGTGTCGGCGGAGTTGAGGTCATGGCTCCCACATTCGGGGACGACCATGCACTGGTGAGAGCTCTGGCGGGCATTGGTCTTCGCGTTGTGTACTCCGCTGGCGTCGTCCGGCAGCTCGTGGGCCGCCGGACCTTGCGCGAGGTCTGGGACCGTCAACTGCGGTGGATGGTGATCCGTCGCGACTACGCAGCTCTTGCTTTCTTCGCTGAACCCTTTTTCAGCGCCGGGTTTGCCACGCTGGCCGGCGCCGCGGCGGGATCGACCCTCGGCATAGTCTGGTGGAAGGCCGCCGCGGCCACGCTTGGGTTCTGGCTCATGAGCGAAACCATCGTCGTCGCCGCTCGCGGTTGGAGTTGGTCGTGGCGGTTTCCGTTGATCGGGATTTGCTGCGAGCTTCTGATTATCGGACTGTGGGCCCGTGCGTGGTCAGCCCGCAAAGTCCTGTGGGCAGGTGAGTCGTTCGACGTCGATGGGGGCCCACCCCGGGCATCGGTTGCCGCCACACGCAACTGATCTCGACCGCTATAGACCGGCCATTACGGCCAGAATGAATATCCGCGCGCCCACGCACCCCAAGAGCGCGATTGCCCGGTTAGCGCGAAGCGGCTACGGCTTTGCCGATATTCCCGTCCGGACCAGGCGCAACGACGGTGACCGGTGCCGTAGCAACCGGCCCCCTTCTGTCTTCCGTATCTACCATCGCTAAATGCCGATCGAGGTGATTCACAACGTAGCGGGAGAACGGCCCTACGTGCAGGTACATCACCATCTGACTTACGACCTGTTTGAGCGCCGCTGGGTTGCGGAAGGCACAATCTATAAGGGTCGAGGAGAACGGCTTGATCAGCTCTGGATGGCGCGTTGCCAATCTCCAGGTCAGCCGTCCTAACGTGCGCAGATCGTTCAAAAGAGCTTTTGCCTGCGTCTTAGTCCCGAGCTTCGGCCGATCCAAAAGCCCCCCCATCCTGCGTAATCGCCCGAAAAATGCGGTCGGTTCATAAATGCGCTCAAGAACAAGCCGGTAGTCGTTGAGGATATCCCGCCGCGGCCTGGCCGTCGCGAAATTCAAACCGGCGGTGCACTGATCGCTGCCGCCGCTCGGATCGAAAAAGCTGATATCCTGGTCCGGGCGCAGGCGACCTTCGCGGGCGAGCCGGCGCGTCAGCTGGGTATTGGGCAGGGCGGTCAGCATTCCGACCATGCAGACGGGGATGGCCGCCGCCTCGATACAGGCGATCATCTCGTCCGCTACGCTGTTCTTCTCGCTATCGAATCCGATAATGAAGCCGGCCGTCACGAAAAGCCCGGCGGCATAGATCTTGTGGATGCAGGCGGAAAGGTTGCGGCGGGCATTCTGCTTCTTATGCATCGAGATCAATATTTCGTCGTTCGGGCTCTCGATGCCGATGAAGACGGCTTCGAAATTCGCCTCGCGCATCATCCCGAGGAGCGCGTCATCGTCGGCCAGGTTGATCGAAGCCTGCGTCACGAAAGCGAAGGGATATCCGCGTTGTCGCTGCCACTCGGCGAGATGCGGCAGAAAGCCTTTGACCGCCTTCTTGTTGCCGATGAGGTTGTCGTCGACGAGATTCACGCTCCCCCGGTGCCCGATGCGGTATAGAGCATCGAGCTCGGCCAGCATCTGCGCCACCGTCTTGGTCCGCGGCACGCGTCCATAGAGCTCGATGATGTCGCAGAACTCGCAAGTGAACGGACAGCCGCGCGAGAACTGGATACCCACTCCGAGATAGTGGTCCAGATTCAACAGGTCAAACCGGGGAACGGGACTTGCGGTCACGTCGGTCTTGTATTGCTCCGCCGCGAATACACCGCTGCGGACCCCTTCGTTCCAGGCGCGCGCGAACGCCTCAATTACGCTTTCGGCCTCGCCGAGAACTCGGAAATCGGCGCGCTCGTAGAGATGCGGACTGGAGGTCACGTCCGGACCACCGACGACAACCGGCTTTCCTCGGGCATTGCAGAGGTCGATGATGCGTAGCGTGTCCGGCTGTTGCGGGATCATGCCACCCGTCATCACGAGATCGGCCCATGCGAGTTGGTTGTCGCCGAGCTCCTGCGCGTTCCGGTCAACCAACTGTACGTTCCAGTCGGGGGGCAGCAAGGCGGCGACCGTGATCAGCCCGAGCGGTGGTTCAGCGCACCGTCGGCCGGCCACCTTGCAAGCGACTTCGATATTCCAGAAAGACCAGCCGTCGAAGCGCGGAAAGACCAGCAGAACGTTGCAGCCAGCCTGCGTCACTAGCGCTTCCCCTTGCGTTTGCAGAGTTGTGGTGACATGCACCCCTCGGCGTGAGGCTGCAATCCTGCGGCCAATCTGCCTGAGCGACCCGACCCAATACAAAGCATCTTATCGTGAATTTCCCGTCATTCAACGGGAACATAACGTCAGGCAGTTTGATTGACATACTCCGATAGCGATCGTGGCGCGAACGGCAGCCTCATCATCATTCGCGACGCCGCTGGCAAATCGATGGCGCTGCGAATCCGGCGCGTTGATTCGCGAACTGGATCAAGGGATGCGCGGCTGGCGTTCTCCATTAGATGCCGGTGATCCGCGACCTGCACGGCGTGCGGTAAGGCCTTGGCCGCCGCCTAGCCTAACCGCCGCCACGATCACGGGCGATGATCGCGATCGTCGGATGACCTGCAAACCAAGTTCGCGCCGTCGCAGGCTCGCGATCCGGCAGAAGCGCTACGACCTGGCGGTCGAGCCGCGCGGTGCCTCGTGCCGAGCCAGCCAGAACGCCGTCAGCGAAGCGTTCGCCGAAAATCTGCCGCCCACACGGCACCCCGTCGCAGCGAAAGCAGCGCGCGACCACCGCGAGCCGAAAGCTTCGTCCCGGCAGCCGCAAGTCGCTCACGCGGTGCCGATAACGGCTCTGAACGCGTGGTGAGGCCGCTCCGCAGGCACGACCGGCACAAGCCGAAACTCCTGATGGAACGAACCGTGATAACGGATCTATTCGCTTCGTACACCGCGCTTTCTGCGTTGAAGCCGTATGGCACGGGGCGGGAGGGGGGGCGGAATGCTTGATGCATGGCGCTGATTTTTGCCCCTCGAAAGGAACGCCGCGCGGTCATCAGGCCACATCAAAAGCGAGTCAGAGCCAAAATTGCACGCCGAATAACACCTTGACCAACGTTCGGGCCACCCAAGGTGCCGGGAGCCTAGCTGAGCTAGCACCCGAAGTGACCGGACACCGTCTTGCAGGCGGGCCACAAAACAGCGAATGTTCATGCCAGATTGACCGTCATTCGGGGAATCCCGGATGAAATCAGTTCGGTTTCCAAGGGGGTCGTTAGTGTCGGTGCCTTTTGAGAGTAGTAAGGACGGCGCAGTCGCAATCATTGGGATGTCGTGCCGTCTGCCCGGGGCTGACGGTCTGCCGGAATTTTGGCGCCTCTTGCAGTCCGGCACTGACGCGATCAGTGACGTGCCAGCCGATCGTTGGGACACCGGCTACTATTTCCACCCCAATCCAAAGCTGCCCGGCAAAATGTACACGCGCCGCGGCGGGTTCCTGCGTGACGTCGACAAATTCGATGCCGCTTTTTTCGGCATCGCGCCACGTGAAGCGCAGAATCTCGACCCGCAGCAGCGAATTCTGCTGGAACTTACCTGGGAGGCGCTCGAAAACGCCGATATCATCCCGGCTTCGCTTGCCGGATCCGACACCGCCGTTTTCATCGGCGTTGCGGCAACCGACTTTGGCGTGGCACAGCGTACCGAGATCGACCGCTTAGAGAGTCCTTATCTGATATCCGGATCGGCGGCTTCAGTCGTCGCCAATCGAATCTCCTATATCTTCGACTTTCACGGCCCGAGCATGTCGATCGACACGGCCTGCTCGTCGAGCCTGGTTGCGATGCACGAGGCTTGCACGAGCTTGCGCAGCGGAGAATCCGCAGCCGCGATCGTCGGCGGCATCAATCTCGTGCTGTTGCCCGAAAATACCATCGGCTTCTGCAAGGCGACGATGCTTTCACCCTCGGGCCGTTGCCAGGCCTTCGATGCAAATGCCGACGGCTATGTGCGGTCGGAAGGTGGTGGCGTTGTCGTCCTGAAGCGGCTCACAGATGCGCTTGCCCAAGGCGATCGCGTGCTTGCGGTTATCCGGGGGTCGGGAGTCAATTCCGACGGCCGCACCAAAGGGCTCGCATTGCCTAGTCCGGCGGCGCAAGAACGCCTTCTCCGTCAGGTTTACGACGTCGCCGGCATCGATCCAGCGGATGTTACCTATGTCGAGGCGCATGGCACCGGCACCGTTGCCGGCGACCGCGCGGAATGCACCGCTATCGGTCGAGTGTTCGGTGCCGCCCGCAGCAACGCCCGACCCTGCCTCATCGGCTCGGTAAAATCCAATATCGGCCATCTCGAGCCCGCCGCCGGCATGGCCGGCATAATCAAGGCGGTACTGTTGTTGCAGAATCGGGAGATCCCGCCGTCGCTACACGTGCGAAAACTTAACCCTGAGATTCCCTTCGATCAACTCAAGCTCGAGGTGGTACGCGACCGCGTACCGCTCACAGCGGCTCCTGGCGCGGCGGTGATCGGAGTGAATTCGTTCGGCTTCGGCGGCACTAACGCCCACGTGGTGTTGAGCGACGACGACTCTCCGACGATACGCGACAACCCGGTTGCCGACGAGATGCCACTCCTGCTCTTGTCGGCACGCAGCGATGGCGCGCTGAAGGAAATGGCAGCAAGGTATGCCGCGCTGCTCCGTTCGGCGGAGCGATCGCCGCTCGCAGCCGTCTGCGCGGCCGCCGCGACGCGACGCAGCCATCACGCTTATCGCTTGGCAACATTCGGCGCGACTTCGGAAGAGATCGCGACCAGTCTCGAACAGTTCGCGAGCGGCCAAGAGGTCGCCTGTCTGGCGCAAGGACACGCGGAGCAAAATGCGCCGCGGCTTGCGCTGGTATTCTCCGGTAATGGGTCGCAATGGGTAGGCATGGGTCGCGACCTTCTCCGGAGCGAGCCCGTCTTCGCCCGGCGGATCGCCGAAATCGACGCCGTCCTCCAGCCGCTGCTCGGTTGGTCGTTGCAGCGCATTTTTGCGCAAGACGCACCGGCGTCGATATTCGACAAGACCGAAATCGCCCAGCCTGCTCTTTTCGCAGTTCAGGCCGGCATTGTCGAAGTCTTGCTTTCGCGGGGCATGATCGCGTCGGCCATAGTCGGCCACAGCGTCGGCGAAGTCGCCGCCGCCCACGCCGCCGGCATCCTTTCGCTGGAGCAGGCTTGCCTCATCGTGGCGGCGCGCAGCAAGGCGGCGGAGCGGACGGCCGGCGCCGGCACAATGGCGGCGGCCGGCTTGTCCACGGCGCAAGTCGCGGAACTCATTGCGCCCTACGGCGAGGGGGTGACGATCGCAGCGATCAACAGCCCCGCATCCGTAACCCTCGCGGGCGACGCAGCGGCGCTCGCCGCATTGGGGAAAGAGCTTGAATCGAAAGGCGTGTTCTTCCGTCTATTGGCTCTCGACTACGCCTTCCATAGCGCGGCCATGGACCCAATACGCGACGATATCTTCGCGGCGCTCGACTCGCTTAAGCCTGGTCCGGCCCAGACGCCCTTCGTGTCGACCGTCACGGGAGACTATCTCGAAGGCGAGGCGCTCAACGCCGCCCATTGGTGGGATAACGTTCGCAAGCCCGTGCAATTTGTCGGCGCGATTCAGCGCCTTGCCCAAGACGGCATCGACATTTTCGTGGAAGTCGGCCCGCATCCCGTGTTGGGATTTTATCTGCACGAATGCCTGCGGGAACAGAACCGGCCAGCTCACGTCATCGCTACTTTGCGCCGTAACGAGCCGGAGCAGGCGCGGCTATGGTTGATGTTTGCGCAAGCCTATGCCGCCGGATTCGAGTTCGACTACAGGCGTCTGTTTCCCGGTGCCCACCGACGGATCGCGCTTCCCTCCTATCCGTGGCAGCGCGAATCCTATTGGTACACGCAAGAGCCGGCATTTCGGCGCGAGCATCCGTTGTTACACCGGCGGATCAAAACGTCGGACGCCATCTGGATCAGCCAGATCGATCCGGTTCAATTGCCGTTTCTCAAGGACCATGTGGTTCGGGGCAGCGTCGTGTTTCCGCTGGCCGGCTATGTCGAGATGGCTGTCGCTGCTGGAGCAAGACGCTTCCGAACCGGCGCGATCGAGGTCGAAGGGTTCGAAGTCATTAGGCCGCTCTCGTTTCGCGACGACGGCATTCAAGCCTTGGAGATCGCGCTTTCGGCAGAGGATGGTTCCTTCCGCATCCATCAACAGGGCGAAGCGGGTTCTGCGTCGCCCATGGTCGTCGCACGCATTGCATCGATGTCCGATGAACTCGCACCGCGGGCGGAGGTGATCGACGCGATGCGCAAACGAATGCCCGTCGCGGTCGACGCGGCTGAACATTATCGGCGCTGTTCCGCTGGCGGCCTCGCTTATGGTCCGGCGTTTCAAAGCGTTGCCGAAGTACGGGCCGGCGACCGCGAAGCGCTCGGCCGAATAGTGCAGGCGAGCTGTATTGCCGGTTCGGTCGATGCATTTCACTTGCATCCCGCTCTGCTCGATGCGGCGATGCAGGTCGCAATACACACGTTGCCCGGCGCCAGCGACGTGACCTATCTCCCGGTCAGTGTGGAACGGATTCGCGTTTACCAATCCGGCAGTCGGATCGCGTGGTGCCACGCCACCCACTCACACAGTAGTGCACGGTCTCACGTCGGAAATCTCACGATTCTCGACGAGGATGGCACGATCGTTGTGCAGTTCGAGGGCCTGCGGCTTCGGCGTCTCGATTTGGCCAGCGCCGAGCTCCCACCGACCTATTATTGGCAGACCCTGCTGCAGAAGGACGGTCTGGCTCCACCGGACGCCAGCGATCTTTTGGAGCCGATTGCACTCAAGGCCGCGATCGCAAGTGATATCGCGGCGATCGACCAGGCCGAAGGCCGCGGCGACTATTATCGGACGGTCGAGCCGGCGATGATCCGGCTGGCGGCGACCTATGCCAGGCGCGGCCTGGAGTCGCTCGCTGCAGGAAAGGAATGCTTCACCGCAGCGTCGCTTGCGGAGAGCCTGCGGCTTACGTCCGGTCCTGTGTCCCCCCTTGCCCCGGTTATCGCGCTCGCCCACCGGCGCGGGTTTGTCCAGCCAATCGGCGACCAATGGACGCTTGCCGAGTCCGCGCCGGCGGAAAATCCCGATGCGTTATGGCAACGCTTGCTCGCCGAATATCCGGGCTACTTTTCTGCGTTGAACATGATCGCGCGTGCCGGCGATCACCTGACGTCGTTGCGCCAAGCTGACGGCAATGGGGCGATTCCATCGCCGCCGCAAAAAGTCGATTCGCTCGAGCAATTCTACGACACCGATCCGATAACACGGATCTATAACCGGATCGCCGAACGCATTATCGCTAGGCTGTCGCAAAGCCTGCCGCCCGAGCGGACATTGCGTGTTCTCGAAGTCGGCGACGAGACGGGCGGATTGGCGAATGGCCTCGTACAGTTACTTCCCGGCGACCGGACCAGTTACGTCTTCGCCGGCGTCAATGAAAGCGCGAAAAGCCAAGCGGAAAGTGCCCTGCGTGACTGTCCGTTCGCGCAGGTTGTGTCGGTTGATCTGTGCCGGAATCTCGCCGAGCAAGGCTTTGCAGACGCCGGATACGATCTTGTTGTAGCTGCCTACCTGGTTTCGGGACTGCACGATCCGCGCAGCGCGCTGACCATGCTGCGAACCGCATTGAAGCCGGGAGGTCTGCTCCTGCTTGTCGAGCTTCAGCCGAGCAAGCTCCGCGAATTGATCTTCGGCATGCGGCAGCAGCCCCCGGCCGGCGCAGACTCTTCGCTGCTGCCTCCATCGGCGTGGGAAACATTGTTGCGTGACGCAGGATTCGCTCAAATCTCGGCGGTCGTCGATCCGTCAGGCGGAGAAGGCGGAACGGGTGCGGTCATTCTGGCACGAAATCCCGAGAGCGAGGGCGTTCGACAAGAAGTTTCCGAAGTGGCATCGCGAACCTGGCTCGTCTTCGGCGATCGTATGCCAGATTCAGATTGCCGTGCCCTGGTGCTCAGGCGTCTCACGGAAGCTGGCCATCGGCTTATTATTGTCAAAGACGGCGGAACCTTCAGGTGCACGGCAGATGGTTTCGAGCTCCCGTCGGCCGATGCGGATGCCTATGGCCGATTGATTACGGCGCTACGGGCGGAGAGCTTGGGCGACATCGAAATACTCTATATTCGACCCACGAACAGTGAGGGTGACTTAGCCTTGCTCGACCCCGTGGCGGCTCAGGACCGCCTCAGCTTGGGTTTCACGCTGCTCTGCCGGGCGGCAGCACAAGCCGGATTGTCCATAGCCACCACCGTTGTCACGGCCGGGGCGATGCCGCCTGAGAATAGGCCGGACGCGCTTGACCCCGCTCAAGCGCCTCTTTGGGGTGCCGCGCGTGTCATCGCGGCCGAGCGGCCGGACCTGCCGATACGGCTCATCGATATCGACCCTTTGAAGAACGGCGACCAGGATGTGGCTGCGGTGCTGCACGAACTCTTGCATCGCGGCAGCGAAGACGAAGTGGTGTTGCGCGGCGACAAGCGCTACGTCAACCGGCTCCGTCGCGGCATGCCACCAGCAAGCCAAACCCTCGAAAAGGGAAGCGATGGCAGACGTTACCGTCTGGCCTTTAATCGAAACGAGGTTACGCATCGGCTCTTCTTGCAAAAGCTACCGCCACGCCATCCCGGCCCGGACGAGGTCATTGTCCGCGTGCGCGCCGCCGGGCTGAATTTCCGTGACCTCCTGCAATGGGTCGGCGTGCTGCCCGACGAGGCGTTCGAAGGCGGCTTTAGCGGCGCCACGCTCGGCATGGAATTCGCGGGTGAGGTGCTTGAAATCGGCTCGGCGGTGAACGGATTTGCGCCCGGTGACGCGGTCTTCGGCGTTGCGGGAAGTGCTTTCACTTCGCACCTTGCCGTCAGGGCGGCCAATCTCCTCCGCAAGCCGGACGGGATGACCTTCGAGGCAGCGGCGACCATGCCGGTTGCGGTGCTGACCGTGCTTTACTCGCTACGCCATGTCGCCCGATTGGATCGCGGCGAACGGTTGCTTGTGCATGGCGGCGCCGGCGGCGTCGGTCTTGCCGCCATTCAATTCGCTCAGTGGGCGGGAGCCGAAATATTCGCCACGGCCGGCACGGCCGAAAAGCGCGAGTTTCTCCGACGATTGGGTGTCGCCCATGTCATGGATTCGCGTACGCTCGCCTTTGCCGAAACCATTCGCCAGATCACCGGCGGCGATGGCGTGGATGTCGTATTAAACTCGCTCGCGGGCGAAGCGCTCCATAGGAGTTTATCGCTCTTGCGGTCCTATGGCCGGTTCGTCGAGCTTGGCAAGCGCGATTTCTATGCCAATACCAAGCTCGGTCTGCGGCCGTTCCGTAACAATATTCAATTCTCCGGGGTTGATCTCGATGGCCTGCTGGCCGAGCGGCCGGCCTTTGCCGCATCGCTCATGAAAGAAGCCGCCGACCTCGTTACCGAGCGGGTGTTCCGGCCCCTGCCCCACCGCGTATTCCCGGTCAGCCGCGCGGTCGAGGCGTTCCAACACATGCAACACTCCCGTCACATTGGTAAGGTGGTTCTGCGTTTCGACGATAGCGAAGCGGACTACGCGGTGACTCCCGCCCACGATTTCGCCTTACCCGCAGACGCAACCTATCTGATAACAGGTGGGCGCGCGGGCTTCGGACTTGCCACTGCGCAATTTCTCGCGAGCAAGGGTGCGCGCAATCTTGTCTTGATCGGACGCAGCCCGGTAACGCGAGCGGCGGCGGACAGCCCAATCGCGCAGATGCAGGCCGCGGGAGTCGCCGTACGCGAGGTCGAGCTCGACGTCGCGGACGAAAAAGCGCTCGCTGCGCTACTAGCCGAAATCCGCCGCGACAGGCCGCCGCTCCGCGGAATATTCCATTGCGCCGTGGTCATCGATGATGCGACCTTACGCAACATGACCGCGGCGCAATTCCGCCGTGTGTTGCGCCCGCAGATGCTCGGCGCGTGGCATCTCGATCGCCTGACGCGAGACCTGCCGATCGACTACTTCGTGCTCTACTCCTCCGCGATCACGCTGGTCGGAAATCCCGGCCAATCCAACTATGCCGCCGGCAAGCTCTATCTGGAAACGCTCGCGCATCAGCGCCGTGCCGCAGGACGGCATGCACTGCTTGTCGCCTGGGGCGCCATCGGCGATGCCGGGCATCTCGCTGCCAACAAGAATATCGGCGACATGCTGCACGAGCGTTTCGGCGTGAAATTCATACCGGCACGGCTCGCCCTCGAACGCATGGCGGAAGCGATGGTTGCGAACTCCGGTTATGTCGCCATTGCGGACTTCGACTGGCGCCGCGCAACGTTGTTGCCTTGGGTTGCGAAATCGCCGAAATATGCTGCTTTCGTGTCGACCACTGCCGAAGCCGAGACGGCGGAAAGCGTCGACCCCACCGAATTGCGCGCGCAACTCGCGGCGCTCCCCGCAGCGGAGGCTTATCGGCGTTTCTCCGCGCTCGTCATCCAACGTCTGGCCGCCGTGTTGCGAATGTCGGAGGCGAAGCTCAGCGCGAGCCAACCGCTGATCGATCTCGGCCTGGATTCGCTGATGTTGGCCGAGCTGCAATTGTCCATGGAGAAGCAATTCTCCATCAGCATTTCGCTGTTCGATATGATGGAGGTCGTGACCGTCGAGGAGCTCGTACAATCGATCTATAGCCAGATGAATCTGGGCTCGCCGGACCAATCAGCGGGCAATGCCTTTCCTTTCGCTCAACTTACCCCGTGAACCCTGTGCACTGTGGCTTCCAGTTTCACCTGTTTTGCATTGCCAAGCAGGGGTGACGGCTGCAGGATAGAAATGCTCAATCGCAGCGGTGCGGTCGGTTCGATGGTAATCAGCGATTTCGGAAGCCTATGAGGCATTTCAGACGACCAAAGAGAAGATCGGCGGATTGCGTGCCCGATTATGGGCGCGCCCATGGCCCTCTTCAATCGGCGGAAGAAATCGAGGGCCTAGTGCACGGCAATGCCTCAGCCGTTTATCTGTAATCTCCCCGTTAGCAAATAATCGAGAGCCGCACCGTTGACTGGTAATGGCATCCGCATCACTCCCGTGCGCAGTCGGCGCGATATCGAGACATTTCTCGATATACCCTACCTCGTGTACCGCGGTAATTCCAATTGGGCTCCACCGCTTCGCCACGAGGTGCGCAAACTACTCAGTGTACGGCACAATCCGTTTTTTGATCATGGCATTGCCAACTTCTGGATCGCCTGGCGAGGACGTGACCCCGTCGGCAGGATCAGCGCGCAAATCAACCACCTCCACTTGGACACCTACAAGGATGCCACGGGGAATTTCGGACTCGTCGAAGCGATCGACGACCCCAACGTATTTGCGGCCCTCCTGAGCACGGCTGAGGAATGGCTGCGGGACCGCGGAATGCGTCGTATTCTCGGCCCCTATAGCCTCTCGATCAACGACGAAATCGGCGTGCTGATCAAGGGCTTCGACATGCCGCCGATGGTTATGATGCCGTATTCAGCGCGATACTACGCCACGCGTCTCGAGGAGTGTGGCTATCTAAAAGCCAAGGATTTGCACGCCTATGTGATGGATCTTCGCTCGATGAGCGCGAGCGAGATACAGCGGCTCGAAATGGCCGCGGCCAGGCTTCGCGGCGAGGGAAAGATACGCGTCAGGCCGATCGACATGAGACGGTTCGCCGACGAGATCAGGCTGGCGATCGACATTTACAACGATGGTTGGCAGGATAACTGGGGATTCCTGCCGGTCACGCCGCGCGAAGTCGATTACCTGACTGCAGCGATCCGGCCCATTGCAATTTCCGAGGCGGTGCTCTTCGCGGAAGTCGATGGTAAGCCGGAGGCGATGATGGTTTGGATCCCTGACGTGAATGAGATGATCGCGGATCTTGGCGGGCGACTTCTGCCATTCGGCTGGATTAGGCTTCTTTGGCGCATTCGCAAGCTGAATATCAAATCCGGACGAATGATCCTCGGTGGCGTTCGCAGGGCGCGCCGCGATTCGCTTATGAGTGGCGCGCTTATTACGATGATGCTGGCGGAACTCACCAAGGCTGGATTGGCTCGCGGCATCGAAAAGGTGGAATTCTCTTGGATACTCGAGGATAACTCGGCGTCGTTGGCGGTATCCCGCTACGGAAATGCAAGGCTCGCAAAGCTCTACCGAATATACGAAAAAAGCCTCATGGTTTCGTGAACCGGCGTGTCTTGCAGGTGTCTCAGCGCTAGGGAAGATGGCCAAATCAGTTCCTCTACCAATGTTCGGGATGGCCGAAGTCCCCGTAGCCGTCTGCGCTCGCTTCAAACTCGCAGGAAGGGCACGCTAGATCTATAGAAATTCCCGGTACAGGCTGCCATAGACTTAGCTCAGAATAATTTCCAGGCGCGTTTGCGTTGCCGTCTCGTTTGAATTAGGCCTTTCGCGTCAGACCCTGATCCGCTTAAGATGTGAGCTGCGGACATCGAAAGCGCATCCGACGTGATGGTCGGGTCGTCAAGTTTTGGGAGCGAATGTAAGCTTCATGGCGCAGAATCCAACTCTTCTTGAGTTCGTCGAACGGCGCGCCCGATTGGCTGGCGGCGCCATTCTCGATCGCGGTAATCCCTGGTTTGTCCCACTCGACGAGTTGCGTGCACAGATCGAAGCGGGGGGCGGGACGCTCACCAGCTTCGCCAACTACGACTACCTTGGCATTGCCGAACATCCCACCGTGAATAAGGCGGCGCGTGACGCCCTTGCCCGCTTTGGAACCGGTGTGCTGGGTTCGCGGCTGGTTGGCGGCGAGCGCACCATCCACGCTGAATTCGAGCACGCCATCGCGCGTTTTATGGGAGCGGAAGCGGCATTGACACTCGTCAGCGGCTACCTGACGAATGTATCGATCGTTCCGCACCTGCTCGGATCGCGTGATCTTCTGATAATCGACGAGCTTTGCCACAACAGCATTCTCGCTGGCGCACGTGCCACGCGGTCTCGCGTCGAGATCTTCCGACACAACGATCTCGATCATTTGGAATCCATCTTGAAGGCGCAACGCCGTGAAGCGCGTAATTGTCTGGTTGTCGTCGAAGCCCTCTATAGCATGGATGGCGACATCCCCGATCTGCCGAGGCTACTGAATTTGAAGGACAAGCACGGTGCGTGGATTCTGATTGACGAAGCGCACTCGCTCGGCGTGCTCGGTGAAACGGGGCGTGGGATCAGCGAACATTTCGGCGAAGACCCGACCCGCATCGACCTCATCATCGGCACGCTCTCCAAGACGTTGGTGTCATGCGGCGGGTTTGTCTGCGCACGCAGGGAAGTGATCGATTTCTTCAAGTTCACCGTCGGGGGCTTCGTCTATAGCGTCGGTCTGCCGCCAATGATCGCTGCGGCCGCGCACGCGGCGCTCGATCTAATTGAATCGGAACCTCAGCGAATTGCCGCAGTGCGGCGCGCTGCCGAGCGATTCCTGGTCAAGTCGCGGGAGGCCGGCCTCGATACCGGGTCGGCCGTTGGCCGCGGCATCGTGCCGATAATGTTCCACGATCTCGACGAGACGATGGGGGCGTCACAGGCGCTGTTGCAGGAGAACATCTATGCGCCGCCAATCGTGCATGTCGGCGTGCCGAAAGATCAGCCTCGCATTCGGTTTTTTCTGTCAGCGAAACATGACGGTCACCCAGCAATCGATGTGGCCGTGTCTGTGCTCGCGCGCCAAGCACGCAAAAATCGGCCGGCATATGGTTCGCGTTCGGCAGCAATAACGACCGCTGCCCGGTAGAGCTCCGGCTCAGGCTGCACACTTGCCATTACAACGGGGCAGCGCATCTTTGGTTGCGAAGGCGCAGTCTTGGTCACCGACGGCGCCTGACTATATCGGTAACCGAATAGTTAATGCGAAATGTCGGCTTGCGGCAGCACGGCGCAAGCCGCAATTGTCACTGCGCTCGTGGGGCGGGTCGTCTTGGTTATGAGCGCCTCAGACGGCTCATGCCGGTAGGCGGTGTTGAGCTGCTGCGGATAGCGTGCGACGCTCTCTTCGATCTGCGCCATGCGCCGCTCCATCTTGGCGCTAGTGAAGTTCATATCGCGGTTGCTTTCCGCCTTGAACTCGCTGCCGTCGATCGCAACGCTGGCTCGCGTGAGCAGGCCTATCGTGTGGCACAGCGCGATGAAGCGCGCGCAAACCTTGCGAATGGCAGTGCCATTGTCCTTGCGGAAGTCGGCAATCGTCTTGTGATCGGGAGAAAGTCGTCCCGTCGGCCACATACTTCAACGTTGCGCCCAGCCTCATGCTCGAGCTGCCGGCTCGGCTGAACCCGATTGAGATAACCGTAGATGTAAAGCTTCAGCAGGACCGACGGATGATATGAAGGCCGACCCGTTGCCTCGGGATCGACCCTGCCAAACCCTAGATCGGCTAGGTCCAGTTCCTCGACAAAGATGTCGATCACCCGAACCGGATTGTCCTCGCCGATCCAGTCTTCCAGGCATTCCGGAAACAGCGTCCTCTGCCCGCGATCCGTGCCCTCAACGAAGCATTTCATCCGATTCCTCCGCAAATCGCGCAGGGATCATACCGTGAGAACCAAGCGAAGCGTGACGTTTTCACACAGCCAGGGGGCAGAAGGGGACATTAGGGAGACAGTCTCATGACGGCGTCCCGGGCGCAAACTACCGTGCACCAACCATAGCCTTGACGCCGAGGCGCTTCAGTCCGTCCTGCGCGTTGGTTTTTCGGTTGGATCGAGCTTTGGCACATCGCGCTTTACGGCGATTGCCTGGTTCGGGAGTGCACCCCTCTTCACTTCTTGGCGGGCTTGTTGTGCCCGGGTTTGAGAAAGACCGAACTACTCAACTATACCGATCCTTTTTCACGCCATATCCAAACTGCTCACATACGCCTCAAGGTATCGATTGATGTCGGATGTCAATGACTGGCCTACACGCGGATTGATCTCGAGCAGCATCGGCAACCCTTTGTCCGTCTTATAATTGATACAGCAAGTGCCATTGTATTCGAGCGCGTCAAGCAGGGGTAAGAAGGTCGCCATTTGCTCGTTCTCCGGAAGATAGATTCTTCGCTTTTCGCTGAAATTCTTTCCCTTGACATAAACATTCTGTCCCATTTCGTATTTGACGGTTTGAGCGTAGGTCACTTCGCCGTTAGCCATCAGCACATGCAAGGCAAATTCATCGGTTCCGGAAATGTAAGTCTGGCAAAAATACTCCGGCGACTGAAGTATCGGCGCCATCGCCAACTCGTCCTCGACATTCCGAATAACAAAAGAATTGACCCCCCACTGATCGCGTCGCTTTTTGACAATATACGGAAAATGGCCGCTGTTGCTCTTCCACAGCGGTGGCACGAGTTCAGCGAACCTGCCTCCGAGCAACAAGTAATTGAGGAGAAGCTTGTCATCACAAATATTAGCAATATCGAGCCGTGGAGATAAAAATCTTGTGCCGGGAGAATTAATGTTGTTTTGAAGCGCAGTATAATCGGGCAAATCCAGAGGCACTATACAATCGACGTTGGCAAAGTGCGCTGTATGAAGTTCGCCAAATTGACATATAAAGCGCTTGTGGTTGATCATACTGGTAATCTCGCGTTCGCGATCTTTCTGGTGCCCAAAATAGATACGCCGCTTTGAAGGCGATAACCAAGTTCTAAAACTGAAAGCCATTCAACGGTCTCCCAATTCGAGTGAGGCCGCGACAGGTTGAGCAGGACGAGATTGGCGTCTTTGTCGCTTAGCCGTGCCCTTTGGCTGGCTGGGAATTGAAATTATAAACACGCCTTGGGACGGCTTGCCAAGGTCTGCTCTGGGTCGAGACTGTTGAAAAGGGGCTCGCCATTTTCAGCAAACAGTGGTTCCGTCTGCTGGAGGCGTCCAGTGGCGGAGGCTTGCCATGATGGGTTGGCAGACGGGCGATCAGAGCCAGCTGTTTTACCTGTTCAACCTGGAACGGCGCATTCCAGCGGGCCATCTGCTGCGCCGGATCAATCCGGTGGTGACGCGGATACTGGGTGAACTTCGCGAAATGCTGGAGCCCTTCTACAGCGAGATCGGCCGACCATCGATTGATCCCCGCGCTGATGATCCGGATGCTGATGGTCGGCTACTGCTACGGCATCCGTTTTGAGCAGGGGCTGTGCGAGGAAGTCGAGCTACACTTGGCTTACAGATGGTTTTGTTGGCTCGACCTCGACGACAAGGTGCCCGATCACTCGACGTTCTCGGCCAATCGTCATGGCCGCTTCCGCAACAGCGACATTTTGCGCCATGTGTTCGAGGCAATGGTGCGGGCCTGCATGGATGCCGGCTTGGTCAAAGGCGAAGGCTTCGCGGTCGATGCCAGCGTCGTGGAGGCGGACGCCAGCCGCTATCATGGCAAGGCTCCGGACCAGATCGGGTGGGAGGAGCCCGAAAACGAACCGGGTGGGCGCGGATCAAACGGCTGGCCAGCGACTTCCTGCCTAAACGGCGCATCCTTCACCCCTGGCCCGATGTCCGTTTCGCCGTCACTCACTCAAGGTGGGAGCCGTACGCCTGAATTGGGCCCGTACGGTTCTGTGCGGGGGCACTCTGCAATGAGCGTCCCTACCGCGATTACCCTCAGGTAGTTCCGCCTGGATTTTCTGGGTCTCACCGCGTATCGAGCGCCATAATGAACTGTTATCATTTTCGTAGCCGGACAAAGCTACACCGCAGCCACCATCTCGGTCTTCGCCACGCCATGTCCACGCGGTTAGCCAAGTGCCCGGCCGCGGCATAGGCGTCCACGTATTGTTCTTCCAGTATAGCTCATAAGAGTCTGACTCATAAAGGTTGATCGGATTTCATGCTCGCACCAGCCTCCTTGTGAGACGGCGGATGTGGGCAATGAGGATCCAGGCAACGGCGCTCTCGATGCTGGCTTCGAAGTCCTTT
>Ga0181539_1000450_pt1 | contig 49675 bp, 35 predicted proteins | sample PEATcosm2014_Bin_46_FD_119767 | JGI IMG/M metagenome (GOLD analysis project Ga0181539, IMG submission 119767) | Peatland microbial communities from MTU Mesocosm Facility, Houghton, MI, USA - PEATcosm2014_Bin23_60_metaG | ecosystem: Environmental > Terrestrial > Soil > Wetlands > Peat | place... | reverse complement strand
GGCGGCTACGCGCTCTCCCTGAACTTTCTCGCCCGAAGCGTTCTTTCCTGAAAACGTAAACACTGGCATGGTTTCTCCTTAATTGGTGTCGCTCCGGCGCAGACTGCCGATCCTTGCGGGCTAATCCCGCGAAGTTCGGGGTCAATGCGAAGCACGCTGATTTCTGGGGGATCAGCGGGAAGCTTTCGCACTGACACGAATTGTCACCCCAATGGGAATTCCGAAAAAGTAACTTAGGTACCTGTACTTTGCGGGAGGTGCAGTTTGCATCCGCTATTGGTGGCATTTCTGCCAGAAAATCGCCGTGCGGCGGAGATCACAACGCGGCAGACCATGTTCTTCGGTGTGCGGACACTGGTTTCTGAGGGCTGCGAGCTGTCATGATGGTCGTGGTCGTCTAGTAGGCGCTTAACGGCGCTCCCGTGCGCGAGCGTCAGGTCCAGCAGAAGTAGCGCGGCACCCAGTCGAGTCCTGGAGCGATGACGGCGGCCGCAAAGCCCGCGGCGGGCGTGAACCGTCTTACGGTCCAGTTCTGGCCATCCTGAGCAAAAGCTGCCGCAGGCCGGCCGGTCAACGCAGGAACCTGGACCTGGCTGAGTGGTACGGAAAGCCCCCTGCCCACAGCTTTGAGGTACGCTTCTTTGCCGACCCAAGTGGCGAAGAAGGCCTCCGCCCGCGCTTCTCGCGGCAGAGCCCGCAACGCCGCCACGTCCGCCGGAGCGAAGTTCTGCTCCGCAACTTTTTCCTCGGCAATGCCCTCGATCACGCGTTCAACGTCAATCCCCACGGTCCGATTCAGAGACACGGCATAGACCGCAATACGATCGGAGTGAGAGACATTGAACTCGATCGCAGCCGAGTTGTTCGCGATGCACGGCTTTCCTGCCGCCGAATAGGCGAATTCGATCTGCGCCGGTTCAGAGTCGAGATAGCGGGAAAGGATTTGGCGCAGAATGGCGCGCGCCGCGATGTAGCGATTCCGGTCGCGATCAAAGCGGAACCGCTGCGCCCGCGCGATCTCTTCCGCCGATAAGATGGAATATACCTTTGCGAAGGCAGCGTGCGAAACGGACAAAGTGGCATGCCAGACATGAACCTCGTTGGATGTCAATTCCAACCTAGCCCCGCGCTTTCGCACACGTAGTCCCGTGGGGTTGGTCATGTTACCGCCACGCTCTGTCCGGATTGGTATTCCGGGCTGGATGGGGAGGACAGGTAGGAGCTTAAGCGCGCGGCCAGATTGCTGACCGCGGGCTCCTCGAACATGCCCCTGTGGCCGCCAGGAACTGCTTCGATTTCGATTTGTGGCACGACTGATCGCCAGCCAAAATCCATCGGGAGATCGTGCGTCGGAACAGCACTACGGAACAACACGACGCGTCCAGAATAAGGCCGAGGTGTGTACTCCGTCCCGAGCAAATACAAAAGCTGGTTGATGTCACTCAGTTTGCCGTCACCGACGGTCAAGCGGACACGGTACGACAGCCGATACCGTATGCCGCGGAGCTTTGCCGCCAGCTCCGTCATTCTCTCCCGGAGGTAATTGTGGGCCTTGCTCGGGTGCAGTTTCCAGAGTACCGCCAGGTGTGCCAACACCCTCTGCGGCCAATCGATCTTGACCGTAGCAGACGCCCCGCGAAATGCGCGCGGGTTGGGAGCATCAAACAATGCGAGGAGTTCCACCTGTTGACCCGATTCTTGCAACTGCCGAGCCACCTCGTAAGCAAACAGTCCGTCCAGACACCACCCACCCAAAAAGTAAGGCCCCGCAGGCTGGACCTCACGGATTATGCCAACCAGGCGAGCTGCCAGTTCTTCCATTTCGTACGGAACGGAGAAACTCGCCAAGTCCTGCTGGTCAATGCCGATGCCGAAGAACGGCTGATCGGGTCCGAGGCGGTACGCGAGCGGACGGAACATGGGCCCCGCGCCGATACACAGGAACGGCTTTCGCGAACCGGCGGGCTGGATGGCAATGACACGTGATGAGGGCGCCGCCGCTCTAGCCTCGCGTAGCCGCACCGATAGCTGCTCGATGGTCGGACAGTCGAATAATTCCGCCAGCGCGATCTTGTTTCCGAATACACGTTCGATGCGCGACAACACGCGGGTTGCAAGCAACGAGTGCCCGCCGAGGTCGAAAAAGTTGTCGTCAACGCTGATCTCGGCGACACCCAGGACCTGGCGCCAGATGTTCGCCAGCCGCGATTCGATCTCATCGCGCGGTTTCAGGATTCGGCTGTGTGGTTCATGTAAGTCCGGCACAGGCAGCCCACGGCGGTCGAGTTTGCCGTTGGGAAATAAAGGCAGAGCTGGAAGTGAAATCAAGCTTGACGGAAGCACGCACTCAGGAAGCTTCCCGGGCAAGAATTCTCGCAGGGCGTCAGGCCGGCCAGCTTCAGTTGCAGGAGAAGCATCGGCACGCTTGAGCCTGGCAAGATCCAGAACTTCCCGCGAGGGATCGTCCGCAAGGTCCTGAAAGATGGAACCAAGCGTTGCGAGCCATTCTCGTACGGTGAGGTCCTCAAAAAACTTGATGTCGTAGTGACAGTGAAGCTCCAGGTTCTCTTCCATCTCGACCGCGTTCAAATACAACTCAAACGATTCGTAGCCTTTGGGGTTGGCATCGTAGTCGACGGTAAACCCGGATTGCGGCAATTCGTTGGGCTTGAACTTCTTGACGTTGGTGAGGCCAGTTGAGATCGGGGAGGTGCCGGGCCCAGGCACGACTGGACGCAGGTCCTCCAGCAAACTGACCATCGTGAAGACGGCATGGTCTTGGGCAGCAAGAAGCTCGCCCTGCACTCTCTCGAGAAAAGCGTCGACTGCTTCGCCTTCGCGTAACTCCACCGCGAAGGGGAGAAGATTTACACAGTGTCCGACGAGACCCGGCTGGCCGATGACGGGTTGTTCCGCAGTTGGCAGAGCGATAACAAAACGACGCTGCTGCGAAATGCGGGCGAGAAGGATGGCCAAGGAGCTGAGCAGGACAGCGAAGAAGCTGCAGCCCTGTTTTGCTCCTAGCGCCCTGAGGTTTTCGACCACCGGGGCCGGAATGAGGTGATCGAGACGGCGCGCGCTGAATTCACGCCGCGCGCTCCGAGGATGATCGGTCGGAAGCACGAGCACGGGAAAACCATCTTTGAATTTCGAATGCCAATAGTTGCCCGCTTCCTTGAATTCGTCAGAGCGGTGGCGCTCGGTTACGCTCTGTACGTAATCGGCGTAACTCTTCGCTGGCTCCAGGGACGCGGGTGCGCCCGAGATTTCTTCTGAATAGAAAGCGCAAAGATCGTGGATCAGGACATCCAATGACCAACCATCGCAGATGATGTGGTGCGCCGTGAGGATAACCGCCGCGCGATCGGGGCCGAGCAAAACCATTTGGCAGCGGAACAACGGACCCGCGGGCAAGGGGAACGGTAAGGAGGTCTCATCGGCAATCAGTCTGCGGAGACGATCCTCTTGGAGCGACGGGCGCCCTCGCCCGTCCAGCGGAGTCTCATCGGCAAGCATCGAAGAAAGATCGGTTACCGGCATCGCGATTCTCTGCACTGCGGCGATCTTCATCACTAGACCGTTTTCATCGAAGCTGGTGCGAAGAGCATCATGCCGCCCAATCAAGCGTTCCATGGCCCGTGCCATTTTCTCGATCGAGATGTTGCCGGTAAAACGCAACGTCATGGATTCGTTGTAAGAGGCCGACAAACGTTCGGAAAGACGCGAGGAGGCATAGATGCCGCGCTGCGGAACGGTAGATTCAACCTCAAGGAGGCCGGAAGCCGCCGGAGCGGGGGCCGGTGAGTTGTCTTTCGGCAGTGTGGTAACCAAGGGTGCTCCGGCATCGATAGGTGCGGCCGCAGTTGGAAAATTCACGCCGAGCGTGCTGTCCTTCGGCCGGACACCCGCAACAGGAGGCGCAGCGGATCGGGGAGGAACAGGCAGAGAGGCCGGGATGGCAGGGATCTCCGCAGGAATGTCAGCACGCAGGGTGGCGTCAAGATGCGCCGCAAGCATGTCAACGTTGGGCAACTGATTCATGAGCTGACTGAAGCTGACCTTGACGGAAAACTCCTTGCGGATGGCAAAAGCGACCTGGGTTAAGGATAAGGAGTCGAATCCCTGCTCCATGAACGTGGCGGAGGTGCTGATTTGTGAGCGTTCGCGTCCGGAGACTGGTACGAGGAGGTCAACTAGACGCGAAGCGATGCGGTCTTTGCGTGAAGCGAACGAACTTCCCGATGGAACGTTCTCTCGCGGCGCGGAGGACGACAATGGCTCAACTAATGGCTCAACTGGGCGACGAGTGGCCGAAGCGGAAATCGCAGCCTGGAGGCTTTGTGCAGCGGGTGCCACGGGGGCAGGGTCCACCCAGAACCGCTGCCGCTCAAAGGGATAAGTTGGCAAAGGTATGCGCCGGCGTTCTTCGTTGGCGTAGAAGGCATCCCAATCTATGGACACGCCGTTCTGCCAGAGAGACCCTAAGGCGAAAAGCAGCGTCACCCACTCGGTGTTGTTCTCATGCGCATCGGCAAACGTAGGAATGGCTGTGCAGGGATGGTCGGGCGTGAACTGCTGGCGAGCCAACGAACACAGCGTGGAACGCGGTCCACATTCAAGGAAGAGGTCGTATCCCTGGTTCTTGAGATGCTGGATTGCTTTCGAAAACTCCACGGTTGCCCGGGCATGATGGGCCCAATAAGCGGGATCGGTGGCTTCTGTAGCGGTGATGGGACGTCCCGTGACCGTCGAGACAAACGGCTTCGCCGGAGGGCGCAACTGGATTTTGGCAACGGCCGCGCGCAACGGCTCAACCATGGGATCCATCATCGCGGAGTGGAAGGCATGCGAGGTATGCAGGTGGCGGCAGACCATCTTTTCCGCTCCGAAGTTTTCCGCTTCGAGCCGCTTCTGGAATTCGACGACATCTGCTTCCGGCCCCGACACGACACATAGAGCCGGAGCATTATTGGAAGCGATCTGAAGCGCAGCTGGAAGAATTTTCGCGATCGAATCCGCGCTGCCGCTCACCGCCATCATGGAACCACGAGGCAGATCCTGCATCAAGCGGCCGCGCAGAGCGATGATGCCCAGAGCGTCTTCAAGCTTCCACACGCCAGCGAGCGTGGCGGCGACAAATTCTCCGATGCTGTGTCCTGCCATCATGGCAGGCTCGATGCCCAGGCTCTGCCAGAAACGCGCCAGGGCGTATTCGATCACGAAAATGGATGGCTGCGTGAAAAACGTGTCCTGCAGGGAGGCGGCAGTCTTTTCATCTCCAGTCTTATCTCCGCTGGGGGGATAAAGAAGTTCACGCAAATCCCGACCGAGATGAGGCTTGAGGTACTCGCAACAATCGTCCACGACCGCGCGGAAAAGAGGCTCGTCGCGATAGAGGTTCTGGCCCATGTTGACGTATTGGGTGCCCTGACCACCGAAAAGGAAGACGACGGCAGGATCCCGGCGGTCACATCGTTTACTGCTACCGCGCAAGGGATTGGGTTGCAGGAGAAGTCTGGCGGCTTCGCCGGAATCGGCGGCGACCACGAATCGCCGGTGGGCCATCTGCTTGCGTCCGGTTTGAAAGGTGTAGGCCGCATCCGCAAAAGCTCCCGGCGCGGCACTTGCGAGATGCTCCGCCAGATGCTCTGCCAATGCCCGGCTGTAGGCATCCAAGGCCGCCGGAGTCTTGGCGGAGAGCGGCAAGAGCTGCAACGGACGCGAAGCACTTGCGCCCTTCGGCGCGGGCGCTTCTTCCAGGATGACGTGGACGTTTGTCCCGCCAAAGCCAAAAGAGCTGACCGCGGTGCGGCGCACTTCCTCTCCCCGAGGGAAGGGGATGAGCTTGTCGGCCATGACGAAAGGGCTGCTGGCGAACTCGATCTTGGGATTGGGCTTTTTGAAATGGAGGGTCGGAGGGATTTCTTCGTGATGGAGAACGAGAGCCGCTTTGATCAGTCCCGCAACTCCCGCGGCATTGGTCGGATGCCCAATGTTTCCTTTGATGGAGCCGATATAGCAGAACTGTTTCTTGCCGGTCTTGCTCTCAAAAACTTTCCGCAGCGCTTCAAATTCAATGGGGTCGCCGACCGGGGTGCCCGTGCCGTGCGCCTCGATGTAGCGAATGGTCTCGACGGGAACGTTGGCATTGGACTGGGCCAGGGCAATGGCATCCGCCTGGCCGTCCACGCTCGGCGCCAGAAAGGAAGCCGGGCGCGCACCGTTGTTGTTCTTACCGGTACCGCGAATGACGGCATAAATGGTATCGCCATCGCTCAGAGCATCGGCGAGCCGCTTGAGAATGACCACGCCGGCACCGTCACAAAACATGGTTCCCGTGGCGTCGGCATCAAAAGGACGGCAGTGGCCATCCTTTGCGAACGTGCCTCCCTCTTGATAGAGGAAACCGCTCTTTTGCGGGACCGCGATGTCGATGCCGCCGGAGAGAGCGATGTCACACTCATAGTCGAGAAGCGAGCGGTAGGCCTGGTCCACCGCCAGGAGAGTGGTCGAACAAGCGGTATTGAGGCTGATCGCGGGCCCGCGGAGATCCAGGAGATAGGCGGTCCGAAGAGCGATGTAGTCCTTCTGGTTGCCGTACTCGACGGCAAGCTTGCCAGCCATGGCCAACAGATCGGGTTGGGTCAGGAGGTTGGTTGTGTAGTAGTGATTGTCGCCGATCCCCGCAAACACGCCGATGCGCCCTTGGTAGCGCTCCGGGTCGTACCCTGCGTTCTCGAGCGCCTGTTGGGCGAGTTCGAGAAAGACGCGCTGTTGCGGATCCATGATCCGGGCTTCAAGCGGATTGATACCAAAGAAGGCCGCATCAAAAAGATCCGCCCCTTCGATCAAACCTCGAGCGCGGATGTAATCTGGATCGTGGCGAAGATGTTCGTCAATGCCGGGGCCCAGCTCCTCGGGTGTAAAAAAGGAAATTGATTCGACGGAATTGCAAAGGTTGCGCCAGAGTTGATCGAGATTGGCTGCGCCGGGAAAGCGTCCGGTCATGCCGATCACCGCGACGGCATCGCGCGCACTGCCGTTCCAGTCTTGCAAATTATGCTGCGGACTGTGCTGCGAGTTGGGCTGCGGTTCGCGCCGATGACGGGCCCGGTTTTCGGCTTCGGCAAGAAAATCGGACTTGGTCTCGCTCGCTTCCAGAAATCGCGAGAGCTTTGCGATCGTGGGGTATTGAAAAACTTTGACCGGGGAAATCTCTCGCCCGAAGCGACTGTGATAGTGACTCACCATGCGGACCGCTGCCAGCGAATTGCCGCCTAGATCGAAGAAGCTGTCGTCGATGCCAACTTCCTCCAGTTGCAGCAGCTCGCACCAGAGATTTGCCAATTGCTTTTCCGCCGCTGTCCGCGGGGCGATAAAGCCCTGGGCGAGAAGTGGCCGTTTGCCCTCGGGCCGGGGCAGGGCCTTGCGATCAAGTTTGGCATTCGGGGTCAGGGAAAATTTCTCCAGACGCATGAAGACTGAGGGGACCATGTAGTCCGGCAGCGTGGCTTTGAGGGCCTGAAATAAAGAGGTAGAACTCAAGTCGGCACGGCCCGTGTAGTAGGCGACCAGGCGTTTATCACCGGGACGATCCTCTCGAAGGATGACGACGGCCTGTCCGATTCCCTCGATTTTCGAAAGCACGCTCTCGATCTCGCCCAGTTCGATGCGAAAACCGTGGAGCTTCACCTGCTGGTCGAGACGCCCCAGAAATTCAAGAGTGCCATCGGGGCGGTAGCGGACCTCGTCTCCTGTACGGTAGCGGCGTGCATCGGGATCCTCACCTGTGGGATCGATAACGAACTTCTCGGCAGTCAGCTCAGGACGCTTGAGATACCCGCGAGCCAAGCCCATGCCGCCAATCCAGAGCTCACCGGGCATGCCCAGAGAAACCGGCTTGTGGTTCTCATCGAGAACATGGAATCGCGTATTGGCAATGGGCGGACCGAGGGAGATGTGGTCAGCAGAGGTGAGGCGTTCGCTGGAGGACCAGATGGTGGTTTCGGTCGGCCCATACATGTTCCAAAGTTCGCGGCAATGAGGGAGCAATTGACCAGCGAGGTCTGCGGTCAGGGCCTCACCTCCGCAAAAGATTCGCAGGTCGCTCTTCCCTTCCCAGCCGCTTTCGAGCAGCATGCGCCAGGTCGTTGGCGTTGCCTGCATCACCGTGACCGCGTGCTGCCGAAGCAAGGTTTGCAGCTCGCGGGCGTCCGCAGCCTGTTCCGCAGTGGCCATGACGATCTGGGCGCCGCACACAAGAGGGAGAAAAATTTCCAGGATCGAGATGTCAAAAGAAGTTGTGGTAACCGCCAAGAGTGTATCGGACGCAGCCATCCCAGGCGTTTCCGCCATGGACAAGAGGAAATTGACCAGCGCCCGCCGCGGGATCATAACTCCCTTGGGCTTTCCGGTGGAGCCCGAAGTGTAAATGAGGTAGGCGAGATGTCTAGGATCGCCGCTTAAGGGGAGGTTCGTCGCTGGGGCCTTGGAAAGTGACTCGCTTTCTCGGTCGAGCAGAACAACTCGGGCGGTTGTTTCCGGCAGACTTTCCCGCTTAGAAGAATATGTTAGGAGCAGTGAGACTTCGGAGTCCGCGAGCATGAACGCCAGACGGTCTTTCGGAAATTTCGGATCCAGCGGCAGGTAGGTCCCGCCGGATTTGAGGATGGCGAGGAGGCTCACAACCGAATCAAACGAACGATCGAGACACACACCAATTAGGCTCTCGGGACCGACTCCTTGCTCACGAAGGAAATGCGCCAGGCGGTTTGAGCGGGAATTCAGCTCCCGGTAGGAAATCTGCTCCGGGCCCAGGGTCAGGGCAGGAGCATCAGGCGTCCGCTCGACCTGATCTTCAACGAACTCGTGCGGGCCCCGCCTCAGGGGTTGGTCCCGCCGGGCAGAGTGAGGGCGGATCACTCGTGTTCCCATCTTGAGACCTACTCTACGGCGCATTCATCATGCCGAGGAAGGTCACGTCGGTAACTCTAAACCCTGATCGGTGAGTCTAGCCTTCTGGCCGATCCGGCACTTGGAATCAGCCAGTTGCAGAAGCCAGTCGGGAGACGTTTTCTTTATTTCCTCGTGGACCCAAAGCCCGGGAGAGCAGAACGTCGGCCCCGGCGCTCCGGGTACTCCGGCGAAATGAGAGGATTGCGGTCTCGAGTGCAAAGCGAAAATAGTCTCGTCGCTGGAGGCCGTGGAGGAGTGCGCGCCATGTTTTTGCTCTACATGCTCGGTTTTCCAGCAGCCAACAGCTATTGAACAAACTACTCCATCTCAAACGCCAGCCACTGCAATCCCCCTCCCCGCTCCACCTGCAGCACGACCGGATCGCGCGGCTTGATTTGCTGCAGAGCTGCGCGAAGCGAGCTCAAAGAGTCGATCGCTGTCTGATTCACACTGTGGATAACGTCTCCCGTTTGCAGACCAGTCGCGGAACTCATGAAATCCGCCACGCGTCCCATTACGACGACGCCGGAAGGGTTGCGCAAATCACCCAACATGGAACGCAATTTATCGTTCAAGTTGAGGGCCAGTATCCCTAGCCGGGGAACCAGGTTCTCGCGCGCATTGGCTAGATCCGGCAGAGCGTCCATGTTGTCTTTCATTTCCAGCGCCGCAATAAAGAGTGTTTTGCGCTCGGTTCCCCGGAGAACTTCGAGCTTCAGCGATTCATCCAGAGGATGCAGGTAGAGAGCAGCGGTGAAGGCGTGCAGCGTACCGATGAGGCGGCCATCGGCGCGTACCACAATATCCCCGACCTTCAGGCCACCAGCTTCGGCAGGACCTCCAGGTATCACATCATCGATCACGACTCCCCAGTTTTGCGCGAGCCCCAATCCTTTAGCCAGATTGTCAGTGATGGTTTGAGCGCCCGCCTTGACCTCGATGCGATGCACGTGCCCATACTTGCGCAGGCTCTCGTACACGAAATTCACGATTCGCGCCGGAATGGCAAACCCCAGCCCCTCGCTCCCACCCGCTGTGGTGAGAATGAAAGTGTTAATCCCTACTACGTAACCCTCGGAATCAACCAGCGGGCCGCCGCTATTGCCTGGATTGATGGGAGCGTCAGTTTGAATGTAGACCATGGGGCGGCTCGGATCTGCCTGCCTTGCAACCGAACTTACTACGCCCATGGTCACCGAGTTCTCCAGTCCTTCCGGACTGCCCATGGCAAACACTAATTGTCCTTGGTGCACCGGCCTGCGGCTGCCCAGCGAAAGTGTGGGCAAGCCAGTCTGATCAATCTTGAGCAGGGCAAGATCAGTCTCCTTGTGGAGGCCAACGAGCCGTGCCTCAACAATCCGCTGCTTGCCCACGGGCGCCATCCGTTCGGGAATGTCCACCGATGGCATGGGAAGAGCCACGTGGATGCGCTGCGCCCCCTCGACCACGTGGGCATTAGTGATGATGTAGCCATCCGGGTCCACGATCACTCCGGAACCGATCGCATGCTCGCGGGTTATGAGCGCCGTTTGGCTGTGGCTGCTCTCTTCCAGAGCCCCATAGCCGGTGACCACAATTTGAACCACCGCAGGAGAAATCCGCGCGGTAAGCTGCTCGATCGCGGAGTTAAGTTGCTGCAGCACCGCGGGCGCTTCTGCCGGCCGGGTTCCGATTGCCTTCGCCTTATCAATATCAGCCTTCACCGCTTTACTACCAGCGACGTCCGGGGTTGGCGGCGTCATTTGCTGGCCAAAGCTCGGCGCCGCCAACCCCAGGCAGCAAAGCGACGCAGCAAAAGCAAATAGCAAAATGCGAAATCGACCTTTCAAACCGCAAGTTGGGGAGAACATAACGACACACTCCTTGAACCCACCTCTATCAGGATACGACCCAGATCATGATTATGCCGGAACAGATATCGCCATAGCGACATTGGCGAATACAGTTTACAAAAGGAAGGTTCTACCACTTTCCTAGAGTCGCGGATTCGCGCGCGAAAAAGCTCATTTATCTTTAGCGGATGCACGGCTTGGCATCTGATGGTCAGGGATCCGGAGGTAGACTTTGAGAGGCTCGCAGGTTTCCCGCGCGCCGACGCGCAGGAGGCGACCTTTTGGCTGGAACGTCACTTGCCCGACGTGCGGGGTCCGCCGCCACGTTCAATAAGAGGCGCGTAAACGGTGCTAAGTGTGTCTGTCGCCGCAGTACCGTTCACAGGACCGCCGCGGGATTTGTGTTTCGCGACCGGTACCGGATTCCACTACCGGATTCACCGGCGCCGATCGCTGGTGTGTCGCGGTGGCTCACCGGCCCTCTGGTGCCACTGGCGTTGACTGGAACGCGACTTCCCTCCAGTCGCCTCCCTGCTTCACATACACGAAAGTTGCGCGATAATCGCCATCGATCGGCTTGCCATTGGCGATCAGTTTGACTGAGGCTATGGAGTTCACAACAGCAGTGTTCCCGTACGTGTTTACCTTTACGTCGCGTTCGTCAATGGACTTGTACTTGATGCCGCCCGACTTGAAGTCCTGAATTGACTCCGCCTTCGTCTGCAGCCTCCCATCGCCGCCAATTCCGAAGTAGCCAGCCGCCAAGTGCTCCTCAAGAAAGCCGGCGTCACCCTTTAATGCCGCCTGCCGGCCTTGATCGTGTAGAGTCCTGATCTGTTGTTCGACATCTCTCTGGGCGCTCAGTTCCACGAGCGTGACGCCGTGGCCTGAAGTCTGCCCAACTGCCTTGGTGTCAGCTGGGGGGTTCTCGCCTTGGCCCCAAGCCGCTAGCGACCCCATGCCTAGAACCAAAGTCGCGATGAAGATGGAAATCGTCAAAGCTACTAACCTTTTCATGGTTGTCATCCTCCTGTAAAAACTTATATCGTGTAACGATATAATTGTCAATCCAGCCCGACCACATGCATCTGGCATTCCCCCGAGCGGCCTTTGATCCAACGTCACAGCGCCAATGGTCGTGAGACGATATACTTTGCCGCATGGAAAGGGCGTTTACCTTGGCTGACTACGCATCACTGGCGGAATTGCGTTATCAGATCCGCCGTTTTCTCCACTTCAGTGAGCAAGCTTCCCGCATGGCTGGTCTTGAACCTCGCCAGCATCAGCTCATGCTTGCCTTGAAAGGGCTGCCCGCAAATGTGCGCCCACGGATCGGAGAGCTCGCCGAGCGACTGCAGGTTCGACATCACAGTGCGGTTGAGCTGGTAAACCGGCTCTCTGCCGGCGGCTATGTCCGGCGACACCGCGGCGGTGAAGACGGCCGCGAAGTATTGCTTTCCTTGACTCCGAAGGGTGAAAGGGTGCTGAGGGAGCTTTCTTTACACCATCGGGCAGAACTCCGCATGCGCGGACCCGCTCTCATCGAGGCGCTGAGGCGTGTGATTCATGTGAGCAAAAAGGTCAACAGAGTCCCAGCCAGGGCAGCTTCGCGAGTCAGGAGAAAAACCCAAGGCTGAGCGCAAAACTCGGCTTAGCAATTTTGGGACAACTAAGCCAAGCTGGTTGACTCCAGCTCCTGCTCACAAGTTCTCGAGCACCAGCTTAAGGTAGTTCCAGAAACTCTCCACAGACGATATCTGCACTCGCTCGTTCGGGCTGTGCGGATCCACGATCGTCGGACCGAAAGACACCATCTGCATGCCCGGATATTTCTCGCCAATGACGCCACACTCCAGGCCCGCGTGCATGGCGATCAGCTTTGCCGGTTCGCCGAAGAGTTTCTTGTGCACCTCTTGGAGCTTGCGCACGATGTCGCTGTTTGGCTCCGGTTTCCAGCCGGGATATTTGCCTCCATGCTCCACTTCGAATCCCGCCAGACCGCATACCGTCGCAACCATGCGGGCGGCAGCCAGCATGCTGCTCTCGATCGCACTTCGCTGACTGGTGACAATCTCCACCATATCCCCCTTGGTACTGACAGTCGCCAGATTCGTAGACGTCTGGACCAAGCCGGCAACGTCGGGGCTCATGGCCAGAACGCCATGATGCAAGCTCGCGAGCAGCGCCACTGTTTGTTTCGCGTCCGTCGCATCCAGCACCTTTCCCGGACGTTCGGCTTTCTCAACCGTGATCTGCAGTCCGGAATCGAACCCTCCCAAGTCGGCCTTGTATCCAGCTTCGGCTGTGGCGACAAGCGATTTCAGTTCACTCTCGCGAGAGGGGTCCAGCAGCACCAGGGCCGCAGCTTCGCGCGGGATCGCATTCTGCGCGCTTCCACCGTTGATCTCGGCGATTTCGATCGGAAGGCGATCAAGCAGGACCTGAAGGACGCCACCCATGATCCGCAGGGCATTGCCGCGGCCTTGATGGATATCCACACCGGAGTGGCCACCTTTCAGGCCAGACACCTTGATTCGCCAGGCCGATCCTGCTCCCGCAGGACGAAGCCTGACTTTACGTCGAGCAGTCGTTTTGATGCCACCTGAACAACCGATACAGAGCGTCCCCTTCTCTTCGTTATCAAGGTTGAGGAAATATTTTGACTTCAGCAAGCCACCCGGAAATGCCGCAGCGCCAGTGAGTCCGCTCTCCTCGTCAATGGTGAAAACGAACTCCAGCGGACCATGCGCAATGTCATTGCTCTCCATCACAGCCAGTGCGGCGGCCACGCCAACTCCGTTATCGGAGCCCAGCGTCGTACCATCTGCCTTCAGCCAGTCGCCGTCTCTTACCACTTTGATAGGATCGGCGTCGAAGTTATGAACTGTCCCCTCGTTCTTCTCACATACCATGTCGAGGTGGCCCTGTAAGAGGGCCATCGGTGCTCCCTCGCGTCCCCGCCGTGCCGGTTTCCGGATCACGAGATTGCCCACATCATCCTGTTCGGATTCCAGACCCAGCTTGGTGGCCAGCGCCCGGACGTAGTCCCGTGCGGCGGCCTCTTTTGTGGAAGCGCGGGGAATGGCCGCCAATCTGTCAAAGTGCTTCCATATCGGTTCAGGTTCCAGGTTCGTTAGTGCAGGTATCATGACACGCTCCATAGGATCAAAAGCTACCGGCCATGGTACAGCGCGGACGCACTGCTGGATACCCGCTTAAGCAATGGATAGCGATCCGTAGGATATGGATTTGCCCTGCGGTGAGATTTGGGTTTGTCTTACCCCGCATACATCCCAATCACCCGCTCAATCGCGCGCCGGCACACTGCACAGAACGCTCTATGCCGCGTGAACATGATGCAGTCTATTTCCGGACGGTAGTACCCTTTCGCCTCGTAGTTCGCGCCTTCGAACGCTCCGACTTTCCCGGCGTACTTCTCGGAGCCGAGCATCGCATCTTCCTTCTCGCGCTGTTTGCGGAACAGTTCATCGATCTCCGCCTCAGGCTTTCCCGCCGCTCGCAGCTCTTTCCGCTGCCGCTGGATGTCCCGCTCAAAGCGATCGAACTCCTCTTTATCCCACGGCGTCGGCACCGGTGTCCCCGCCGCGACCAGATCCTTCCACTTCAAATTTGCCGGATCGAGCAATGCGGTCACATTCGGCTCCCATGGCTCCGTCTTGTTCTCCGCCGGCAGGTACGCCACATCCGACGTATAGTACTCATCGGCCAGCCCGGCGAACTGGTGTCCAAACTCGTGCACTCCCACATACCCCGCCCACAGATTGTCGATCGCCACCGTCGCATACTGATTGAAAATTCCGCCGCCGCCATAAGTCTGCCCGTTCACCAGAATCTCGATGAACTCATACGGCGCGAACGACGCCACGTCTCGCAGCGCCCGGTTCTCGGTGGTCAACACATAGCGCTCGGTGCCAAAGGTGTCGTACGCCGCGCCCACCGGCGACCGCCGGTAAATTCCGCTCGAAGGCCGCGACACGCCCGACTCCTCCGCCGCCGGACACAGCCCCCACACGTTGAAGTCCTTCTGGTGCTCGCGAAACGGCGATGTCGAAAACAGCGCCTCCATGAATCGCCGCGCGTCTCGCTCAAATTTCCCGCGTTCCGCCGCCGTGTAACCATCGCCCAGCACCAGCAAATCCACCTTCGTCGCCGGATCGCCCATCTTCTGCAATTCCAGCAACGCCCCCGGCGAAGGTGGGCGCGACCGGTCCACGAACTTGTCCTTCGGATCGACCACCGTCTTCCACACTTCTTTCCAACTTTCGCCGACGCCGCTCCCCGCGCGCTCTTTCAGCGACACGTCCACCGGCGCCTCCGGACTCGGAAAGCGAAGCGACTCCGAAAACGTCCGGTTCCCATGCAGCGCCTCTTCCGTCGTCTTCCACTCTCCAAACACGGAATTGAATCCGCGCGAGTACACCAGCTTCCCGCTACCCCGCTCGCGCACTTCGAACAGATAGTCTCCCAACTGACTTTCATCGATGGCTTTGTTCAGATTTCCCGGCCACTCCAGCGGCTCAAGCACCACCCGATCCAGGCTGAACCATTCTTCGTGTGAGTTCCCGCTGTGGTAATAATCTACGCGCAGGGTGCGCGGCGCGGGAGAACCAGCGGCAAAACTAACACTGAACAGGCAAAATAGAAGAGAAGAAACAACGACGCCAAGCATTCGTTTCATGATCGGCATTGTAGCTTACAATCCCGGCTTGATTGTAACCGCCTTGTCGTTTTGATAGGCGATCACCAGCGGCTTTCCGCCATTCGCGTAATGCAGAGTCCTCGAACCGTAATCTCCCGAGCCCTGCGGAATGCCCGCTCCAATCGCGAAGCTGGCCTGTAACTCGCTCATCCCGGTCTGCACTTCATGAGCGTCAATCTTCTTCCAGACATCCGCACTCCAATGCTTATAAAGCCCGTGCGGATCTTCGATGAAGAAAATGTCATCGGAGTAAATTTTGAAGTCGCCGCCCTTTTCCGCTCCAATCGGAACCGCATAATTCTTGCCATTGCCCTCCAGCGCAAAGCACGCCAGCACCTGCTTGATCCCCGGAGCCAACGGAGAAACATCGGTCACCACGTCCTGAATCGCAAGCTTCTGCAAAGGCAACAACGTTCCTGCCTCGTGCCCGAAATCCGTCTTGTGCCGCCGAAGATCGTATGGATAGTAAGTGAGTTGATAACCGACCTTCACCCACACTGGCTGCTCGGTCAACTGAAGCGCCGACTTCAGATCATACGGATGCAACTTCTTCGGCGTAACGTAGTAGTCCGCCTTCAGCGCGATCTCCTGCTTGGGCTTCAAGTCGCCCTTCATCGCCTCGTGCCGCTCGTAGACAACGTAGGCCGCGCGTCCGCCCGCCAGCACAATGGCAGCGACCAGGAAGACTTGCAGTTTTTTCCGAAATTCGGGATCAATACCCATGATTTAAGAGCTCGTGCGGGGACGGGAGTGTGGGGACGGGCGCCCTCGCAAGCCTGCCCTGAGCGCAGTCGAAAGGTCCAAGCCGAGCGGAGCTCGGCAATTGCCCATGGTTCCAGCGAACCTGGATTCGCTATAGAATATGGGCAAGCTTCCCAATGGTTCCGTGTTCCGCAAAGGAAACTCATGCCCATCGCCCAGGATGACGTTCTCAACGCACTCAAGCAGTGCTACGATCCCGAAATCCCCGTCAACATCGTCGATCTCGGCCTGATCTATGACATCCGCTTCGACGATGTGCCCGAAGGTCAACAGGACGTCACCGTCGATATGACCCTCACCGCCCAAGGCTGCCCCGAGCACGTCAACATCAGCGCGCAGGTGAAGTCCCGCGTCGAGCAACTCCCCGGCGTCCGCAACGCCAACGTCAACGTGGTCTGGGAACCGGCCTGGACTCCCGAACGCCTAAGCCCCGACGCCCGCAAACAACTGGGAATCGAGTAGCCGAAAGCGGTCAATACTCCCCCAGTTCCTCAAATGCCCGCGCCGCGCGCTTTTCCGCCAACTCCCCGATCTTGCTGCCGATCTGCATCGCCAGGTCCAGAAACCGCGTTCCCGTTCGAATATACGAAGGCAGCTCTTCGCGAATCCGTGCAAACTGATTCGGATACTCGGACGCCAGCACCGCGAGTCCCAGCCCTCCCACCAGCACCGCCGCCGGACGTTTCCCCTTCAGCAGCAACATTGTCGCCGTTCCCATCGATCCCGCAATCACCACCCGCTTCCAGTTCTCCATGTCGTCTCCTGACCGAGACTGCTTTTCCTAGCAGGATTCTAAACCAACGCTTCCATGCTTTATACTGCCGCCGACGCTCAATCGACCAAGCCTTATGATCCGATCTCGCATACTCCCGTTCCTGACCGTATTTCTCTGTGCCGGCAATCTCGCCCTGGCCCAAGCCAAGCCCCGAGCCCGCGACCTCGGCGTCCCCTTCGATGGCACGCCCGGCGCGTACAACGCCATCACCGACGTTCACGGCGTCGAAGTCGGACACACCACGCTCATCTCCGGCAGCGGGAAGCTCAAAGTCGGAGAAGGCCCGGTCCGCACCGGTGTCACCGCCATCCATCCGCGTGGCCGGGACGCGAACGACTCGGTCTTCGGCGCCTGGTTCACGCTCAACGGCAACGGCGAGATGACCGGCACGACCTGGCTCGAAGACTCCGGATTCCTCAACGGCCCCATCATGATCACCAACACGCACAGCGTCGGCGTGGTGCGCGACGCCGTCATCGCCTGGAAAGTGAAGCGCGGCGAGCCCGACATGGAAGGCTACTGGTGGTCGTTGCCCGTGGTTGCCGAAACCTGGGACGGCTATCTCAACGACATCAACGGATTCCACGTAAAGCCCGAGCACGTCTTCCACGCGCTAGAATCCGCCCACGGAGGCCCGGTGGAAGAAGGCAACGTCGGCGGGGGCACCGGCATGGTCTGCAACGAATTCAAGGGAGGGATCGGAACTGCCTCACGCGTGCTCGACTCGAAAGCAGGCGGGTACACGATCGGCGTGCTCGTGCAGTGCAACTATGGTCGCCGCGCCGAACTGCGCATCGCCGGAGTTCCCGTCGGCAAGGAGATTCCCGAGCACCCTGCCTATGGCGAAGACGTTGGCTCAATTATCATCGTCGTCGCGACCGACGCACCACTGATTCCGACGCAACTGAAGCGAATCGCGCGCCGGGCTTCTCTCGGCCTAGGACGCGACGGCAGCTACTCCGGCGACGGTTCCGGCGACATCTTCGTCGCCTTCTCCACCGCGAATCCAGGGGTCGCCGCTCTCAAGGGAGTCCGCGACCTGAAAATGCTGCCCAACGACAGCCTCGATCCACTCTTCCTTGCCACCGTCCAGGCTACCGAAGAAGCCGTCGTCAACGCCATGGTCGCCGCCGAAACCATGACCGGCATCGACGACCATACTGTCATCGCCCTCCCGCACGACCGTCTGCGCGAGGTCCTGAAGAAATACAACCGCCTGGCAAAGTAGCACCGATGGAGCGACGGCCACCCTCGCCCGCCCAAGCTTGCGTAGGGACGGCCGCCCTCGGCCGTCCAAGCTGAGCGCAGCTCGGCAACTGACTGTGCTCTCGGCAAATCCAGATTCGCTATTGCGTTACTTTCGTTGCTCACCCAACGCTTGCCCGCCTCTGCTTGCCGAGGACTACAATTCAGCTAGTGAAAGCCTACGGAATCCAGCGCATCAAGGGCGGCATGAAGTTCACCTGCACCCAGTGCGCGCACAGCGTCAGCACGCTGGACTTCGACGCAAAGGCCGGCAACCTCCGCACCCAGGCTGCAACCGCGATCAATGATCACGCCACCAAAGCGCACCACGCGCCCCTGATAATTTCTCCCTCCGATAGCCAGCAGCGCACCTGGCGCTAATCTCTGACGTCAGTTTTTCCGCAGCCCGTTTACTCCTTCACTGCCTTATCCGTGATCTCAAGTCCTTTGTCGATGATCACGAAGGCCTCCCGCAGCTGCTGCTCGTTGATGCACAGCGGAGGATTGGTAAAGAAAGTATTCCAGCGAACGAAAGTATAGAGCCCGTTCTCCCGGAAGAACTTCCCGAGCGCGACCATTTCGTCCGAGGTGCCGTTGAATGGAGCCATGGGCTGCCGCGTCTTGCGGTCCCGGATCAGTTCGACGATGCCGAATAGCCCGATTGAACGTACTGCGCCCACCGACCGGTGTTTCGCCTGTAACTCCGCGCCCAGCGTCTTCATAATCGCGCCCATCTTCCGGGAATTCTCGATCAGATGGTCTTCCTCGTAAACGCGAATCGTCGCCAGCGCCGTAGCGCATCCCATCGGATGACTGTTGTAAGTAAGTCCCCCATAAAACACCTTGTCGTCGAAGTGCCTCGCGATATGTTGCCGCATGCCGACAGCACCCAGCGGAATGTAACTAGAAGTAAGTCCTTTCGCCATGCAAAGCAGGTCGGGAACAACCTTCCAGTGATCGACCGCGAACCACTTACCGGTACGGCCAAAGCCCGACATTACTTCATCAGCGATCATCAGAATTCCGTACTTGTCGCAAAGTTTCCGCACTCCTTCAAGATATCCATCCGGCGGCACGAGAACGCCGTTCGTCCCGGTCACCGGCTCCAGAATGAACGCAGCAATCGTGTGCGGCCCTTCCAGTTGAATAATTTCGTCGATCATGGCCAGCGAAGTTTCCGCCGGTTCCCATCCACGCTCAATGCCGTGATACGGATCGAGCACGTGCACCACGCCCGGAATGCCAGGTTCAACCGCCCATCGGCGAGGATCGCCCGTAAGGCTGATGGCGCCGGCCGTCGCTCCGTGATACGAGCGATAACGCGCGATGATCTTGTGGCGTCCGGTAAAGAAGCGCGCGATCTTGATGGCGTTCTCATTAGCTTCAGCGCCGCCGTTGGTAAAAAAGAACGTGTCAATATCGCCCGGAGCGATCTCCGCCAGCTTCGCTCCCAGCCGCGCCCGCGGCTCCGTCGCCATGAACGGATTGGCATAGGCCAGCGCCGATGCCTGCTCGGTAATGGCCCGGATGACGCGCTCATCGCCGTGTCCAATGTTCACCGACATCAACTGGCTGTTGAAATCGATGAAGCGCTTCCCTTCCGGCGTCCAGAAATAGATGCCCTTTGCCCGTGCCACCGGGATAGGATCGACCTTCGATTGCGCCGACCACTCATACAGTGTGTGTTTCTTCGTGAGATCGACCATCTCTTGGCCGGTCATGGCAGGAACCGTAGTTGCGGTAGTCATAAAGTTTTCAGGGCTTGCTCAGAACTCAGAACTTGCGCGAGTGCTCCTTCGCCCAGCGCTCGACCACAACTTTCTTCTCGGTGTAGAACTCGACCGCGTCGCGTCCCTGTCCGTGCATGATGCCGAAGAAGCTGTCTTTCCATCCGCTGAACGGAAAGTATGCCATGGGCGCGGCCACGCCAACGTTAATTCCGATATTCCCCGCGGGAGCTTCATAGCGGAAGCGCCGCGCCGCCGACCCGCTCGACGTAAACAGCGACGCCTGGTTGCCAAATGGACTGCGGGCCACCATGTCCATGGCTTCGTCCATTCCGCTGGCGTGAACCAGGCTGAGCACCGGACCAAAGATTTCCGTGTTGGTCAGTTCGCTGCTCGCGGGGACGCCATCGAGCACCGTCGGCTTCACGAAATTCCCGGCTTCATACTTCGCGACCTTGGGATTGCGTCCGTCGATCACGATCTTCGCCCCGTCCCGGGCGCCGACGCCAATTAGAGTCTGCACCCGTTCTTTACTCTGGCGCGTGATCACCGGCCCCATCTGCACACCCTCGTCGAGTCCATTGCCAACGCGCAGGTTCGCCGCGGCTTCGGTGATCGAGTCGCGAAACGTTTTTTGCGCTTCGCCCACGGTCACCGCGACGGAGACGGCGAGGCAACGCTGTCCCGCGCATCCAAAGGCGCTGTCGGAAATAATCTGCGTCGCCATCTGCATGTCGGCATCGGGCAGGACGATGACGTAGTTCTTCGCGCCCCCCTGGCATTGCGCGCGTTTGCCATTCGCGCCCGCGCGAGCATAAATGTACCGGGCGACCGGCGTCGAACCGACGAAGCTGATGGCCCGTACCGCTGGATGATCGAGCAGCGTGTCGACGGCAACCTTGCCGCCATTGACCAGGTTCACGACGCCTTTCGGAAGCCCCGTCTTCTCCAGCAACTCGAAGGCGAGCTTCATGGTCAGCGGCACGCGCTCCGAGGGCTTTACGATCAGCGTGTTCCCGCAGGCGATCGCGTAAGGCAGAAACCAGAACGGGATCATGCCGGGAAAATTAAAGGGCGTGATCGCCGCCACCACGCCCAGCGGCTGGCGAATCATAGTCTCGTCGATACCGCGCGCCACATCTTCCAGGTTGTAGCCCTGCATCATCATGGGAATGCCGCAGGCGACTTCGACGTTCTCGATGGCGCGTCGCATCTCCCCTTTCGCTTCGGCGAACGTCTTGCCATTTTCCTGCGTGATGATGCGCCCGAAATCGTCGAGGTGCTCTTCGAGCAACATCTTCAGCTTGAACAGCGGCTGGATGCGGTCTTCGGCGGGAGTGCGCCGCCATTCAGGATAGGCCGCCTGGGCCGCATCAATCGCACGCGTAACCTCAGCCGCATCGGAAATAGGAACACGGCCAAGGACTTCAGCCGTCGCCGGATTGACGACGTCTTGCCATTCGGAGGCTTGCGATTCGATCCACTCGCCGTTAATGAATTGAGGGATTTTCGTGGCGGGAGGTGCGGCTACGGTCATATTGATCAATACCTTTCGGATCGCGAAGAATAAAGAAACACGGAGGGACAGCCAAGAGCCTGCCCTGAGCTTGCCGAAGGGCCTCTGCCGCTACGTGAGCTGCTCCGTCAACACACCTTTCTTCTCGGCAACGCGAGCCAGCGCGGCTTCGAGCACGTCCAGCGCTTCGTCCATCTGCGCGTCGGTGATAACCAACGGCATGAGCAGGCGAATCACGTTGCTGTAAGATCCGGCGGTGATCGTCACCAGGCCATGCTCGTAACAGTATTGTGACACTTGTTTGGTCTCTTCGTCAGCGGGCTGGCGCGTCGTCTTTGAGCGCACCAGCTCGAGCGTCTGCATGGCGCCAAGTCCCCGGACATCGCCGACCAGTTCCCACTGCGCCTGCCACTTCGCCGCACGCTTGCGGAAACGCTCGCCCAGCACGTTGGCGCGCGCGCAGAGGTTTTCTTTTTCGATGATATCGAGCACGGCCAGCGCCGCTTCGCAGGCCAAGGGATTGCCCGCGAACGTGCCGCCAAGCTGCCCCGGGCCGGGCGCATCCATGATTTCGGCGCGTCCCGTGACTGCGGCCATGGGCAAGCCGCCAGTCAGCGATTTGGCCATCGTGACCAGATCGGGCTCCAATCCCAGGCGCTCGCAGGCAAACATCGCGCCGGTACGTGCGAATCCAGTCTGCACTTCGTCGGCGATCAGCAGAATGCCGTGTTTGCGACAGATTGCGCCGAGCGTCGGATAGAACTCGGCAGGCGGCGTAACGAATCCGCCTTCGCCGAGAATCGGTTCGACGATCACCGCCGCCACCGATTCGGCCGCCACTACCCGCTTGAACGTGTCTTCAATATGCCTCGCGCAATGCACTTCGCACGACGGATACTTCATCGAGTACGAACAGCGAAAACAATACGCATAAGGAATGCGATATACATCGCTCGGGAACGGCTCGAATCCCGCTTTGTAAGGATGTGTCTTACTGGTTGCGGCCATCGCCATGTAAGTGCGGCCGTGGAACGCGTCTTCGAAGCAGATGATCGCCGGCCTCTTCGTGTAACAGCGCGCGATTTTGATGGCATTCTCGACGGCTTCCGCGCCCGTGTTCACGAGAATGGTTTTCTTCGGACCCTTGCCCGGCGCGAGCGCATTCAGCTTTTCGCAGACGGCGACATAGCTTTCGTAGGGCAGCACGTTGAAGCTGGTGTGCAGAAAACGATCGAGTTGGCGGCGCACGGCATCGACCACGGCCGGTGCGCGATGTCCGGTATTGAGGCAGCCGATGCCGCCGGCAAAATCAATCAGGCGGTTGCCGTCAACATCTTCAACGACCGCTCCTTCAGCCTTCGCAACGAAGACCGGCGTGGCGTGATAAGCCGCCTGTACCACGGCAGCATTGCGTCGCTTCATGAGGGCCTGCGAGCGAGGCCCGGGAATCGATGTACGCAGCTCAATAGTGGACATAATTCACTTCTCACTTCTTAGTTCTCAGAAATAGCTTTGAAAGGGCATGGCTTCAGCCATGCCGCCAGAACCCGCTACGCATGCGGCTTTAGCCGCTGAGGTCGCTTTTCGTAACATCCAGCCTTGCCGGCTTACCCAGACAATCTCTAAGTCTGCCCGGACCAGGCTCCGCTCTACTGGCCCACTGGCAACTGACAGCTGTCTCTTAGTACCAGCCGATTGGAGCTTCGTTCAGATTGATATACACCTGCTTGGTTTCAAGATATTCTTCGATGCCCCACGGCCCAAGTTCGCGCCCAAAGCCCGACTGCTTGTAGCCGCCCCACGGCGCTTCTACATAAGTCGGTTGCATGTGGTTCACCCACACGATGCCCGCGCGCAGCGCCTTCACCGCGCGCATGGCTTTGAAAATGTCGCGCGTCCAAACGGCAGCGGCCAGCCCGTAGGGCGTGTCGTTGGCGATCTTCAGCGCGTCTTTTTCGTCGTCGAACGGAATCACGGCCGCAACCGGGCCGAAGATTTCTTCGCGCGCGATGCGGGCGTTGTTATCGACGTTATAGAAGATAGTCGGCTGCACATAGTAGCCCTTAGCGAACTTATCGGCGCGCCCGCCGCCCGCGGCCACTTTGGCTTCTTTCTTGCCGATCTCGAGATATGAGCAGACGCGGTCGTATTGCTCTTTCGAGACGAGCGATCCCATCTTCGTCTCGCGCTCGAGCGGCGGGCCAATCTTGATCTTCTTCGCTTTCTCGGCCATGGCTTCCACAAACTTGTTGTAAATCGATTTCTGCACCAGGATGCGGCTGCCCGCCGAGCAGACTTCTCCCTGATTGATGAAGACACCGAACAGCGCTCCATCGATAGCGGCTTCGAAGTCGGCATCGGCAAAAAAGATGTTGGGCGACTTGCCGCCCAGTTCGAGCGTCACGCGCTTAACCGTATCGGCGGCTTCTTTCACGATGATCTTGCCGACCGCAGCCGAGCCGGTAAATGCGATTTTATTCACGTCCGGGTGCTTGACCAGCGGCGAGCCGCAGCTTTCGCCGAAACCCGTGATCACGTTCACCACGCCCTTCGGAAGGCCGACTTCGTCGAACCACTTCGCCAGTTCAAGCGCGGTGAGCGGGGTTTGCTCGGCGGGTTTGAGCACGCAGGTGCAACCCGCGGCCAGCGCCGGAGCCAGTTTCCACGCCGCCATCATCAACGGATAATTCCACGGAATGATCTGGCCGGCGACGCCCATCGGTTCTTTCAGCGAGAGGCTCATCGCGTTGTCGGGAACCGGATTTACGTAGCCGACGACTTTCGTGGCCAGCCCGCCGTAGTATTCGAAGCACGTAGCCACGTCGGTGATGTCGAACTCCGCCTCAACGATTGGCTTCCCCGAGTTGCGGCATTCGAGTTCGGCGAGCATGGGCAGGTTCTGGCGCACCTTGTCGGCCAGGCGGAAGAGAACGCGTCCGCGCTCCTGCGCCGTGGTGGTCGCCCACGGACCTTCTTCAAACGCGGCTTTGGCAGCCGCGACCGCGCGGTTCACGTCGTCCGCATTCGCGTCGGGAACTTGTGCGATCACTTCTTCCGTTGACGGATCATAGACTGGAAACGTCTTGTTCGTTTTGCTCGCGACCCACTCGCCGTTAATGAACATCTGGTACGTCTTGACGTCGGTCTTGACTCCACCAGGCATAAGGCCTCCTGCGAATTACGCTAAAGCAATATTGTCGAACTTCTCTTGCGCTCCGGTTAGACCCGAGCGGTTTGCGGTTCTTTCAGTCGCCCGTACACGAAAAAGAAGAACGCGGCCAACACTAGAAAAAACAACGTGAAGCCGAACATCTTCGCTTCATACCTCCAGACCGAAGTAATCTGCTTGGCTGGAAAGAACGCCAATGCGATTCCAAGCGCCGTAGTCACAAAGCCGCAAAATCCGGAAATAATCAAGGTGCCGCGGCTGTAGCGCCCGCCAGCCAAGTCGCCGCCGAAAGCAAACTTCAGCAGGGCCGCAAACACATACAGAAACGGCACCAGTTGCAGAACTACCGCCAGCGATAGCATGGTCTGGAAAGCTTCCTGCACGCCGCCCGAAGCATAGAAATTGATGACGATCAATACCAGCGACACGATCGCCTGTACAATCAGCGCCGCATAAGGCGTCCTATATTTGGGGTGAACTTTGCCGAGCCACGCGGGCATGTAGGAATCAAGGCCGGCGACGAACGGAATGCGCGCCGAACCGCCCATCCAGGCCGAGCCAATCCCCGCGATCGAGAGACTCAGCATCAGCGCAAACGGAGTGATAATCCACGCCACGCCAACTTTGCCGGCCATATGGCTGACCGCCTGCACAATGCCCTGCAGCACGCTGATATCGTTCTTGCCGACCGCAACCAGCAGCGTCAGCGTAGCTCCGATATAAAGCAACCCGGAGATCACGCCACCCCACGCCACAGCACCCGGCAAGGTTTTCTGCGGATCCCGGATTTCGTCGCCCATCACCGAAGCCAGTTCAAGCCCGACCAAGCCGAAGCAAATCACGCCGAACGAATTCAGAACGAACCTCGGGTCTGGCGGAATCCGAAAATCAGCGGCTGTTACGGTCGCGCCAAAACGCGACCAAACCGTGAATCCCAGACTGATCAGAACCACCGCTGCGACAGAAGTTCCTATGGCGCCCAGGTTGTTCAGCCACTTCGCGACTCCCAGTCCAACAATGTTCAGGATCGTCAGCAGCGCCAGCAGCGCCAGAGAAGCGGCCATCGCGAAATTCTTGTTGTCGGCGAGCGCTGCGTGGCCCGGGCCCATTGCAAACACGGTTACGCCGACGAAATACAACATCACCGTCGGCACATAGAGCATGTTATTCGTCCAATAGCACCAGCCAGAGAGAAAGCCGTGAAAGTCGCCGAACACTTCTTTGGCCCACAAGTACACGCCGCCTTCGCCCGGATAGCGATGCGCGAGTTCGATCACCGCGATCCCCTGCGGCCAGAAAAACAGAAGCAGCGAGATGATCCAAAGCCAGACCGTCACGCCGCCGTTGGCAGCGATGCTCGGGACCACGTTGAGATTGAAAACCGCGACGACAAACAGCAACACCAGGTCAAAGCGTCCGAGAACGCGCTTCAGGTGCGGCTGGTGGTCGTCAGTCGTGGGCAAAGGTGCTCCTGATGTGGCGAGTTTCTCCGAGTTCGCTGGTGGAGAGCCGGGCGTCCCCGCCCGGCTGGGCGGGCGAGACGCCCGTCCCTCCACCGTATGACTTAACACGTTTTTCACAGCGCTAGTGTGTTGCTACCGCTCCCAACCGCTCATGCTGCGAGGCGGCGAGCGACTCGGAAATGTCGGCAAATGCCGCCAGGTGCTGGTCGATGTCCGCCTCCGTATGCTGCACGGAAATCGTCCACTGCTCGTCCCACCAGTAGGGCTGGCACATCACGCCGCGATTCACCATGCCGAACCAGTAATGCCGCCACAGGTCCACGTCAATCGGCAGCCAGTCGCGGTAGTTGCGGATCTCCTTCGGATACAACATCAGCGCGCCGTTCGCGCCCGCGCTCGCAATGTAGCCCTGCAAGCCAACTTTGGCGATGGTCTTCTTATATCCTTCCACCAGCTTGTTACTGAGCTTGTCGACGATCCTATAGTTCGCCCGGGTAAGCACTTCGCGGAAAGTTGCCAGGCCGGCGGCCATCGAAATCGGATTCGTGTTGTAAGTGCCGCCATGGAAAACTTTGTGGTCCGAGATCAAACTCATGACCCGCTTGTGCGCACCGAAAGCCGCCAATGGGAATCCGCCTCCTATCGACTTCGCCAGGCAAATCATGTCCGGAGCTACACCAAAGTATTCCGAAGCGCCGCCCCAGCAGAGCTTCGCGCCGGTCTTGACCTCATCGAAAATCAACAGCGCGCCGTACTTGTCGCAGAGCGCCCGCAGTCCTTCCAGAAATCCCTTCTGCGGCATGCAGAGGCCAACGTTCATCATGATCGGCTCCAGGATGATGGCCGCAACCTCATTGGGATTTTCTTTGAACCGGCGCTCTACCGTTTCCAGGTCGTTAAACGTCGCAACCAGCACGTTTGCGATGCTCGCCTTCGGCACGCCTGCCCCAGCAGACACAGGTTTCGGATTCTTGATGTCGCCGAAATCGTCGGCGGGCGGATGCGGCTTCACGCTGACCAGCGCCGCATCATGCAGGCCGTGGTAACCGCCCTCGAACTTGATGATCTTGTCGCGTCCCGTAGCGGCGCGGGCGAGACGAATGCTATGCATGGTGGCTTCGGTGCCGCTGTTCCCGAAGCGGCACATCTCAAAGGGAAACCGCGTGCAGATCTCCTCCGCCAGTTCCCACTCCATGTTGTGCGGCATACCATAAGCGGTCCCCTTGTGCAGGCGCGCTTCCACCGCCTTGATCACCGCCGGATGCGAGTGACCCGCCATAAGCGTGCCGAAACAAAGATTGTGGTCGAGGTATTCGTTGCCGTCGAGATCGCGGAACTTGCTGCCCGAAGCTTCGGAAACGAAGATCGGATAAGGATCGTAGGCGCGATAATTGCTGGCCACGCCGAGAGGCAGGCGCTTCAGGTTCTTCTTATGCGCTTCGGCAGACTTCGGAGTGCGGCGCTCGAACGTGTCGAGCTCTTTCTGCAATGCGGGATACATCGTGATCTCCATTCAGACTCAGGCCGGGTAGGCCATTAGATTGGACCCGGGCGGCCGAAACCGCCCGGGGATCGGGCTAGAAGAAAAGCTTCAAAGCAAATTGTACTTCGCGCTGGTCGCCAGATGTCTGGGTGATCCTGCCAAACTGTCCCAGACCGTCTGCGTAGTGGCCATCCGGGTTGGCAAAATTCGTGTGATTGAACAGGTTGAAAATTTCCCCGCGGAATTGGAAATACTTCGATTCCGAAAGAGCAATTTTCTTATGTATGGAGAGATCCCAGTCTTCCAGCCCCGGGCCGCAGCACACGCTGCGCGGTGTGCCATTGTTGAAACTGCCCAGCGGCGGATCGGAAAACTGGCTGTAGTTCAGGTATAGATTGCCGGGCTGCTTCGGATCCAGCTTCTGCAGTTTCCCGGTCATGCTCGGGGCTTCCGTTCCCAGAAAGAACAAACTATTGATGAGCTCGTTGTCGTCAATGGTATCCAAGCGAATTGGGAAACCGCTCTGGAACTCGGTGATCCCGGAAACCGCCCAGTCATTCAGGACCCTCCCGGCAAAACCCTGACGCTTGCCAATCGGCAATTCCCAGTCGTAGCTAATCACGAAGCGCTGTGCCGAATTGAAAAGGGATAACGCCCGGCTGGCCTTGGGGTTGAACGGGTTTAGAGTCTCTTCAAACGTGGAGGCTTCATCCAGAGACTTGCTCCAGGTGTATGAAGCCTGAAACTGCAAGCCGTGCGAAAAGCGCTTTTCCAGCATAGCTTCGAAAGCGTTGTAGGCCGAATTCGCGACGGTGTCTTCCGCGAAGATGCTGGTGAATATGGGGATGCCGTCAACCGGACAACCAGCACCGGTGTAGGGATTACAGTTGGGCGAGGAATAGGGACGGAGACCCACCAGAGTGAGTCCGTTGGGGCCGATCGTAGTGCCGGCCGGGATCACCGTTGGGCCGTTGGGGCCATAAGGAAGGTGGAATCCCCCCGCCGGAACAACATAGCCCGCCGGAATGGTGAACGGCGAGTCCTCGCCCGTGGGCGCGCAAGGTGTGGGGTTCTGCGTCGTGCCGAGCGCCGTATTGATGTCCAAGCAAGTCTGTGGCGTCGATGGATTGATATCGCGCCCGACGAGCAGGTGATGGCCTTCGGAGCCGACGTAGCCAACCTGCAACATGAGACTGTTGGCGAGTTGACGCTGGACGGTTAAGTTGTACTGCACCGTATACTGCGCCCTGAGATGCGGCTGGAACTCGCCGTAAAAGAGCATGGGGCGGAAGACGGACAGGTCAACCGGCTGGCCGGGCTTCGGAGTAAGAACGCCGTTGTAGGGGTTTGGCGCCACACCGCTCGTTGCACTTTGGTAGACGAACGGGGTATTGAAGAACGTGTTGGAGAGAAAGGAACTTCCGCCGAAGGGAGGCTCCGCGCCAAACTGGGCCAACACCAACTCTTCGATCGGGTTGTAGAACATGCCCCAGCCGGTGCGGATGCTGGTCTTGCCGTTGTCCCCAAACAGCGCTCCGAGCAGCCCGCTCTTGGCGTTCGGACTATAGGACAATCCGATTCGGGGAGCGAAGGCCTTGTAGTAATTCGCGGTCATCCCCGGAGGCACTCCCTTGTCGCCCGGAACAACCAGTCCCGTGGGAGTTGTACCCGTGTTGGCGCACGTGGGGTTCGGAATGTTGTACGGCTGCGCCTGGAAAGTGGCGACGCTGGTCGCGTTCAACTGGCAGGGATAGACCGTCGAGTTCTGCCCGGGACGGAACGTTTCCACGTGCCCGGACACATCCGTGGGAGGCGTATTGAACTCCCAGCGTAAGCCATAGTTGAGGGTGACATTCGGGCGCATCTTCCAGCTATCCTGCACAAACGGGTAAATGGAAAAAGTGCGTATGGCTTCACCCTGGGCCGACCCCTGGGAATAGCTATCGGCGAGTCCCAGCAAGTATTGCGGGTAGTAGTCGCCGTCGGCGCCACCAATCACGTTATTGCCGAGCCCGCTGAAGGTAAAATCGCCATTGACATCGTAGTAGTAAAACTGGTCGAAGCGGCCACGGCGAACATCCACGCCAAATTTCATGGTGTGATTGCCCTTGACCCAGGTCAGGCCATCGCTCCACTGAAAGCTGTTTCCGACCTGCGGCAACTGGCCTTCCCAGTTGTTGCCGAAAGAGGCGAAACCCGCGATGCTTACGAAGGGGACGCCGGTTTTATTGGATGGCAGTCCGGGCGTAATTCCAAGGCTCGGGCTGGTCCCGTCATTGACGGTGATGGCTGACGAATCGGACGTTCCGGTAAAGCAGTATGTAGCAGCCGTCCCTGTGCACGACGACGTTACTGGCCCGGTAACAACATTTTTCAAGAATCCAAGCTGACCCTCGCGCATGTAAACGAAGCGCGCCTCGTTGACGACCGCATTGCTCAGCGTCCAGGTGTGTGTCAAATTGTATTGCTGATCGCGGCTATTATTGTAGTTTCCGAAACCCGGGAGGGACGCGCCTGCTGCCTCAAACGTGTTGAAAGGAGTCAGGGTCATTCCGTTATTGAAGTAATAGTAGGCGCTAAAGGTCTGCCGGTCATTGATCTTGTGATCGAAACGGAAAGTAAATTGGTTCGCGTTATTCGTGCCGACCGGCACCGATTGGAATTGGTTATTCGGCTCGTTGGCCGCCGGAATAAACCGCTGCAGGTTGACCGCAACCGGGTCCTGGCAAGCCCCCGGAATGACGCTGGTGGGAAAAACCGAACTCCAGGCCGCGCCTGCCACAGGCATTTGACCGCCAACGCCGCCGGATGCCACAGGTGACGTGATCGCGGTTGAGCAACCGGGGCGGCCATTCAACACGTCGGCCACAAACTGGTCAGTGATGCTTCCCGTAAACTGATTTGTGGTCCCGGTCGGATCAAGTATCTGAGAGAAGTCGCCACCGCGCTGCCCTGTCGTAGGAACAAACACTTGCTGTCCTTCCTGCCCTTGGCGGATGCGCCTGCCTTCGTAGGAAACAAAGAAGAAGGTGCGGTCTTTCACTATCGGTCCACCGAGCGTCCCACCAAACTGATTCTGGTTCAGTTGCGGACGAACCGTATTGAGAAAACCCTGCGCATCCAGGATGGTGTTGCGGAAGTATTCATAAACGTTTCCGTGCATCTGATTGGTGCCCGACTTAGTGATCACGTTGACAACCGAACCCGAGTTCCGGCCGTACTCCGCATCGAAGGTGTTGGTGATGACGCGGAATTCGGCAATACTGTCGGGGGTCGGCTGAATCGTCGGTAAATTCACGAATATGTCGTTCGCGTCGCCGCCATTGACGCTGAAGTTGTTGGAGCGGGTGCGTCCGCCATTCACGGAAACCGAACCGGCATCGTCCGATCCGAAAAACAGGCTTCCGCTGCTGCCCAACTGCGCTTGCACGCCAGGTTGCAATTGCAGGAACTGGTAGGTATCGCGGGTGTTCAGAGGCAGTTCGTTGACCGAGCGTTCGTTAATCACTGCACCCAGTTGTGTACTGGTAGTGTCGACCTGGGAAATCTCGGAACTCACCTCTACGACTTCTTGAGCGCCACCGATCTGGAGCGTCGAATTGAGGGTCACCACCTGGTTGACGTCGACGATGATTCCCTTCTCCACATTCTTCTTGAAGCCAGTCAATTCATACTGAATGCTGTAAGTACCGGGCGAAACTTCGACCAGGACAAAGTCGCCGTTGGCGCTGGTCAATACACTCCGAGATGCGCCGGTCGCTTCATTTGTGGCGGTGACTTTGACTCCCGTCAGCACGGCGCCGCTGGAATCTGAAACGCGGCCGAGGATGCGGCCGCCGGTGCTCTGGGCAGACATGAGCGTGGAGCAGATCAGACACAGGCTCAGAACCGAACTCAAAGAAATGAGCCAGCAACACATCCGGAACGGTTTCGACGACGGCATAAAACAGATCCTCCAGATCGGGGGGCAAATTTGTTAGATCCGAATTCAACTTGCGCGCAAGACGAACCTTGCTATAATCGCGCAAGGTTAGAGATTCCGCAGCTCCCTGTCAAGCGGAAAAGTGCAGTCCCGCGGCGCAACCAGCAGGCACATTCGGAAATCATGTCGAGCGACGCACAAGTTTATCTCAAAATCGGTGACGTAGCGCGTGCCGTGGGGATTTCTCCCTCGGCGATTCGAGCCTGGGAAGCCCTGGGGCTCACGCGTCCCCGCCGCACCGAAAGCCAGTATCGTCTGTACACCAACGACGACGTGCGCCTGCTCAAGAAAGCGCGCTACCTGCGCAAGGTCCGCGGACTGAACGCTGCCGCCATCGTGCAGATGCTGAAGCGCGAAGGCGCCATCAAACCTGCCGCCAGCAGCGGCGCCGCAGGAACCGCCGCAGGAACCGCCGCAGGAAAAACGATTGGCCCTCGACTGCGCCGGTTGCGCACCCAGCGCGGGCTCAGCCTCGCCGAAGTCGCCTCCGCGGCGGAAATTTCCATTGGCTTCCTCAGCGCGCTCGAACGCTCCCAGATGAGCGCCTCCGTCGGTACACTGCGCAGGCTAGCACGCTTCTACCGCACCAACATCCTTGATTTTTTCGATGCGACGGAATTGAATGCCCGATTGGTGCGCCCGCCCAAGCGCAAAGTGCTCGAAGCCGGTCCCGGCGTGCGCATGGAGTTGCTCGCCTGGGGCAACAAAGTCATGGAGCCGCACCTGTTCCGCATCGCGCCCCAGGCCGGCAGTGGCGAGTCCTACGCCCACGAAGGCGAGGAGTTTCTGTTCGTGCTGCGCGGAGAGCTGACGATCGCTCTTGACGGCGAGGAGTACCATCTGAAGCGCGGCGACAGTTTTTATTTTGAGAGCGCCACGCCGCATCACTGGAAAAATCCCGGAAGGAGCGAGACCTGGCTGCTGTGGGTCAACACTCCGCCGACATTCTAGCTGCGACGAACGGTCGAACTTGATGGTGATCTGATTTTGGGTGGCGCAGCGCTTCAGCGCTGCGGTAAGGGCATTGCCTTGAAAGCGGCTTTAGCCGCTGAGGTCCGATCGTGAGGGAGAATAAATAATGTTGCGTAAATCAATATTCGCCCTGTTAGCCGTCTTACTGATCCTATGCTGCGGATCTTGCACCAAAAAAACTCCCACGCTGAACCTTCTGGTCTGGGAAGGCTACGCCGACCCTTCTTACGTCAAGGCTTTCGAAGAGCAGAACCACTGCAAAGTATCGGCTTCCTACATGGGATCGAGCGACGAACTCGTCGCCAAACTGCGCGGTGGCAGCTCGGGTAACTACGACGTGATCTCTCCGTCGAGCGATGTAGCCACCATGATTGCGACCTCCGGTCTCGCGGCGCCGCTCGATCTTGGCAAACTGCCCAGTTACGGTCAGCTTTCGCCGCAGCTCACCTCGCTGTCGCTGGTCCGCGTGAAGGGCGACGTCTATGGCGTGCCGTTCATGTGGGGCCCCGACCCGATGATCTACGACACCACCGCATTTCACCAGCCTCCCGAAAGCTGGAACGTCATGTGGGACCCGAAGCTGAAAGGAAAAGTTTCCGTGTGGGACGACCTTTTCCACCGTCTACATGGCGGCCCAGGTGCTCGGCTACGACCAGCCCGATCCCGCTCATTTATACAATATGACCGACCAGGAACTCGACGCCGTCAAAAAGAAGCTGGTCGAGTTGAAGCCGAACATTCGCAAGCTGTGGTCTACGGGCGGAGAACTCACCAACCTTTTCCAGAACCACGAAGTGGTGATCGCTATGGGCTGGCCGCTCATGACCAACCAGTTGCGCAAAAGCAATTTTCCGGTGGGCGAGACCATTCCGAAAGAAAACACCACCGGCTGGATCGATCACCTCATGATCACCGCCGGCAGCGAAAACAAAGATCTAGCCTACAAGTTTCTCGAGTTCATGATCCAATCGCAAACCCAGAAAAAAGTCACCGACGTGACCGGATACACGCCGGCGAATCCACACGCCGCGCAGTACATGACGCCGGAAGAAGTAAAGAATCTGCACCTCGACGACGTAGACAACTATCAGAAACGCCTGTACTTCTGGCAGAATGTTCCGCGCCGCGCCAAGTACAACGAGATCTGGAACGAAGTAAAAGCCACGCAGTAGCGGTTGTGGCAAGGCAAGTGTGGTCGCGGGCGACCTCGCCCGCGTGTATGCAGTTCCCAACAGAAAGCCATGGCAACAACGTCGGAGCCGGCATTCACCAGCAGCAGTAAGCCAAGCTCCGCATCCTTGCTTTCCATCCGCTCCGTCGCCAAGCACTTCGGCAAGAACATCGTGCTGCGCGACATCTCGCTCGAAATCGCCGAAGGCGAATTCCTCACCATCCTTGGCGAGAGCGGCTCGGGAAAAACCACGCTGCTGCGAATTCTCGCCGGCTTCGAGCAGTCCACCTCCGGAGAAGTCTGGATGTCCGGCGAGCGCCTGGACACCGAGCCTCCCTATCGCCGCCGCGTGAACACCGTCTTCCAGCACTACGCACTGTTCCCGCACATGACCGTCGAACAGAACGTCGGCTACGGATTGCGGGTCGCCAAACGTCCGGTCGCGGAAATTCAGTCCCGCGTGACCGAAGCGTTGGCAAAGGTCAAAATGTCCGCCTACGCCAAGTCAAAGCCCTCGAAGATCAGCGGCGGACAGCAACAACGCATCGCGCTTGCCCGCGCCCTGGTGAACCGTCCGCGTCTGCTGTTGCTCGATGAGCCGCTCTCCGCGCTCGACGCCAACCTGCGCCGCCAGATGCAGGTCGAACTCAAAGCGCTGCAGCGCGAAGTGGGCATCACCTTCATCTTTGTCACGCACGACCAGGACGAAGCGATGGTGATGTCAGATCGCATCGCGTTGTTGCGCTCCGGCGAACTCGAACAGGTCGCCAGCCCGCGCGAGATTTACAGCCGCCCCGCGACCTCCTACACCGCGCAATTCATCGGACACACAAATCTGCTGCGCGCCGACGTTCGCCAAGGCACAGCCAACTGCGGCGCGCTGCAATGGCCCATTCCCCTGCCCGATGGAGCGGCGCTGTTCTCGCTGCGTCCGGAGTGCATTCGCCCGGCGAGCGCTTCATCTTCGGCGAGCAGTGCGTCTCCGATAAATGCCGCGACGGTTCGTTTCCGCGCCAAGCTTCGCGACCAGGCTTTCCACGGCGCCACCGAACTTCTGCGCGTCGAGTCCGATGGCGGACTGATCCTTAGTATCCGCACCGCCAGCCGCGACCTGGCCAATTCCCAAACCCCGATCGACGATCCGCTTGAGTTCGAATTCTCCGCCGCCGATGCCATCCCGGTTCGCGAGACCAGCCTCACCTCCAATTCCAATTCCGGTTCCAACAATGAGGACGGCGTCTGATGTTCTCCCGCGCCTACCGCACCGCCATCACCGTCCCTCCACTGGTGTGGGTCGCCGTGTTTCTGCTCGTGCCCTACCTGCTGATGTTTTGCTACAGCTTCTGGTCGGTCTCCGACTCGCAAGCCATCGTCCATTCCTGGGACCTCGACAACTATCACGAACTCCTGACCAAGCCCGTTTACTGGCAGACGTTGCTGCGCTCCATGTGGATCGCCGCCCGCGTGATGTTCTTCTCCATGCTGCTCGGCTACCCGCTGGCCTACTTCCTCTCGTTCCACGCCGGCGGCAGAAAGGACCTCTACTATCAACTCGTCATCATTCCGCTGTGGGTGAGTTATCTGGTTCGCGCCTACGCCTGGAAGACGATTCTCGGTACCGATGGCGTCCTGAACACGCTGCTGCAATATGTTCACCTCACCCGCCATCCGCTCGACTTCCTGCTCTACAGCCCGTTCGCCGTCGTGCTTACATTGACGCACATCTATACGCCGTTCACGTTCCTGCCGATCTACGCATCGCTCGAACACATTCCGCGCAATCTGGTTGAAGCCTCCGACGATCTCGGAGCCACGCCCGCGCAAACTTTCTGGCGCGTGATCCTTCCGCTCTCGATTCCCGGAGTGCTAGCCGGGGCAACCTTCGCCTTCGTCCTCAGCCTGGGAGACTTTCTAGCGCCGCTACTGCTAGGTGGCCCCAGCGGCATCATGATCTCGAACATTGTGGTCAGCCTCTTCGGAGCCGCCTATAACTGGCCGCTAGGCGCAGCCATCTCGCTCTGCATGCTGGCGCTGGTGCTCGGGCTGATCTTCTTCTCCGAGCGCTTAGAGAAGAAATGGAGTTTTCAGTGACCGCGCGCTGCTCCATAGAAGCCGGGTGCCCCATCCTTGCGCGTCCTTTGCGCAAGGATGGGATTTCACGGTCGTCTGCCCCATGGTGGTTTGACTCCGCTTTGAAGGGGCGCGGCTTCAGCCGCGCCGTTTCGGTCCAGCTAACTTGGGGCTTTAGCCCCTGCGGTGCGTCGATATGAAGCGTGCTTCACGCCAAGGCCCGCGCTGGCTGACCGCTCACGCCCTAGCCGTCTTCGCCTTCCTCTACCTGCCCATCGCCATCCTCATCCTTTATTCCTTCAACGGACAAGGCGTAGGAGGCTTCCCGCCGCGCGACCTAACCCTCAACTGGTATCGCATTCTGTTCAACGACGGTCCCATCTGGGATTCGGTCTTAAACAGCTTGATAGTAGCCTTAGCGGCCATGCTAATAGCTCTAGTCTTCGGAATCCCCGCCGCGCTGGCGCTAGATCGCGCGCAATTTCCCGGCAAAGCTCTGTTCCGCCGCCTGGTGCTTTTGCCGCTGATTCTACCCGGCATCATCACCGGCCTGTCGCTACTAATGCTGTTCCGAGTAGCCGAAGTAAAACTAAGCCTGCTCACAATCGTCCTAGGACACGGCACCGCGCTAATCTCCGTAGCTACCACCGAAGTCTTCGCCGGACTGCAGAAACTAAACCGCGCCCAGGAAGAAGCCTCTCTAGACTTAGGAGCGACTTACTGGCAAACCTTCTGGCGCATCACCGTCCCCAACCTAAAGCTCTCCATCATCGGAGCGGCGCTCCTGATCTTCACCCTATCCATGGACGAAATCGCCGTCAGCTTCTTCCTGATCGGCCGCGACAACACGCTTCCGCTAGAAATCTGGGGACGCCTGCGCCGAGGCATCACCCCAGAAATCAACGCCATCTCAACCATCATCTTTGTGTTTTCGCTGATAGCAATTGTGTTCTGGTATCGGCTGCGAACGCGGGCGGAAGTGACGCCAGAAATCGGCGCGGAGTTGGTCGAAACCGCGGAGCGCTAGCTTCGTCGCGGAAACCCGCAAACTTAATCCTAAATTGTCATCCTGAGCGAAGCGAAGGACCTATGCATTTTGCCGGCGCCAGGAGAATGCTGGGTGCCCCAACCTTCGTTTGTTGAAGGGTGGGATTCCACGGGGTCTCGCGCACGGGTCTTTTCATTGGGACCTGCAGTACCCAAGCCCATCGCGTGCACCGGCGACGCCATCACCCAGCCTTTTCGCAAAGTACGCGAAAAGGATGGGGCACCCGGCTTATTCACAAATCTTGACCCTACGGCCCGACCTCGAAAACATCGGTGATGACAAAGTCGTCGGCGATGCCAGCTTTTAAGGCTTGCGCCGGTTGCGCTCCCGACTTATTCAGTTTGTACATCGCCTCCAGAGTACGCAGGATATTCACGTGATTGATGCCCTTCCCTTCGGCGTATTCGCCAGGCTTTATGTGAGCCCCGGCAAAAATTGTGGCGATTTGATTCCTTTTATCTGGATTCTGATCCGCAGGATTGGTCGAGCCCCCAAATAGCGGAGCGTCACCACTCTCGTCAAAAGTAAAGATCAGCAGGCTGTTGTGCTCTTTGGCCCAGTTGTAGTAGCCGTCAAGGTGCTCCCGCAACCAGAGGTCGCCAGCCGCGATGCTGAAGGGAGCGGAACCATTGTGCATGTCGTTGATGAGGTTTGGAATCACGAAGGAAACCGTGGGCAGAGAATTGTAGTCAGAGGGAAAGTCTTCCTTGAATCGGAGGTTCGAGGAGTCGGCAACCGTTTTGCCGTTGGGTAGATTGCAGAAGCTGATCCAGGGAACGTGCTTGCGGGCATAATTACCTTTATTGCTTTCGACGAAGCCGATCGCTGGCAGATCTTCAGAATAGCCCTTAAACGAACGCCCAGCGCGGATCAACTGCTCTCCCAAACTGCTGCTTGCTAAACATTTCTTAGGAACTTGGTTTTCAAAGCCGACTCTCTGGTTGCTGCCGGAAAAGAGCCAGAAATAGTCACCTTCACTGTGGTGCTCCTCAGCATACATCCGAGTGAAACTTGCTCCCTGTGCCCTTAGTGTGCCGTTTATATAAGGTGCAGCCGGACTATTTATGATTTGCCGGTAATCCTTATTTTCCTCGATGACGATCACGATGTGGTCGTACACGGGGAGACCCTCCGGCCATGCGATGGGTGCCGGGGCGTTCGTCTGGAAGGCCAGCGCTGACTTAGGCGAGAGCTGCAGACTAGCGCTGTATAAGAAGACTGCGAGGAGAAGTCCAAACACTTTCATCCGTGAAACTCGGCCCAAGCGAATACCCTCTTCCTCATGCTCGTTGACTGCGCGGCGAGTGTCAACCATGGGGTTTTTCCGAGCCTCACGGCAGGTGGCCCAGGCATTTGATCTCGCTGACACAAACAACACCGTGGGTACCCCATCCTTCGCGCACTTTGCGAAGGGTGGGCCCACCAACGTCAGCTCGCGAACGGAATCTGAACTTCAACATAGCTGCCGGGCGTGGCCGCACTTACGGCAGCCGCAATCTTGTCAGCGTGCAATCGCACTAGCGGCCACTGCGGAGTGCTCAGCACCACCACGGCAATCTTGCGCCCACTGAGATTCTGCTGATATTGAATGTTCTTGTCCGCGGTAACAAATACGTCGAACCCGGCCCGCTCCGCTTCGGCTAGCAAGTCGCCGTTAGAAAGCGTCTCCCATCCGCGCTGTCTGGCCCTGGTGACGGTGTGCCCAGTAAGGAACCGGGCAATGCCGCGAGGCGTTCCATGGTCAAAAAGAATGAGCATTAACGGAGGGGCTTGCAGCAGGAACGGGAGCCGCATCGAGACTGCGGGCGGCAAATTCCAGCACCGCGTTGATTTGTTCCCGCGTGACGTCGAACTGCTCGATGATTTCCTCCACGGTGGCTCCAGCCTCGAGGTTCTCGAACACGGCAGACACGGGCATGCGCGTATTGCGAAACACCCACGCGCCACTTAGCCTTCCCGGCACGCTTTCCACGGCGGGACATTGCGACCAATCAAGCGTTGCCATGTTCCGACCTCCTTATCCTCTTACCTTTTACCACGGTTCGACGACGCTATACCAGTTGCGCACATCCCAGCCTTTTTTTCATCACATTTTCCTCGTACCGCCATCACAGACCTGCACCATAATCGGTGCGATCATTCCCCGACAGTGCAGCATCGAGAACTGCGCCCGTCTCCAGAGACGGACCGATATCCGCCGCAAAACCATCTTCGGCGGCTCTTTGACAAACCCCAAACTCCACCGCTAAGTCCTGATTTCTGAATACTTTACAGTTAAGTTATTTGGTTATAATACTTTAGCGAAAATCAGGGAGGGGGGGTGGGGATACCAAATCTAAGCGCAATTCATTAATTAAAAAATACCTGCGCCAAATCATTCGCCCAAAGGAGCAAACATAATGTCATCTTCTTCCGACAAACCCCCAGTCAAAATTTGCGAACAACGAAAAACCAACGGAGATCCCTGCAAATCTCCCGCTCTTCACGGCGAGCGGTTTTGCCACTACCACAAGGTAATGGGCCCATCGCCGATCGACATCAATAATTCCGACACCATCCCTTCCACTCACATCTATCTTCCTCCACTCGAAGACCCCGTCTCTATCCAATCGGCCATCTCGGAGGTTTGCGAGATGATGCTCCACCGCCGCATCGAGCCGAAAGAAGCCACCGCCTTGTTCTACGCCATGCAGGTCGCGTCCACCAATATGGCCTTCCTGAATGCTAATAAAAATCAAAAGCTAAATTCGGAGACGAGTTCAGTTCCGTCGTCCGACCCCAAACTCCTCCCACCCGGAACGATTCAGGCATGCGAACAGCCGCGGCGACGCCATCGCCGCCAGCGTGCCTAATCCGGTCATGGAGCGTCGTCAGTTTGCATCGCACTTCCATTCGCCTCCGAATCGACGCGCCATAGTAAAGTAGTAGTAGAGCCGGTTTCATAAATAGGTGTCGGGTAGGGCACGGCTTCGGAGCCTGCCCTGAGCCCAGCCGAAGGGTGCCGTTCAGGCCCCGCAAGAACTGCGGGCTTTAGCCCCTGAGGGACGCGCTTTCTGAGCTGTAAGGCATTTATGCCTGAGGAGTTTTCAACCTGAATCCGAGTATTCGCAACATCGCCATCATCGCCCACGTGGATCACGGCAAGACCACGCTGGTTGACGCCATGCTCCGCCAGAGCGGCACGTTCCGCGACAACGAGACCGTGGCCGAGCGCGTCATGGACTCGAACGATCTGGAACGCGAGCGCGGCATCACCATTCTTGCCAAGAACACGGCCGTATTTTATGCGGGCGTGAAAATCAATATCGTGGATACGCCCGGCCACTCCGATTTTGGCGGCGAAGTGGAGCGCGCTCTCAAGATGGTCGATGGAGTCATGCTGCTCGTTGACGCCAGCGAAGGCCCGCTGCCGCAGACTCGATACGTGCTCAGCAAGGCGCTCGAAGCGAACCTGAAGCCGATTCTGGTCATCAACAAGATCGACCGTCCCGACGCGCGTCCGCAGGAAGTTCTCAACGAGGTTTACGATCTTTTTATCGATCTCGACGCCAAGGAAGACCAGCTCGACTTCCCCGTTCTCTATACGAACGCCAAGGCGGGAACCGCTGCCGTGCATCAGGGAGCAGCGGGCGAGGATCTGCGTCTGCTGTTTGAAGCGATCGTTGACACCATTCCTGCGCCGCAGGGTGATAAAGACGGGCCGCTGCAAATCCTGGTCGCGAATCTCGATTACAGCGACTACCTCGGCCGCCTGGCCATTGCCCGCGTTTTTTCTGGCACCATGAAGACTGGCGAAGACGTCGCTATCGCCAAGTGCGACGGGTCGTTTCATAAGACAAAAATCACCAAGCTCTTCAGCTTCTCCGGGCTCAAACGCACCGACATCACGGAGACATCGCTCGGCGACATCATTGCCGTCGCGGGCGTCGAGGGCATCACCATTGGCGAGACCATTACCAGCGCGGAGAATCCCGCGCCGCTTCCGCCCATCGTCATTGACGAGCCGACGATTGCGATGCTCTTCACTATCAACACTTCGCCTTTTTGCGGACGCGAAGGCAACTACGTTACTTCGCGCAACCTGCGTGAGCGCCTGGAAAAAGAGCTGCTCACCAACGTCTCGCTGCGCATGGAGGAGACGGGCAGCACCGACTCCTTCAAGGTGCTGGGGCGCGGCGAGTTGCAGCTTTCCATTCTGATCGAGATGATGCGCCGCGAAGGTTATGAACTGATGGTCGGCAAGCCTGAGATCGTCACCAAGCACGACAAAGAAACTGGCAAACTGATGGAGCCGGTCGAACACCTCACCGTCGATATTCCCGAGGAATTCGTCGGCGTAGTCATGGAGCACGTCGGGTCGCGCAAAGGCGAGGTCGCCAATATGCACAATCACGGCTATGGCCGTGTGCGCGTCGAATTTCGCGTGCCCAGCCGCGGGCTGATTGGACTGCGCAGCACGCTTCTTACCGACACGCGCGGCACCATCGTCATGAACGCGCTTTTCGACGGATACATAGAGTGGCAGGGCGAAATCCCGCATCGTCCGACGGGCGCGCTGATCGCCGACCGGCCCGGAGTTACGACCTCCTACGCTCTTTACAATCTGCAGGAGCGCGGCACGCTTTTCGCCGGCCCCGGCGTGGACGTTTACGAAGGCATGATCATCGGCGAGAACGCGAAAGACACGGATCTCGACGTCAACATTGTGCGCGAGAAGAAGCTGACCAACATGCGCGCTTCAACCTCCGACGAAGCGATCCGCCTGGTCCCGTACCGCAATCTCAATCTCGAACAGGCCATTGAATTCATCGCCGACGATGAGTTCGTCGAGGTCACTCCGAAATCTCTGCGCCTCCGCAAGAAGATTCTGCAATCGAACAAGCGGAAGAAAGGTTCGCTGGCAGCGGTAGAAGGCTGATCGGCGAGCCGCGCCATTGAGGCAGGCCCGGCGCGCGATGTACACTTGCCTTACCATCGCGCGCCCGTAGCTCAGCTGGATAGAGCGGCAGCCTCCGGAGCTGTAGGTCGGGAGTTCGAATCTCTCCGGGCGCGCCAGTTTTCAACCTTACGCTCGCCAATTGCCAGGCTGAAGCAGAAATCGCGCCAGTTCCTGCGCATCGAAAATCGGCGGCTGGCAAGCGAATCCCGAGCACACCACCGCAAACGATCGTCCGTCAAATGACCGTCCGTCAAATGCCCGTCCCCCGCCCAGCTCGGGAAGATTCGGGATCGTCTCCGCCAACGCCGGTGGCAGGTTCTGCGCGACAGCCTTATCGGCGTCCAAGCGCACAACCGCTATATTCAAGCTTAGCGGCTGCACCGCTGCCCGATACAGCTCCGCAGCCGCTTCATCCTTCCCGACGACCACCACTTGTGTGTGCGGTTGGATGAAGTGGACCACCGCCAGCCCGTAGGTCGCCGCAAAAATGCCGTGCTGTCCCGCGACCCCGGCATAGACCTCCAGCGTCTGCTCGGCTCGGTCGCGATACGACGCATCGTGATTCGACACATCGTTGGCGTAACCGTGCAGACGCAGCAGCGCAATCGCCGCCGCCGAATTTCCCGCCGGAGTCGGCGAATCCTGAAACGGCTTCCGCCGCGTCCCCAAAATGCCGAGCGCGGTTTTTTCGTCCGATGCTCCGTCTGCCCCGCGGCCCGGCGCCCCGCCGCGCGTATCGAAGAATCCGCCCGCCACTGGATCGAAGAACCCTGCCACCATCGCCTCCCCAATCGACCGCGCAAAACGGAAGTAGCTCAGGTCCGCTGTCGCCTCGTAACCGTCGAGACACGCAATCACCGCGAAAGCATAGTCATCGAGCACGCCAGGAACAGGAATGGTGACAGCGACGTCGCGCCGCTCCGCCCGAGCATCCGAGAAAGCCTCCGAGTAGGCAATCACATGCTTCATCCCGCGCTCCGCATTCCATCCCTCGGAAAGCAGCCGATCGAGCGAGCGCAAAGCAAAGTGGCGCGCATCCGCCAGATCAAGCACCTTGGCAGCTTCCAGATAAGCCGAAACACACATCGCGTTCCAACCGGCGTAAATTGTCTTGTCCACATACGGCGTTGGGCGCAGCAAACGCGCCGCATACATCTTTTTCTTCGCCGCAGCGAGCAGCGCGGCCGCCCGCTCTTCCTGAATGTTCAGCCGCCGCGCAATTTCCTCCACCGAGGTTTGAATGTGGAGCACATTCTTCGCCGGATTGTGGTGCATGTCCCCGACTTCCTGGATGCCGTAGTAAAGCGGCGCCACCGCCGCCTCGTCTTCCGTCAGCGCCGCTTTCGTTTCCTCCAGCGTCCAGGTGAAATAATCGCCGTCATCATCCATGGAATAATCGGCGTCTTGCGAAGCGTAAAAACCGCCGTGGGCGCGGTCGCTGAGCCATTCGTCCATCCAGCGAATGATGTCGCGCGCCACAGCCCCGAAGAACTCATCGCCTGTCGCCTGATAAGCGTGCACGTAATTTTTCAGCAACTCCGAATTGTCGTAACACATCTTCTCGAAGTGCGGCACGATCCAGCGCTCGTCTACCGAGTAGCGATGGAAGCCGCCCGCCAACTGGTCATAGACGCCGCCGCGCGCCATTTTCTCCAGCGTGCGGGCGAAAATAGTGCGCAGTTCTTCATTGTCTGTACCACGGTCTCTCGTGCGAACATACTGCTCCATCACCAGATCCAGCGCCGCCGGATGCGGAAACTTGGGCGCGCTCCCAAATCCGCCGTTGACGTCGTCAAACATCTTCCGCGCCGATTTCACAATCGCGTCAATCACCGTTGCGGACACCTTTCCGCTGCCCCCCGAAAAAGACTCCGCCCGCGCGATCGCGCTCTCGACCATCTGCGCCTGCTCCAGCACCTCGCCATGCTTGTCGCGATAAGCCTGAGCAATCGAAAGCAGCACGCGCTTAAAACTGGGCCGCCCGTAAGCGTCCGCCGGAGGAAAGTAAGTCCCCCCATAAAATGGCTTGCCGTCGGGTGTAAGAAACGCCGTAAGCGGCCACCCGCCCTGCCCGGTGAGCGCACTCACCGCCAACTGGTACCGGCTGTCAATATCCGGACGCTCATCCCGATCCACCTTCACTGCGATGTAATGCTCGTTGACGATCGCCGCCACCTCGGCATCGTCATACGACTCGCGATCCATCACATGACACCAGTGACACCAAACCGCCCCAATATCCAAAAGCATCGGTTTGTTCGCCAGTCGAGCCGCCGCAAAAGCCTCCTCGCCAAACTCATGCCACTGAATCGGCTGATGCATCGCCGACCGCAGATAGGAAGAAGAAGCGCGGGCCAGGGAATTGTGCGAGCCGGTAGTCATCAGCAGAGTCTACCGCGAGAGCGAGCAAGAATGGGACCTCTGCGACCGAAACACGAACCAATTGCCCGGGCCGCAGCCTGTCAAGTACAAATGGCAGGCAAAGACGAACACCGGGGTTATCCCGGAAGTGACTTTCCGCCAACTGAGGCCGCTGCCTAGAATCCAGCGAGACCCAGCGAGACAAAGACCGCAATTCCGGGTTTACTATGAAGGAGTTTCATTCTGCCGAAAGGCTTATCTAGAGGAGACCATGAAAACTGCACGATATTGCGCCGTACTCTTGTTCTTTGTTGCTGCCTGCGCCGCGCTGACCTTCGCCGATGAACCGGGGAGACATCCGGCATACCTGCACGCGCTCACCGACCTGCGCCACGCTCGCGCTCATCTGGAGCGCGGGACATGGTCCGGCCGGATGGATAGAGAAGAAGATCACGCCATCGCCGAGATCGATAGAGCCATCGGAGAGATCAAGCGTGCTTCGATTGATGATGGCAAGAATTTGAATGACCATCCGCCGGTCGATGCGCACATGGGACACAGAGGTCGCTATCACCGCGCCCTGGAATTGCTCAACAAGGCGCACAATGATATCGCCCGCGAAGAAGATGATCCGTCCGTACGCGGTCTGCGCAATCGCGCTCTGCGCCACATCGACGAAGCGCACCGCATCGTCGATCACCTGATCATGCAGGCTGCCGGCGACTAGAATGTGTCTGGCCCTCGTCAACTACCGGGTGCCCCACGTCTCGCGATTTTCGAGACGTGGGACTCGTCGGCGGGCATCCAGCCGCCGAGCATACAAACGAGCCAAGAGCTAACAGCTAAGAGCTAAGCTTTTTCGCCATCGAACAATAAATCTCCACTGCCTCCCGTAACTGCGTCTTCTCTACAAACTCGCCCTCCGTGTGCGCCACGTGAATCGAGCCTGGTCCCAGCAGCAGCGGCTCGCCCCAGTTTGAAAGCGACGGGATATCGGTGGTGAAGGCCGCAACCATCGTCGGCAGGCCGTCCAGCGTACGCAGCCGCAGGAACGGAGTCTCGCGGGTGAAGCGAACCTCGGCGAGCTCGCCGACGGCGTCCGTAATCTCGCGGCGCAGTGCGTTCGTCGGGCCAACCAGGCGATAGAAAAGATCAGCCTTGGCAAAATCAGAAATCACGTTTGGAGCACGCCCGCCCTGAATTGAGCCGACGTTCTTCGTGCATGAACCCACGTCTGCATCTTCAGGAAGTTTCATCGCGTGCAGCCGGTGCAGCGCTTCCACCAGCTTGTCGATCGCCGACTCGCCCAGCTCCGGATACGCCGAGTGCGCCATCTTTCCGCGCGCCACCAGTTCCACGTGCAGCGCTCCCTTGCTCGCCAGCGCCAGTTTGTTTTCGGTGGGCTCGCCGTTGATCATGAAGCGCGAGCCGATCGGTTGCTGGTTGGCCACTTTCGCGCCGATCGAGTCCCGTTCCTCGCCCACCAGAAACAGCAGCCCGGCGAAAACGCCTGCCCCGCGCAGCTTCTCCGCCGCCAGAATCTGGGCCGCAATAATCCCCTTCGCGTCGCACGCTCCGCGCCCGTAAATTCGCCCGGCGTTTTCCGATGAGGTGATGAACGGCGGCACCGTATCCATGTGCGTGGAGAAAACAATCTCAGGCCGGGCATGCCCCGGCCACGTAGCCAGCACGTTCGCTCGCGCGCCCTCGACCAGCATTTTCCGAGCTTCCATCCCGCGTCGCCGCAGTTCGTCGCAAAGAAAATCTCCCACCGCACTTTCATTCGGAGTGATGGATTCGATATCGATCAGACGACGGGTAAGCGCAAACAGGTCCATGCAGGAAAAGCGTACCAGCGGATTGCGATTGGTGGATAGTGCTTTAAAGGCGCGATCAAGCAATGCCGGTGGAGCGCCGGGCGCCCTCGCCCGGCCACCGTCATGCTGGACGGGCGAGACGCCCGTCGCTCCATTGCCATTGTTGTACTCTGATCCCGTGCTCCCCGAACCGTCCAGCATTCGCTCCCTGTTCCTCGCCGGACCCGCCGGACGTCTGGAAGCTTTGCTCAACGCCGGATCGCGCGACGCGACGCACGCCGCCGTGGTGTGTCATCCACATCCGCTCTACGGTGGAACGCTGCACAACAAAGTTGTCTTCCATGCCATGAAAGCGCTCAACAGTTTCGGATTCCCCGTGCTCCGCTTCAACTTCCGCGGCACTGGCCTGAGCGAAGGCGAACACTCGAGCGGCATCGGCGAAGTCGAAGACGTGCGTGCCGCCCTCGACTGGCTCGAACGCGAATTCACGCTTCCCGTCATCTTCGCCGGTTTTTCTTTCGGTGCCGTCGTAGGATTGCGCGCCGCCTATACCGACGACCGTGTAAACGCGCTCATCGCCCTCGGCCTGCCCGCCGTCGCCGTCGAAGACCGCAATGAAGACCGCCTCTACGATTTCGAATTCCTCCGCGCATGCGCCAAGCCAAAACTCTTCGTCAGCGGCTCGCGCGATCAGTTCGGTCCCCCAGGTAAACTCGAAGCGCTCGTCAGCACCTTCGCCGACCCCAAGAAGCTAGTCCGCATCGAAGCCGGAGACCATTTCTTCGAAGGCAGGCTCAAGGAAATGCGAGTAGCCATCGAAGAGTGGACCCGTGAGACATTTGCCGTCGGATGACACTGATTGCGACACTCACGCGATCTTATTGATGCAGAGGCTTATCCTTCGCCGTCACAGGCACCACTATTTTTCCTCGAACCTTGCCATTCAAAGGATGAGCGGGGGGAACAGAAGGATTACTAGGATAGGTTTTGCCATCAAAAGAAAGTTCGGCTTCATATCCAGGCTGAATACCTCCGCCCGCCACCACAACGCTTATGTCATGCCAACCATTTGATTTCGTGGTTAGCACGCGGATCGGAAGCCGCGTAATTGTGATTTTCGTGACGACCCTGTAAGACGTGCCCTCGGGAGCCAAGATCAACATGTTGCAGCCACCAGTCCCACACCACCCTCGGCCGCTGAGATAAACAATGACTTCCTTCGTTCCATCGTCCTTAAGATCGACGAAGGCAGAAGAATATCGCGTTTCTCCCTGTTGTTCGAAAGGTGGATATAGTTCTCCCAGATAGCTCTGAAGAAACTCCGTTAGGTGGTCGGGTTTGGACTGTGCTTTCGCAAAGGATGTGGCGCACAGGACGGCAAGCAGGGCAGCCGCGAGTTGACGCATCGGAAAAGCCTCAAAACAACAATTTTCATTCCATTATGCCACTGCGCGACATGACTTTTAGCGACCAGCAACTGCCTCTATAATCCCGTCCATGTCCGGCCTGACTCCCGAGCGCGACCAGCAATTCCGCCGCATGCGCGACGTCGCCCGCGAGATATTCACCTCCGCGCTGAAGAACGCCTCCATCGAAAGCGCATTCGCCCGCAACGTGCACTGCGAGCGCCGCGTCCTGCGCATCGGCGACGATCTCCACGATCTCGATTCCTACCAGCGCGTCTTCGTCGTCTCCATCGGCAAGGCCGCGCACACTATGGCCGCGGCTCTCGAAGCCCAACTCGGCAGCCGCAGTTTCGAAGCAGGCATCGTCGCATCATCGGCCGAGCCAGATACCCAGGTCCGCGGTTTCCGCTATTTTCACGGCGGACATCCCACGCCCACCGCCGAATCCATACGCGCCGCCGACGCCATTCTCAAGTCGCTGACCGCTCTCGACTCCGCTTCGCTCGTCATCTTTATGATCTCCGGCGGCGGCTCCTCCATTGTCGAAAAGCCGGTAGACGACGACATCTCTCTGCCCGACCTCGCCGCTACCTACCGCACTCTCGTCCACTCCGGCGCGCCCATTGCCGAGATCAATGCCATCCGCAAACATCTCTCCGCCGTCAAGGGTGGACGCCTCGCCCAAGCCGCCTATCCCGCCCAGCAGGTTTCGATTCTCGTCTCCGACGTGCCCGACGATACACCCGACGCGCTCGCCTCCGGCCCCACCATGCCCGATTCCACTTCCATCCAGGATTGCGAGCGCATCGCCGCCAAATACAAGCTCATCGATCAGTTCCCCAAATCCGTTGCGGATCTCTTCCGGCAGCACGCCCTCGACGAGACGCCCAAATCCGACGACCCCGCTTTCGTCCGCGCTCGCTGGTGGACCGTGCTGTCGAACCAAGTGGCCATCGATGAAGCCGCCGCAGCCGCCACCCGCGCCGGTTTTGCCGTCGAAGTCGATAACTCCTGCGACGACTGGCCCTACGACAAAGCCGCCGCCTACTTGCTCAACCGTCTGCGCGAACTGCGCCGCTCCGTATCGCGCGTCTGTTTGATCTCCGGCGGCGAGGTGACCGTCACCGTCCGCAACGGTGGCATCGGCGGACGCAACCAGCAGTTCGCCCTCGCCTGCGCCGAACCAATATCGGGACACGACATTACCGTGCTCAGCGCCGGCACCGACGGCATCGACGGCAACAGTCCTGCCGCCGGCGCCATAGTCGATGGCAGCACCCTCGGTCGAGTAAAAGATCGTGTGGGCGCCCGCGCTGGCAGTACCGAAGCCGTGCGGCACGCGCTCTCCAGCTTCAATGCCTATCCTCTCTTCGACGCGCTCGGCGACACCCTCGTCACCGGACCCACCGGCAATAATCTTCGCGACCTGCGCATCCTGCTGGCTTACTGATCCGCCCGCAATCTTTCGACTGACAGAGAATCTTCGCCAAACATTCGCCGTATATAAAGGTGTACGCTTCCGCAGCTCGAAAGCCGGCGTTGCAATAACGCCCGACAGTTCATGGTCTTCCGACTACCGTAAATTCTTGTAAATCTCCCTCCGCCCGGCAGCGTTGCGCCTCCAGCCCGCATCCAAGCTATTAAAACCACTATTTCACTGGAGGTTTCGATTGAAACAGACACTACGTATTGCCATCCTCTTGACGTTTGCCTGTGCTGCCCTGGCGGCGTTCTCGAATTTCGCGCAAGCCCAGAAAATCGATATCGGTTTCGGTGCCGGCACGACGGTCGCCCCGGACGCAAGTTTTGTGGACGGTGTTGAAAGCGCCCCCTCGCTTAAGGGCGGTACCTTTCTTGGCTTTAACGGCGATGTTCTCTTCTGGCACAACCTCGGCTTCGGAGCCGAAGTGTCCTGGAGGGCCGGCAGCACCAGCTGCGCAGTATCCCTCTGCGGCGCCGATTCGGGCGTCACCTATCGTCCCGTGTTCTACAACTTCAACGCCGTGTACTCGCCCAAGATCGCACCCCATGCCTACCTGGAGCTTGTCGGCGGCATCGGCGCCCTCGATACCCATTACTCCGCTTGTAGCGGGGTTGGTGCGTCGTGCGGTGGCAGTGAACTGATCTCATCGAGCAACCACTTCGACGTAGATCTCGGCGGCGGCATCAAGCTTTACCCGCTCCACGGCGGTTTCTTCATTCGCCCCGAGGCGCGCTTTTACTGGGTCAACAACGGCACTGCCGACTACAGTTCGAACCACG
>Ga0181539_1000447_pt1 | contig 49939 bp, 48 predicted proteins | sample PEATcosm2014_Bin_46_FD_119767 | JGI IMG/M metagenome (GOLD analysis project Ga0181539, IMG submission 119767) | Peatland microbial communities from MTU Mesocosm Facility, Houghton, MI, USA - PEATcosm2014_Bin23_60_metaG | ecosystem: Environmental > Terrestrial > Soil > Wetlands > Peat | place... | reverse complement strand
GGTCGCGCACACCAGGCAGACTTGGTAGTACTTTCCACTGGCCGCGCGGCGCGGCCAGGAAAACTCGTGTGAACAGCGTCCCAGCATAAGAACATCCATGAGTTTTTGCGGCATGATGACGAGCAGCGCCCCCGTACCAATCGGACACCTCCATCTTCCGACGGCTTCGCCGTTCTGAATAGGTTACTTTCGTGTATGCGTGCAGACAGACTTTGGAAAACCCTGTAGGAACCGATCGATCACGAGTTGGATCGAGAGAATGCCGATCAGTGCCATTGTCCTTGAGGCCGATCGCTCGGCCCTGCCGGAACTTTCGCGTCAAGCCCTCGACCGCCTCGGGGTCGAAGATGCCGTCCTGGCTGATGCGCTCCGGCGACAGAAGCTCGCCGACATAATCAGGACTGGCCGGCTGGAAAACGGTCTTTCCCCCTGGGGCGCGGTATGGTTGCTTGTGCCGCCTGCGAACCGACGCCGGAAGCAGGTCGCAGACACAGCGTTTCAAGATGTGCTTCCTTCAGGACTTTTATCTTCAACGTCACCGGCATTGAATCTGATCTACAGGATGCCATCTTCATGCTACATCGTCTGGCTCCCAGTCGCCAGATCGATAACACGTATTATTGTATATTACAAGACGTTTGCTCAAGCCTATCACTCCTCTTTGCCGGATTCTTTGTCGTCTTCCGTGGCTTCACGGTCGAGGGCCGTGAGCAGTCCAATGACTCCATCCCGCATCGGTTCCGAATGAAGACGTCTGCGACTCGAGATCGTCCGGTCCCGGATCCAGCTCAAAGCGAACTCGGGGATGGGGACCATCAAGAACAGCAAGCAAAGAGGAAACAGAAACGACTGAAAAATTCTTGCTCCAAATCACAATAGGACGCTGGCGATCCAGCAGGTCACGGTACGCTGACCTCAAACAGATTCCGCTTTCGATATATTCACCGCCAGGAACAGCGTCCTTGCAAGGTTAAGATGAAACAAGCCTCGACATAATGGGCTCTATCAACGCGGGCGCTTGGGCACAAGGAGCCGCGGCGATGATCGGAAATAGACGACGTCAACGACCGTAAATTCTGTCCAGCACGATTCGCCTTGCTGGGAGGTACCATCGGCCCGCTACTCTTTTCGCCGCCTTGTTGAAGAACCAAATGGCTGCCTGCTGGTAGCGCGGCCATTTCATTCCGGCTGCTATGGCGCCAACCACATCGGGTGGCGTTGACCGATGCACCGTGTAACGTCCCAACACCCGGCAACCATTTACGAATTGCGCAGTCGCTGTCGGCTCGGAGGTGAATAGCACCTTAATACCCGAGGCGGCAGCAGCCTGGCCGACTTTTTGCGAATAGTACCCACCGGGAACCGACGCCACTGTTGTTGGCGCTCCGATCAGGTCGCTCAGCAGTGCGCAACTGTCACCCCATTCCCGGAGAAGTTCCTCCCAGCTGAGATTCGACATCTGCTCCGGATGGCTACAGGAGTGACTTCCGATCAGGTGCCCACGTTGGTGCAGTTCGCGGATGTGCTGCCGATCTAGAAAACCGGGGCGGCCAATCCAGTTCGTGGTCACGAAAAAGTGTCCGCGCCAGCCCAGCTTCTCCAGTTCGGGCGCGATGTAAGTAAAGCCACTGACGTAGCCGTCGTCCACTGTGACGAAAACGGGTGTGCGGTCGTTCGAGCCAACCTGATCAACTCTGCTCACAGAATCCACGCCCGTGCGCGATCGAATTGCGGCTAAGTGGCCCAGAAAGACGTGCCTCTCTAGGGGATACACGGTCTTATGCCCTGGAGCGAAAGGTACTTCTTCCACCACATCATGGAATCCAATCGATATCGTCATCAGCCGAGACCTCCGCTCCTCCACGGTCATTGACTTGACACGTTTCTGGGTTGATCCTCACAGCCTTCGCGACGCACAGAGATGCGGTACCCAGCACCAGTGGTCGCCTCAATGATCCGCATCGGCCACGATGCCAGAATCGAAAATGATGTTGATCGGACGAAGAGGTTCCGCCAATTGCGCTCGTGCAATAGGGATAGCGAGGGCGAAAATGAAAATCATTGAGATCGTAACACACTCGCGCATCTCACTCCGCGCACGAGCTCAACCCGCCGTTACTGTGCTATAACCAGCCGTGCAGCCAGTACCAGACAAGTCCCAAGCATTCGTGTCCCAAATCTTCGCCAAAAGCGATCGCCTCCCAGCCTGGAATAACCGTATCGATGCCGCTAAAGAGCGGGCGTGAGGCCCTATGACCGCATGCTGCTGACACGACTACCAGCCCCTGCTTGCGAAAACTCTTTTCGGCGCGCAACATGTGGTATGCGTCTGTGACAAGAACGATACTTGTGATGCCCCTATTTCGCAAAAACTGGGCGGAATAGACCGCGTTTTCGTGTGTGGAGCGACACTGCGATTCTCGCCACAGTGCCGATTCGGGGACGACTTCCTTCAGCAAAGCCTCCTCCATCGTGTTGGCATACGGTGGCTGGCCCGGTTCACTGCCCCCGCCTGTCAGCAATATCGGCAAGGGCCGCCAGTTCTTGTACAAAAACGCCGCGTATTCACAGCGCTCGTAGGTGTCACTTCCAACCCGTGGAGCCGGCAAGCCGGGTACAGAAGGATAGTATGTACTCGACGCTAGAACCACGATCGCTTGCGCTTCTTCGATCGGACTTGCGCGGCGGGTACGGTCGCTCAAACGGCTGAAGCATCAACCAAGCTGCGGGCGGCCAAGAGAAGAGGAATAAGAACAGAGTGGAGACAGCAAGCAGACGTCGTTCCCGATTGGTTGCGCGGCAATACCTTGCCACCGCAAAGACAACCATGAGCAACAGCGCTGCAAAGAACGGCTGCACATAATCCACAGCAACTCCCTTCCAAGGATATGTGATCCCAGGGCTACTTTCGCGTACGCTCGCCTACTCCCAGAATGGAACCCCGCCGGACTGCCCCAGACTCGCCGAGACCGTGCCACTTTGCTTCTACAGCTCACGTCATCCGAGTGCGCGGTGTTGCATCTCATAAACTTATCGGACGAGTTGATGAAGCAGCACCGGCGCCTCATGTAGGTAGCGTGCAACCCTACGCTTGGACTCAATCATCTGGTAGACGCGCCTGACCTGCTCCTCGGTGAAACCTACACAGGGAGCGAGTTCCGCCGCCGGGATCGCCTGATCTTTGCCACAGAGACACAGATCCATCTTGATCAGCGGCATAGAGAAATAGAATTCTTCCTGTGACTGCTCCAGCGAGTACGTGTCGGTGGTTGGAGGCCGCCGCTGAATCTCCTCCGGCACGCCTAGGTAGGCCGCGAGCTGGTACACCTGTGACTTGTAAAGGTGCGCAATGGGTTTGAAGTCGGCTGATCCGTCCCCATTCTTCACGAAGAATCCCTGGTCATACTCGAGCCGATTGGGGGTTCCGGCGACAGCATATTGATACCGGTCGGCGTAGTAATACTCCATCATCTTGCGAGTGCGTTGTTTGAAGTTGCTCGCCGCCACAATGCCCAGGTAAGCATCGAGCGGAAGCCGCACCCTTCTGGTTTCTCCGGAGGGCGATTGGACGACCAGGGAAAAGATAGCGTAGCTGTCTGTCTCCAGCAGGTTCGGCAACACGATCTTGTTCTTGTAGCCCTCCCCGTATTCGGGAACAACGCTTCGAATGGCCTCATCTCGCCTCCGATAACAGCCGGCAGCCTCCAGGATCGCACTGATGCCTTCCACAAACGTGCGCACCCCCAGCCGGTCCGCCACCATTTTTCCCAGCCGCAGGCTATCGGCCGATGAATCGGCCTCGGGGAGGAATAACACGATGACTTTGTCGGGCCCCAGCGCCCGGACACAAAGAGCTGCAACCACGCTGCTGTCGATGCCGCCCGACACCGCAACTACTGCGCCCTTTCGCCGGAAGCGTGTGAGAACGATCTCGCGGATCTCGGCAGCGATCTTTTGTGTTTCAGCGGCAGCGTCAATTCGCAGTAAGTCAGCGGCCGACAGAGAGGAAATGGTCATTGTGGACCTCCAGGATATCTAGAATCAGTAAGCGCCGCAAATACCTAGTCTGCGACCTCCGCCTGTAATCGGGGTGCTACCGCTCGCCGGCGATGTGGATCAGTGCAGAGCGTCTGGAGTGGGACAAAAGGGACATTCTCTTTGGCTCGTGCCTAAGCTTGCACTGAGCGGAGCGTTAGCAGCGTTATCTCGGGGGGACAATTTAATCTGACTGGGATTCCAATCGTTCCGATGCCACGGTTAGTATACAGGGTCAATGCGCCGATTCGGCGGAGTCCCCAAGGATATTTCCGTGCCATTTCCGGAAGATAGATAGCTCCGAGCATCGGCAACCGTATCTGTCCTCCATGCGAGTGGCCGGCGAGTTGGAGATCTATCGCATACTTCGCGGCCTCGTCCGCAAAGTCTGGTTCGTGGACCAGCAAGACAGTGGGCTCACCCGTCGGAACCTGGTGTAGCAGACGGCCAAGATCTGGACGTCCACCCTCTACCAAATCGTTCAAGCCAGTGAGCCACATCCGGGCTCCACCGCGCTCGACGGGAACCGCCTGGTTTCGCAGAACCTCAATCCCCCTCTTTCTGAGATGTCCCGCAACGAATTCGGCATCGGCATGTTGGTCATGGTTTCCAAGCACCGCAAACACGCCATGTCGCGCGCGCAAAGCTGCAAGTAGCCTTGCGCACGGTTCGGCACCTTGCAAAGCCCCTGCTCGATGAGCAGCGTGCTTTTCGAACTGCGGAACTGTGATGTAGTCCCCGGTGAGCACAACCAGATCCGCGTTTAGACGGTTGACGATTTTGACTGCGGTTTCAATCACTCCTGCAGTGAAATGAGGATGATAATGGAAGTCACTCATTTGAGCGATGGTCAAACCGTCTAGCTGCAGTGGCAGCCTGCGCAACGGGACCTCGACCCGTTCCAGCTGCGGGTGTTGCGGCTCAAGAACAATACCTTCGACGCCTACAGCCATCACGCCGGTCGCTGCAGCGGCACCTGCAAGCTTCAGCCATTGCCGCCTTGAAAGTTCAAATGACGCCAAGCGGAAGCCCCCTATTGGCACCCAGGATCGTCTCTGCAATCTTGCACGGCCGCCATTCTGGAAGGATAAACTAGTAATCCTCACAGTAGAAGATGCATTTACTGTCTCCGACAGTGTGCAACAAGTCGCGTTCACAATATAAGCTGAAATGCTATAACTACGTAACTTACACGAAGCTTATCGTTGGTGTGCCGGGTGTACTCAGAGAAGTGTTGGTACGGAGGAAACTGTTGTCGTTCCCCTTTTGGAACGCCTGGATTTCGCGAAAGTTAGCTAATGGACTCAGCGCTGCTCTATGGTCACTGTGGGAGCGTCTGAGGAGAACTCGTGCTGAATATGTTCTGAGTCGTCATTGCTGAGACCGTCTTCCCGGCCTAGAAGATAATTGGCTACGACAAAGCTGCGCACTTCTCCAACAAAGTTGGATTGCATATGGAAGGTCCTCGTTGATGATGTACGAACTGCTGGAGGAGGAGCTGGGTCGACAAAATCCCCACCAGCGCCATGTTGTCTTTGACACTGGTGGCTCGGCCAGATTTGAACTTGACCACGAGGGCGGATACGGATCGTGAGTCGAAAACGCCGTCCTGCTCGATTCTCTCCGCTGACAGCATGTCGGCAAGATAGCTCGCCGACGCAAAGAAGCTCTTTCCGTCTGGCGCCCGGTAGGGCTGCTTCCACCGCTTCTGAATAGACGGCGGGATCAGTCCATCACATGCCTGCTTCAAAATGTACTTCTGGTTGAGAACTTTCATCTTTAAGCGACTCGGAAGCTTGGCGGCAAATTCCACCACGCGGTAGTCGAGAAACGGGTATCGCCCCTCGACGGCGTTTGCCATCGCCATGCGGTCCCCTTGCGAGGACAGGATGTATCCCGGTAACAGGTACCTGGCTTCGAGATATTCCGCGCGATTAAAAGATGTCCAGGATGAATATGCGAAGGGCAGTTCGTGCTCCAGGCAGGGCAGGGCGGCCGCTTCCTGCGTTTCCGCGCGGACATCGTCGGAGAAAAACATCTTCAACTTTGCCGTCAACTCCCAGCGCGGCAGGTGGGAGAAAAAAGGGCTGGCCAGGTCCTCGGCTGTGACGTGGAAGAAACTTTTCAGGTAGGCCGGAGATTGCCGCTGGATGCCGTCCATGTACGGGTAGAGGCGCTTCAGAAGCAGCGGCCGCCACCGTGACGCCGGATCCTTTCCCCAGAACTGGCGGATCTTTGCTTCCTTGAAGATATCGTACCCGCCCAGGATCTCGTCGGCGCCTTCCCCAGTCAGTACCACTTTGAAGCCGCTGTTCCTGACTAGCTTCGAAAGTAGCAGCATAGGCGCCGGTGCGGTGCGAAGAACCGGCTGTTCGCAGTGCCAGATCACGTCCGAGAAAGCACTTGCTATGTCTCCGTACGAACACGGCACATCGCTATGCTGCGTGTGCAGGAACGCGCTGGCTTCTCGCTGATAGGCGCTCTCGTCAAACTCCCTGTCTTCGAAACTCACGGAGAAGGTGCGCAGGCGATCTCCCACGAGCCGGTGCGTGAGTGCCGTAACCACCGTGGAATCCAGACCGCCGCTCAGGTAAGCCCCCACGGCCACATCTGATCTTAACCGTATCCTGGTCGCATCGAGCAGGAGATTGAGTAGGTCCTCGGTGAGTTGTTTCTCACGGCTTTCGGATGGCGATTCCTCCTCATTGTAGTTAAGGTTCCAGTACTGGTATACGCGGTGCTCGCCGTTTTGGAGAACTAGCGAATGCCCGGGGGCAAGCTGGCAGATGTTCTTGAACGCAGTTCGAGGTGGCAACGTTATCCAGAACGTGAAAATCTGATCCAATGCCTGGAGGTCCAGTTCACACGGAACGTCCGAACCGGCAAATATCGCCTTGATCTCCGACGCGAAGACAAAGCTGTCGCCGGTCAGGGTATAGAACAACGGCCGGACTCCGAGTCGGTCACGCGAGAGAAAGAGCTTCTGTTTGGTCGCGTCCCAGATTGCGAACGCCCATTGCCCGTTCAACCGTAGGACACAATCCTCTGCCTCCTCCTGATAAAGGTGCAGGATGACTTCCGTATCCGACCGCGTGGCGAATTTGTGACCTTTTTTGATCAGCTCATCTCTAAGCTCGATGTAGTTGAAAATTTCGCCATTGAACGTGATCCAGAGCGCCCCATCCGCGGTGGACATGGGCTGCCCGCCGCCCTGGAGATCGATGATGCTAAGCCGTGCGTGAGCCAGGGCCGCAGGGCCGGCACAATATAATCCCGTACCGTCGGGTCCGCGATGCGCTAACGTTGAGATCATCGTGCGTAGGCGTTCGGGATCCGGCTGGCCGCCGCGAGTTTTCACGATTCCTGCGATTCCACACATAGGGAGCGCCTAAACCGAAACGACGAATGTCGGGAAATCTCTGGGTACGTTCAAACGGATAGTTGCTATCGACGGAAGGACGTCAGGGCGCAACTGCTAAGACCGGTTGTCGGTTTCCTTCGGTAACACTTGTTCCGCACAATGTTTTGTGCAGGATGTCATCCAGAACCGCGTAGGCGGTGGCATTCAAGTGAGAGCCGTCGCTGATAGCAAACTCATCGCGGAGGTACCTGCCGCTCTCGTCTGTGCGAAGAGCAGATTCAAGATCCAGCACCGCAATGCCATGCTGCTTCGCATATTCTCGGACCCATCCGTTATATTCGACGAGACATTCTTGCTTGTCTGGACTTTGCTGCGCACGCGTTCGGGTCACCGGGACGACCGTGGCCAATATCACCGTGCTATGGTTGGCCTGAAGCTGGCTCACCCACTTCTCGATGTTGCGCTTGTAGAGCGCGAGATCGCCAGGAAAGTACGACGAACATTCTTTGAGAATGACAACGTTGGCCTTCCTGGGCGGGGGCTCCAGCAGAGACCTTATGTAGCTCCGCGTCAGTCGAAACTTTCGAGCCGGCCGCATCAGCACCTCTTCGACCGCCTCAGTCTTGTCGAACTGCCATGCCGGAATTGATTCCGCAGTGAAGCCGGACGCCTTCGCACGAGTCGGCCATTCGGCAAGATGCCAGCCCTGTCCGATAGACGCGCCGATAAGCACTACATGGACCGTGTTCGTCGATCGGCTGATCTGTGGATTGGCGTTGCGTCTTATGACCACTGTGGCGATCCCAACCAAAATAATGATGGCCACAACAACGAACCAAATCGTCATTCGCATGCTACCTCCAGCGGGATTTCAGAGCGCGGACGGACGCCAGACTGATCGTGAAACACCGCGAGAGATGGGTTCGTAGCCTCTCTCAAGCGAAACAATTCAGGTGGCAATGTCTAGAGGCCGCCGCAGCCTTTTGTCGCGCGGCTTCTTCATATACTTCGTAAGGAGGACTCTCGCTATGCGAGTGAGTTTTATTTGCTGTCCCTTCAAGACGTCTTTCGGTGCGTACGGCAGTTCGTTGAAGTCCGCGATAGAGGTCAAGACCGCTCGCCAGATGTCCGAGGTCGATTGAGGAGCCACTGCACGATTTATGCAACAACAAGGGACACTCGTGTGTGTTTCCCTGTTGGGCCGAACACTGCAACCAGATTGAGATGACTTCAAAACAGGCATGAGTGTAGTGAGGCTGGACTACACCCAAGGTTCCAACGGATCGCGTGGGTCGATCCAGGAAGCGGAGAAAGCGGAGAGCAGCGACTACAACACAACGAAAAAGTGGGGAACGTTTTTCATAACCTGACGGAACTTGGATTCAGCTTGCGCACTGGAACGGAGGCCGGCGGGCATGCGCGCTGGTTTGAACGGTTTGCTGGCAGAACTGCCATTTCGCATGAGATAGGCGAGCCCATCTCCAATGGCGGAGTACAGGCCTCCGAGACCCCCTGCATAGATTCGAATCGACACATGGTCCCGGATCAGCGGCGTCCACATCTGGTTCCAGGGTTCGCTGACCCCCAGAATCGCATACTCCTGCCAGGCGTGCTCAGCTGCGTAACGCAGGCTCTCCACCATCAGCAGAGTTCCCGGCGAGCAACTCCTGAACTTCTCGTCGAACCCCATCTTCAGTAGCCAGAAACCATTGTTGTACTCGACCGCCAACTGCATCGCGACTGGGACATCCCCGATCCAAAGATACCCCAAATGGAGCATCCCACGCTGGCAAGCGGCCTGCGCGTAATGCCGGTAAAAGCAGCCGACTTCCGGGTTCGTCTCCAACGACGAACTGATGCGGCCTTTCCAGTTAGCCGATTCCACCCGGAACGCGATTTCCAACAATCTCGGAAGCTCGTCGAGTTGCGGACGAAGAAATTCGGTGCGTACCGCCCCCAGTTTCTCCGCCCGACGGCGGGCGCGGCGCAAGTCGGAACGTCGGCCGGAATTCAGGTGAGACTCCGGATCCTTCCAGCTATCGTCCAGCGGCAGCCAAGGCGATCCTGGCCTGGGCCGGGTGATCATGATCCTTCGTCGCCGGCAGACTTTCCGTAATGCTTCCAGCAGTAGCGAATCTGCGTTCACACTGCGCAGGAAGACGGGTGCACCAAGCTTGAGGATCTCTTTTGCCACCGCTTCAGCCGCAGATGCGTCCGCATAGGAGAAATCGGTGATTTCGAACAGTTCAGTTCCCAGCACCGTCAGCGTCTTGCTTCCCGCGGTTTGGAACAGAGGTGCCACCGCAGTAATGCTTGCTCCACCAGCGGTAGCCAGTCTTACCTGGCCGTTCGTGAAGGCTCGTGCCGCTGCTTGGGCCCACATGCACGTTTGCATCGGGCTGAGAGCCGGAAGGGAGTTCCACGCTGCCGCCACGTTCGCGAATTCTGTGTCAACAGCGGATGAAACGACGGGAGTTGTATCCATGTTCGCTGCTAAGACGTAAAGAAGTGGACGTCAGACACAGAGGCGACTGGCGCAACAATCGCGACAACCAGGCACTTCGTTCCAAATTCGGGACATAACACTGCTGGACGCAGACGCTTCTGTAAATAGCTCGTTCAGGCTGGAGGACTGTGATCGATCAGTTTCACGTCCTTTCCCCCACCCACACGGACGGGGCCGAAGCATCTGACGCCTCTGAAACCGGTTACGTTTGCTGCGGCTTTATCTCGTGTGGGTTGCGCAGCACGAGTTCATCCCCTTTGCGGAAGTTTGAAATGCCCTTTAGGCGATTGTACAAATAAAACAATCTCGCCTTTTGGGTATTGTTATAGATTAACAATGACCTATGCCATCTAATATCGTCTGTCCAGTGTTGTTGCCACTCAAATGGTTCGCCAAAGAAATCCAGCTCCCTTATGCCAAGGTGAATAAGGTCTTCGATAACGCGTGCGAACAACAGACTACCTGGGCTCTCTCTCTTAAATGCGTCATCATAACTGCCGTGGACGCTGTAATACGTCTTGTCTTTAACAATCCCAACTTCGTAAGCAATCGGGGTACTATTTACATGTAGTAACCAGAACCGCAAGCGTCCTTTCTTAAATTCTCTTTCACACAGCTCTCTGTAGAAGCGACGTTGTTTGTCAGTGGACGCAATTCCAGTTCCATTCTTGTGTTTCCAACTAGCCCTCTCGATAGACAGTACCGTCTCAAACACTTCATCAAATTCTTCCACCTTCTGCTCGCTGGTAAAACGCAGCGCCCCCATACAATGCAGTCGCTTGGACGCGTGTCTAAGTTGGTAGCGCAATTTTGACGATCGTGCATTGACATACTCATTATAATTGTCACCTAACTGTATGAAGAACGATGGCTCGGCTGTCTGAATCTCAAACTTATAAGCGAAGCTGCTTCTTAGTGTATTCTCTATATTACTTAATAAAGGATTTCCGTCGACGAGCCTGTTCATTCTGAACACGTCCCATCTCTCGCGCATGCCGAAAATAGCCTTTAACACCAGCGCTACAACTTGAGGTGACAGCCCATCCACTAGCATATCGCTGTGGGTATTAAAGTGCTCAGACACGGGACATAGTGTTAGTAGAGGGACACCAGATTTCGTAATCTCCTTCAAGTATAGCGGCAGAATTCCAGCTATCCCACGTGGCTCTTTAAGGACCACGAAGTACACGGTAGATTCTTCGAGATGGGACTTCAATAGCGCCTCGGTCCACTCGACAGAAAGGGAGGACTCACATTTACGAGATGTAAACAATTCTTCCCATTGCGGGTAGTAATGCTTGATCCTCTCCCGGTCTTCTATGATCTCGACAGAAATCATTACTGTGATCGCCTATTTACGGCTTCTCAATGACTATCCACGATCCATCAGTTGTCGGCGCACACCGATCAAGCTTCGGATCACGGGTGCCGGAAGAGTTATTAATAGGCGATAGGACCAGGGCCCACCTCCGACAGTCCTTAGCTCTTCTTTTGCGTCCGATAGCCTTCCTTCCTTAATCAAGTATCTGGCTCTCCTGAAATGCTGCGCCTTCAACACGCTCTGGTAACGATAAGAGTAATTTATTAGAAATGATTCGTCCGCCCCCCAGACGCGATGGAGGAGCTGGATTCTAGCTGTTGCCTGTACACTATCTGTCACGTCAGTGAGTCGACGATCGTGGTGATGAACGTGTTGCACTGCCGTCTCGCAGTTAAGATAGGCTGCAGGACCCACCTTTGCGAGTCGCGCAAAACATTCCCAGTCCTCACAGATGTTCTGGTCCTCGGGAAACCGAAATGAAGCTCCGGCAAACTCCTTGCGAACCATGATTGAACAGGTCCAGACATAATACGCTTCCATTAATGTTGGGTAGATATCTCCGGTATGAACAGCAAAATCTGCACGACCTTCTGGAAGACGAGCGATTAATGAGAACGGGATTCCCGGACGAAGAATGTCGTCCCAACTTCTCTGTGCGTCGCCGTAACCTACCCGCTCGTCATGCCTCCACACGTCAAGAATGTTGTGGACGATCTCACCATCGGGACGCTGGGCCAGCAAATCAGTGAAACAGAAGAGCACATGGGGGAATTTACACATCACGGCGCGCTGAACGTACAACTTGTCTGGCAGCCATTCGTCATCTGAGTCAAGAAACGCCACAAGGGGATGTCTCGCGAGCTGGATACCCATGTTGCGGGCTGAACCGGGTCCGGAATTCGCCGTATGGAAGTATCGGATTTTGTCGTAGAACGGCCGTAGCGCTTCCGGCGTATCGTCCGTGGAGCCGTCATCAATGACGATGACCTCATCGCCAGGCACAGTAGCAGCAAGAGCCGACTTAATGGCTCTTGCTACCAGACCAGCCCGATTGTAGGTTGGAATAATTACACTGACTGAACTGTCCATGCCCTATCCCCCAAAGACTGTGTCTTTGTTCGTCGCTTTCAGGCGGCCCTTACGTAATCGTTCACATGAGTCTTATTGATAAACAAGTCTCTTAGTAGCCAGCCTACGATAGCCGGCCGCTTCTTTATTTCTGATAAGGCGTATGGCATGTATGCATAGCCGTAGGGCACGTAGACACGCACACTGATGCCAAGAGGCTTTGCCACACGATCAATCCGGAGGGGTAGACCGAATAACTGCTCCAACTCACATGGTGTCCCGCGCTTCTGCAACCTGGTGAGTGACTCTTTAGCTAGTGCAACGTCATGCGATGCGACCGCAACCGTCGGAGCCCTACCGGCGAGAACATCGATCAGGTCAAGATACCGGGCCCTGGAATCAACGCGCGGCTGAGCCGGATCAGACCACTGCCCTTTGACAACCCGAACTGCTACTGCGAGCTCAATGGCTCTCTCGGCATCAGCGGAGCTTCGGCGCCAGCATGAGGGGAGCGTACACCCAAGATTGTTATATATCTTCGCCGCTCTTTCGAGTAGGGCAAACGACGCTGAGGCTGTGTCGGGGCCAAGGGCGTCAAAATGAACACGTGTGTTATGTTCCGCCGCTAGTTCCAATAGCTCTTTGAGCAGATTAAAATCGTATTTTAGGGAAGGAACTTTTATCGAAAGGTAACAGTCGAATTTCTCTTTTGCGAGAGCATGCAGTGCTTTTCGATAGCTCGAGAAAACGAGTGCTGGTGAATCATGGGGCCCGTCCCATGGGCATATCGTGCTAGTCCAACCACACCGCTCGATTTGACGGCAAAGACGCGTCGCATCTTCAACTTCCGGGCCGGCGATGTATTTCGGGGCGATCTGTTGAATCGCCTTTGACAAAATTCTGACAATCGACTTTCGCATCTCCCGTCTAGCCTTCGTATTGGAACGGTTCGTAAACATTGAATTGAAAGCACCAAATGCAAAAGCTCTCATCCCGCTAAACGAAAAATGCTAGCTCCGGAGGCGTATTTCCTCGTTGTCAGTCGGAAACCATAAGCCTCGCAGCCAGGATCGGCGTGGATCATGCAGCGATCAAACAGCACCGTAACGTAAATCTTGCCAAAGTCCCGATAGCCCATGCGATAGCATGCCTTCAAAGAAGCAAAGTTGTTCGATTCCACGATCGACAGGATTCCCTTATATCCTCTCGCCAAGTAACTGGCGAGCGCCGTAGTGACTCCGACGGGATACAGCCGCTTTCCGCGGTGGGCTGGATGAGTAAAACCTTTGTACATGTAGACATACTGATCCGCGAAACTCACCACAAAGCCGTTCCAGGCGGTGCGTTTGGTGGGCGTAAAATACCAGGTGGGCGTGGTGGAGTACCACTGGTAAGCAGCCAACACACCGTCGTTGGTCGTGAACCCGTAACATTGGTCGCCTTTCGCGAAGGCCTGGTCAACAAACCCTTGTGGGAATTCATACTCCGGGATCTGGGTGAAACCTCTGAGGTGTGCGTCGTCGAGGAATATTCCGCGATAGTTCTCGGGGGCGGCGAGGTATTCCGGATTCACGGTATCAAGCTTCATGCAGTGCAGAATTTTCAGGAACATTAGCCGGTTGACGCCCCTCATGGCTATGTCCTTGGCAGCCCGAAAGACACCGTCGTGCTTCAACCTAGTTGCGATGCGGCTCATGTCAGACACCATGTTCCACTTCTTCAAAGAGTTTGGCCACGTCAGCAGACGAAGTGCTAGTGCCAGCTTCCCAGTCCGCCGGGGCTAAATCCGAAGGAATCCGGACAATACGTTTCATGGCAAACTTAATCTCGATGGACCTGCGCACACGTCCTCACACGACCGCGTCAATCCTCTGAAAGGCGAACTATTGCCTTCGCCCTACTAGAGTCTGTTTGCGCCAGTTCGGTCACGCAGGTGGACAAGCCTTTTTGTCGCAGCAATTGGTCGTACAAAAGAGCTACCCGATCAACCATGTGTTGGACGGTGAACTTCAGTTGAACAGTTCGTCGACCAGCTTGGCCCATGCGTCCCATGAGATCCCGGTCGCGCAATAACGCGATGATCTGCGTTGCCAGTGCGTGCGGGTTTTCGGTGGGAACGAGAAACCCTGTCTGGCCATCGATGACAACCTCCGGATTGCCACCGACGTCCGTCGCGACACAGGGTAGGCGACAGGCCATCGCCTCCAGCAGCGCATTGGACATCCCTTCGCTGCGCGAGGGGAGGCAAAATAGATCGGAGGCTTTCAAGAGTGCATATACATCGTTGTGTCCACCGATAAAACTGATGTTCCGTGCGACGCCAAGCTGCCTTGCCAGTTCAAGCAACTCTTGCAAATAGCTCGGTTCCTGCGTTTCACCAATGACTACAAAGTGGGCCTCCGAAACTTGCTCGACTACCGAGACGGCCGCTCGAATTAGGATGTCGATTCCTTTGACAGAACGCACGTTAGCGACGGTCGTGATCACGCGAGAGTTTCCGTTCAACCCGAACAGAGCGTTTCGTTCGCCTGATGAATGGGCATCGATTGCTTCAAGATCTACGCCGTTGGGAACGGTCACGACCTTCTCCGGGGGAAGGTGATCTTCCCGGATACAGAACTCCCGTACTTTTTCAGAAACCGCCTGCACTTGGGTAAAAAGTGGACTCATGAGAATATACGGCACGCGGTGCTTTCGCGAGCGGACAATGCCCATGTCGCGCCGACTCGATACTAGAATCGGACAACCGCTTAGCCGGGCCACAACACCGCCCCATAGATCGGAGGTCGGAAAGAACGTGTGCACGATTTCGATCCGTTCTGAGTGCAACAGCCGAGCAAAAGCCAAAGCGTGCGGCAAGCTCGTCCAGTGGTATGGTCGAGAGAGCAGAACCCGTACAGGGCACGGAAATTGTTGTTCAACGCCTTCTCGTGCCCCAAAGGTTGCGATCGAACAACGAAAACCCCGGCTCGGCAGAAAACAGCACAGCTTATGAAGCACGCCCTCAGCACCGCCTGCTGTGCTCAGCAATCGGTCAATGAGATAGAGCACCCGATGGCTGACCGGATGCTCGTGCTCTCGCATTGGAAGACAACTGGTCATAGTTGGTGAAGGTCCGATCCACTGTCAGCAATAGCTGGGTCCCAATGTTGATTTGACAATCTGACTGCTAGGCCAATCGGACCCGCGCACGGTCCGCCTTGACGGGTTACCCGTCGCTCTCAGCCCTAATTTCATGGTCAGGGTAAGTGTTGGTGCGCCGGTGCACTTTCGGCGAACCGAGTCGTCGCCTGTGCCGGACTGCGCGGCAGCGCAGCAGTTATTCACTGACTTCGCGCGTAACATCGCGTCTTAATACGTTGCCTAGCTTCACGTGGATAGCTTGTAATGCGGACCGCCACCGAGGGGGGACGTGCCTCCGCAGCCACTCCTTCGGTGCGGCTGCGCTGTGCAGCACAAGGAGGTAGCCACAGCCGCGAGTACCAGGTAGCGCAAACTCGATATTATGGTAATACCTACTCCGGCCGCCCCAGCGATCCTTGTAACCTCCGTCCCCGGCCAAGAAATCGTACTGGCTAACCCCCTCGTTGATGAACTGCCGAAGAAGATGTCCGCGCAGAGCGTAGCCCACGCGATCTTCAGAGTATTCGGGATCAAATCCCACCTGTAAACAATACACCGTGTCGCGGTATCGGAAGTCGAACTCGCTGGCAACTGCTTTACTGTCTAGCTCAAGAGTCCAGAGATCAAGCCACTCACGACAAAGGAGCTGGCTCGACAATTCCCGATAAAACTGGCGACGTGCTGCCGAAACAAATGAACCAGGCCTTCCGTTGGCTTGCCACCGGCGTTGGTGGAGGTCGACAAAACTGGACAAGTCCCCCACCAACTCGGATTCTGTGCTGCACTTCCGGATCGCCACCTTGTATTTTCGCTCTAGCCGGCGAATATATTTTCCAAGTTGCCCGCGTTCGTTATAGGACAGCTGTTTTCGGTAGACTTCCCAGTTACCTGGCAAATCAATTACTGTCCCCGGCTTTTGGTGTTGGAACCATGTCCAGCGGCGCTGGGCGAGCTCAGTGGCCAGGATAGCTGCAGTCGGAGAGTTGTCAGGCAGCGTATTGAAGCGGGCGAAATCCCATCCGCCATCGTTCCTCAAGTGCTCGAGTAACGCGGACATGAATACTTGTTCCTCACCCGGTCTTACAATCAGATCGAGGTTGTCGGAATCGCCGCTCCCATCCCCCATCAAGCTAAGAAGTCGGAATTTTAGTCCAGCGACGGTGCGATGCGTTTCCAGCGAAAGAGGTGCAAGTCCAATCAGTGCCCCGTTGGAATCGAAAGATGCAAATGTAAGGAGCTCACGGTCGTCACCGAAGGCGTGCCACCAAGAACTCAGCCATTCCCACGTGGAAAATATTGTCGCCCTCGGCACCACCTGTAGCAGTCGGTCCCAGGCCGGCCGCAGTTTTTCCAGTTCGCCGATGCTTCGGTAAGCACGAAACGTGAGGCCTTTGGTGTTAATGTTCTCTGTCGGCACTCGTTGTGTTAGCAGTGACACCTTGTCTTCAAACCCGCGTGAGCTCTTTCTTCTGGTGCTGCTAGAGAGCATGTCGATCGCCAACAGAATTCGCTACTATCGAACACACAAGCCAGCCGCAAACTCAGGTGTGTCGCCCGCAATCTCTCAGCTCAGAACATGACCTAGGCGTCTACACACTAAACCCTTGCCGATAGCCCGACTCGAGCAGCGGGGCTCTTCATCGGAAATTATCTTCAGCCGCGAGGTTGGATAGAGAGTAAACTTTATAGCCATTCTTGTCATACGTGAGCTGTGCCGCGGAACCCATAGGAGAGTGCCGATACAGATGGTAAGAACCATTAACTGCTAAGAACCATTAACTGCATCTCTCGTTTGGTCCGGATTACAGTGGCGGTCAGTATAGAAAGGGCAGGCATGATCATGTACTCTTGCCAGACGCCGAATCGAGTATCTCTGGGCAGCAGACGTTCCCAAGTAAGTCGAGCCCAAACACAGAGAACAGAACGTAAATAGAAAGTAAACAGCCAGCAGCTTAAACCAACGATTTCTGGGAAAAAGGGGCTGCCCCTTTCGCCACAGCCCCACTGCGACACCCAGTAGCATGACGCCAAAAACGCTCGCCTCAAGCGGAAAGTCGTTCATGCGGTATCGGATAGTCTGCAGGGGTATCAGGGGGAGAAGATAAAAGATTCCTACACTCGGACGCCAAAAGATCGATAGCAAAAGGGCAACAATCGTGCTGGCGTACAAAGCGTACGATATATAACGTTCAACCAAAATGTATGGGTAGCATCGCGCCGGCTCAAGCAAGAAGATGGTGGAGAAAATCTAGTTCGTTCTTCATTCTTTTCCTTCCTAACCGAGGAAAACAGCGGGCTCTTGCACGTGCGGAGTGAGGTCCGGATTGATATAGCTGTCCGAACGATCCTGCTGTTTTCGTGGCGGCGTCCAAGAATTGCAGGGCATAGCGTGCCGTGGCAGCCCGAACCCACTTGTGTAACGAAAGCTGCATAATCACAGCTCAAGAGTCTCTCGAAGAGGCGACAGGCCCTTGCACGGCTTGCCGCGACGACGCGCGCGACCCTCGCGGGGAGGAAAATTCCATTGCGCGCGCGTCCCTCTGTCCACTGGGGCCCAGCAGAGAAAGGCTCCGTGCCACTCCATAGGCCGCATACAGCAACATCAATGGAATGATTATGGACCATCGCTTGCGTTGGTTCGCCGCGTGCACAGCCATAGCCAGCGAGCCCAACATGAAAAAAAAAGGGGGCAGGATCAGTATTAGAAAGTTATGGGTAATCAGCGAAAAGGGCACTGCAACTACACCTAGCAACAAGCAAAAAGACACGTACAACGTATGAAGAATCGTCTTGGCAAAATCGCGGTCCAGCATGTTTCTTACGAAAACAGAACGCACACCAGTGCCGTGCCAGCGTTGTTTTCGATAAAAAGCCGCGATTGTCTGCGGTGTTCCGAGATGGAGTGTGCTTAGTTCCGCGAAACCTAAAACCTGGTATCCAGCGGCTTTGACCCTTTGGCAGAACTCGAAGTCTTCGCTGGTTTGAATTGACGGATCAAACCCGCCCAGCTTTGAGAACACGCTTCGAGCTAGAAAGAGCGTGCCCGACGGTATGTAGCTTACAGATCCTTGCCTCGTTGCTGGTAAGTCTCCATACCATGCCCTCGCCACCCATGTGGACTCTGGCGGTATCGTGTAAAAGGCGCCTATCACGCCCCCGTCTCCGCACCTTAGACGCTTTAGTGCAAGTATGAGCCACTCCTCCGATGGCAGGCAGTCCGCATCAAGGAAGGCAAGAAACGTTCCCTTGGCAATGGCCGCTGCGGAGTTACGAGCTGCCGAGATATTGCAGTTTGCTTTATGGACCACCGACAATCGAAGCGCTGCACGATACTCAGTTGCGATTTCGATCGTTCGGTCCGTGGACCCATTATCAACCACAATGACTTCGAATTCATCGGCCCGGAGGCTTTGCCGCACCAGAGCACTGAGACACTGGCCGATGAGCTTTTCTTCGTTTAGCACCGGGATGATAACGGAGAATATCAACGGTCTCGCCTCCAAAGACTTTGGCGCTAAATCGTGTTGCGGCGTGCCCGACACAGCAAATGACATTTGGGGGTCGCTTTCATGAAAGGAGTCAGCGGCGGAACCTTGATCCGATTCTTCACTCGGTCGCTCCGCTCAGCTCACCTGTGCTGCAGCTCGGTTGTGCAGTTTTGGGCGGCTACCAGCCAGTACAAGCTGATACTGCCCGATGTATTGTCTTGCCATGGCCTCAGCGGAAAAATTCGCCGAGACGTGCGCACAGCCGTTCTCACCGAGCCGGTCTGCCAGTTCGCTATTCACGAGCAAGCGAACGATTGCCGCGGCAAGTTCGTCTTGGTCACCGCGTGCGAGGAGCAACCCCGTTTGCTCAGGAATGACGAGCTTGGGTACTGCACCCACTCGCGTTGCAATCACCGCCTTGCCTGCGGCCATTGCTTCCAACAGACACATTGGCATGGACTCAACCAGGGAGGGCAAGACGACCACATCGAGCGACGCATAAACGCCAGGCATGTCATTGCGAACACCGGTGAAGATAACGTGATCGGCGATTCCCAACTCCCGCGCAAGCGTCTGCCACTCGCCTCGCGATGGACCGTCCCCAACCAAAGCGAAAGTAGTATTCGGATGAATCGCGAGCACTTGCTGTGCCGCACGCAACAGGAGGGCGCCACCCTTATCACGCGTGAAACGTCCCACAAATCCCACGACTGAGTGGTCCGCGAGCGCTATTTCCCTCTTCATCGTAGGCGCGGCGAGCCGGAAATGCTCGACGTCAACACCGTTGAAAATCACGGCGATTCTCTCGCGCGGGCCAGCCCAACGCAGCAGGGTGTCTTTGACCGGTTCGGACACGGCCACGACCCGATCAAATCGTCGCAACGCCAACCGATCGAGCGCGGCGTAGACGCGCATGCTGAACTTCTTATTCGGCCAGTTGTGGCTTGTAGCCAAAAGTGACACGCGACTCCTGCGAGCCACGGCATACGCGTAGAGATCCGCTTTGTATCCGTGGGGATGCAGGATGTCAACGTCATACTTCACTAGGAGGCGGCGAATCTGTGTGACGGCACTCCAGTCCAGCCTTCCGTTGCAAGGCACAACCTCGACGGTGAGTCCCTGCTTTTGCGCTTCTTCCCCTACTTCGGTGTGCGGGAAGCGGGAGTCTCGAAATACGCCCACGATGCTGCGGCAGCCCAAACGAGACAGGTTTCGAGCCAGAACCACAAGCATGTTCTCTATGCCGTAGTGACCTTCGCTGCTAATGAGAAAGAGAATTGTCACAGTACCAAATCAAAACGAACTCAGTGCGCTGCTTGCAGCGATTCTCATCTTGCCCACGACGGTGGGCCAAGCATAGTTCTTCAACATCATTTCCCTGCCCCCTTTTCCCATTTGCACCAGTTCCTCAGTCGCCCTCAACAAGCCAAGCAGAGCGGCCACCAAGCTATCCACAGAGCCCTTCTCCACCAGAGCGCCATTGATTCCGGGAGTGACAAATTCGCGCATCGCCCATGCGTCCGTCACGATGCAGGGGACCTCAAAGAGCATTGCCTCAAGAGGGGCGATTCCAAAAGGTTCGCACTTGGAGGGCAACACAAAGACAGAAGCCTCTTGATAGAGCTGATACAGTTTATCGCGATGGGCCGGTACGGACTTGTTCAAGTTCCCGTAGAAGACGGCTGAGTTGATCCAATCCCAGAATGCAGAATGCGTCGAAAGAACCTATCGGCGGTAAGGTCGTTCAGGATTCACGACTGATGAACTAAGCTGTGTTGGAAATCTTGCGCTGAGGGTCTGAATGAGCTCGTTTGTTCGCCTTAAGCACGTCATTGCCGGCCATTTCACGAATGGACTCAGACTGTAGTCGATCACGGAAAACCGTGAGCAGGTGATTCTGCAACTTCCTTCGGTTAAGGGCGTAGTGGCGTGAGTTCCACCACGTTTCGCCCTCCTCCAACGTGATGTCTGGGGGGCGTTGCTGCGCCCAACGCTGCAAACACTTTTCGCGATATTTCTCCATTGACCCAAACGAGCGAGCCGGAACTCCCATAACCAGCGAGTTGGGAGGAATATCGTTGATCACCAGCGAGCCCGACGCCACGACCGAATTGCGACCGATCCGTACGTTGGGGAAGATGATTGCTCGAAAACCGATGATGCAGTTGTCTTCAATCACAATTGGTCCAAAGACCTGGATGTCCGGTATTTCATCGCGAAATACCCATACTGCTCCATCATGCGTCGCAAATTCTACGCCGCTCGCAATGGCTACGTGATTGCCGATCTTGATCAAGTATGGCTCTGTCCCCAGGTAAGTGGGAACGATGTAACAACCCTCGCCAATCTGCGCGCCCATTTTGCGGAAGTACTCCGCAATTGTGTAGGGGGTGTATTTGCGCAATTCCATCGATGTGCACACTTTCCCCCAAAGACCTGAGACTGTCTTCAGAATTGCCATCGCTCACTCCTTAGTAGGCTCACGATGCTCGGCCCACAACCATCACTTCTCTTGCCACTTGGAACCGTGTGAAAACCTCATTCACATATCAACACACTCGAATAGGGCACTATAAAAGCATCTGCGCTCTGGTGATTAAACTGTTCGGGTTGGAGAACTCACATTCTTAAGCGGCATAGTTGTCGTGGGCAACTTCAATCTCCCGGTAAGCCGACGGCTGTTCCACGATCGTGTTGAACTTCGCGCGCGAGATTTCCCAGCGGTAATTCCGTATCACGTTACTTCGCCCGGCGGCACCGATTCTTTCTCGCTTTTCCGGGTCGCCGAGCAATGATGCAACCGAAGCAGCGAATTCCGAGGCAGATTCCGCTACCAAGACATTCACGTTGTCTTGGCATACTAAGCCTCTCACTGCGAGCGGTGTTGCGACCACCGGTGTGCCGAGAGCCCAAGCCTCAAGGATTTTGTTCTTTATGCCACAGCCCGACACCATCGGCGCGACTGAAATGGCCGAGCCTGAGATATGGGAGCGAACGTCATCGACGTAACCTGCCACGCGAATACCGGGCTGAGCTTCGAGCAGCGGCGCGAGTCCGACGCCCGGGTTCTTGCCGATGATCAGAAGCTCAGCGTTGGGACGGCGCCGTCTGATATCAGGCCAACATCGGCTGACGAACCGTTGAATGGCTTGGAGGTTTGGTAGAAAATTTAGGCTCCCACAAAAAACTATGCGGTTCGGACTCCGGACGACCGATGGATCCGGAGAGTATCGCCGGTGGTCTACTCCGTTGGGCACCGTGAAAGCGTTGCGCACCCCGGCGAAGCGCCTCAAACTCGCGGTGTCCGAAGGGCTCACGGTCACAACCGCCGCGCATTTACGAAAATGCTCGCGGCCGACGAGCCATGCCGCCACAAAGTGCTTGATGATAGCTGGAACGAAATTCCCATTCCGAATTTGGCCCAAGTAGTAGAGGACTTCAGAATCAACTACGTTAAGGATTTTCGGAATGGCAGTTTGAAGGAGACCGACGAATGGCGCAACATTGTAGTCGAATCCCACGATCCGCTCGGCGCCGAAGTCTGCGATGCGGTTCTCCAGCCACGCCAACCGTTGTACGTCCGCCCCGTAGTAACGTGACGCACGGGATAGGGTCCGGTCATCTCTTACGGCGGAACCGGCGATGTATTCCTCACTAGGGTACGGCAGTGTGATTTTCTCGCTTCGGCCACCGTAATATCCCCGGAACAGCACGAAGATGCGGATCTCGTGGCGCTCTGCCAAACCCTGCAAAAGGTTCTCGACAACTAGGTTCAAGCCTGTTCCCGGAGCCAAATCTCGGACAATTACAGCAATTCGCATCCGTTTCGGGTTTCCTTTTGGAGCTTATGATTAAGGTTTGCTTGTCGAACTCGGCTGACGGTCAAATCGTCGTCTTTGCTGCCATGGCGCGCGGGTTTTCGGGGGAAACCAGAAACCCAGTTTCGCCATCGATAACAACCTCTGGATTGCCGCCGACATCTGTCGCTACACAGGCCAATCGGCACGCCATGGCCTCGATCAGTGCGTTGGACATACCTTCACTGCGCGAAGGAAGACAAAAGAGGTCAGAGGCTTTCAAAATTGAGGCCACGTCGTCTCGTGGCCTCAGAAACGTTATGTTCTGTCCAACGCCGGTCCGACCGGCTAGGTCGATCAGTTCCTGCAAATAAGCTGGATCGTGTGCGAGCCAATGACTACAAACCTGGCCTCCGGCAATTGTTCATGGACTAAGGCGGCAGGACGTATCAGGATATCGATTCCTTTCACGTGACGAATGTTGGGGACGGTAGCGATTACCGGCGTGTTACCGCTTGCTCCGAACACTGCGTATCAATCGCTCGCTTGTTGAGCGTTAATGGATTCAAGATCAATGCCGTTGGGAACGGTCACTACTCTTTCGGCGGGCAGGTGATCCTCCCGGATGCAGAGATCGCGCACGGATTCGGAAACCGCTTGAACCTGAGTGAAAAGCCGGCTCGTCAGTCGATAAGATACGGAGTGCTTCCTAGAACGCAGAATGCCCATGTCACGTCAACTCGAGACCAGAATCGGGCAACCGCTTAATCGGGCCACCAAACCGCCCCAGAGATCCGAGGCCGGAAAAAACGTGTGTACGATTGCGACTTGCTCTGCCCGCAACAGCCGGGCAAAAGCCAATGCGTGACGTGGATGGTAGAGGCGAGGAATCGGCAAGACTCGCACCGGACATGAAAACTGTTGTTCAACGCCTTCGCCAGCGAGGAAGGTGGCGACCGAACAATGGAATCCACGCATGGGTAGAAAACGGCACATTTTATGCAGTACTCCCTCCGCCCCTCCCGTGCCCAACAGTCGATCGATCAGAAAAAGCACCCGATGGCCGCCTGGAGCAGGATTCTGAATCTCCTGCTGTTCCGGCAACGTCATATTCGATTTGGACTCCATCCCGCATCAGCCGAGGCGGGCTGCCAATCTTCACTCGACGGTCCATCCGGCCCGTCTCCATTTGGTTCTGTTTGACGACTCTCCTCCACCTTCCCGTCCGAGAAGATGACGGCCTCTTCTTCGGAGTGGTTGTTCTTTTCAAATTCGTACGCCTTGCAAACCAGTCCGGCAATCACCCACATGTATCCGTTTACCTGGAGGTAAGTCCAGCGATCTCCAAAAAGATTTGCCACTATTGAACACACCAGCCACCCTATGATGCCGAGGCCCAGGGACGCAAAGAACGGATCCCGGGCTCGGCGCCATAGCCGATAGCCTTCGCTCACAATGCCACCCAGTATGCAAAGAAATAAAGCCAGTCCGACCACACCAGTTTCAACCAGCATTTTCACGAAGTAGTTGTGCGTATCAGCGTAATAGCCGCCGAAATTCCCCTTATTCAAATGCATGTATGCATAGGTATCGAACCCCGTCCCAAGTACCTCATGTGAGTCAAAGACTTGCATAGCGTTTGTCCAAAGCGAAAGGCGGGTTTCAGACGAGCCATCAAGACTCCCGCTTTGCTGATCGTAAGTCATTTCGACTCGTTGCTGGACAGCCGGCGGCACGATGTCGGTCCAGGTCAGGAGGAATATTCCCAGCAGAACAAGCAACTTGCGCTGTTTCAAGAGGCCTATTACGAAACAGCCGACAAGAAAGGCGACGTAGCCTCCCCGCGAAAGACTGTACATAAGGCAAATTGCTGAGTACGTAGCCAGACCATAATACGCAAGGCGCACCGAATACTTCCGTTCGAATCCTGCAAGCGCAAGCAGAAATATTGATGCCTGAGCTGTGAAAGCCGCTAACCCATTAGATCCGGCGTATCCCATGTTGCCGCCTTCATTGTGAAGTTCGTCGGTGTACGTAGAGAAATCCCGGTCTGAGATCGCGCTCCAGAAGCTCTTGTCCAATAGTAGAGTGCCGAGACAAATCATCAGTACGAGTAGCCTGATCTCTCGTTTTGTCCGGATTACGGCGGCCGTCATTATGCACAGAGCTGGCATAACCATGTACTCCTGCCAGTTGCCGAATCGACTATTCCCTGGCAGAGGGAGAGAGGTGCCCAGATAACTCGAGCCCAGGCAGAGAGAGAAAAAGGTAAAAACAAAGTAAACAGCCAGCAGCTTGAACCAACCATTCTTGGGAAAAACGGGCTGTCCGCTGCGCCACAGCCCCACTGCGATGCCCACCAGCATGACACCAAAAACACTCGCTCCCAGAGGAAGGTCGTTCAGGCGGTATCTGAGACTCTGCAGAGGTATAAGAGGGAGAAGATAAAAGACTCCTACAATCGGACGCCAAAACACCGACAGCAGTAGGGCAGCGATCGCGCTGGCGTATAAAACGTAGGGAATATAGTCTTGAAGGCCGAAATGTATTGGTAGCATGGTACCTAAGGAACGAAAGAACCGAGTTTGGCCGTTTGAACCGGAGACGCGAACCTAGCCAGTTTTCAGACTCAAGATCCCCCCGAGGCGATAGAATCAGTCATGCCTTGGCGTGATGACAGTTGTGACTAGTCGCTAAAAGTGCCACGTGACACGTATAGGCCGCGGCATAGGCGTAGAGATCTGCTTTATATCCATGGGGGTTCAGGATGTCGACGTCGTACCTAACCACCAGTCGGCGTATCTGTACGACGGCTTTCCAGTCCAGCCTCCCATTACAGGGTAAAATCTCAACAGTAAGTCCCTGCTTCTGAGCTTCGTGCGCTATCTCGGTGTGTGGGAAACGAGAATCCCGAAAAACTCCGACAATGCAACGACAGCCCAACCGACACAGGGTTCGAGCCAGAACGACAAGCATGTTCTCAATGCCGTAGTAGCCTTCGCTGCTAATGAGAAAGAGAATAGTCATGGGCACCATGTTGAAACGAGCTCACGACGCTACTTGCCGCAATTTTCATCTTCTCCACGGCCTTAGGCCAGGAGTAGTTCGCCAACACCATCTCCCTGCCCCTTCTTCCCATTCGGGCAAGATCTTCCGGCGCTCGTAGCAGCTTAAGCAGAGCAGCCGCCAGGCTATCCACGGAACCCTTTTCTACCAGGGCACCATTAATCCCGGGAATAACAAATTCACGAAGTGCCCAACCATCAGTCACAATGCATGGTACTTCAAAGAGCATTGCCTCCAGCGGTGCGATTCCAAAGGGCTCGTACTTTGACGGCAGCACAAAAACGGAAGCCTCTCGATAGAGTTCATGGAGCTTATTGCGCTGGGCAGGTACTGACTTACTCAAATATCCGTGGAAGACAATTCCCAGTTGAAGCGCACTGTCCGGCAACCGATGCGGCCCAACGATATGAAGCTGCGCAGTCGGCAATGTCTCCCGAACGATCCGAAAGGCGGACACCAGCTCTCTGCCCCCTTTTCTATCAAAGTCAACGCCGACGAAAAGGATGTCGTGCTTCTCATAATCCTTGTTTAGCAGGGGCTTTGGAATATCCCCGAGATTTATACCAGCTCCTACGTTGAACACCCGGCTTTGATTGAGTCCGAAGTCCTGAATAAAGGAGTTCCTCAAGTACTCACTACATGTGAATACCGAGGTCATTTCGAAAGCAACTTCGCGTTCAAAGCGGATCGCCTCATCAATGCGTCGAGCAGGAACACCGGTGAATCCGTGGCCGCTTTTCAGCGCCTCGATGATGTTGCCATCGTGGTACGAAAAGCACGGGACTCTGTAGTCCGTTGCGCGAGCGAGGTTGTACATTGCGCCGACCTGAAGCAGCGACGAGGACAATTCCGAAGAAGCAAGCATATTCCTTGCAGCGTCAGTGAGCGCCATCCGATAGGCAGCGTCCAGGTGGTACTTGAGGCGCCAAACCTGACGGGTGGCGCTGAAGTTTCTCGCTTTTAATGCCACATCTTGCCAGCGGGGGAGTTTCAATCCCATCGCGCAATCCAGAGCCCGCGCCCGCTCAAGCGCACGAACCAAACTCAGCGCGCTCCCTGACCATGTCCGCGGGTCGTAGGGATCGTTCCCGATGGACCCGCCCAGAACCACACTGAATCTCAGAACTTGGGGATCGTAACTTGGCGCTTCAGGCATCTCGCTCTGCTGTTCTCGTAGGTAGCACATCTGGTGCGACTCTCTTGATGAGCACTACCGGGCTCGGACCTGGTCCGGCGATTCTGGTCAATGATAAGAGTTGACGCAGGAGTTCATTCGATAACGAAGTCAGCAGATTTGTTTCGCGTAAATCTTTAGTCGGCTTCGTTGAAGGCAGATGGTTTTCGGTAGCTGACCTGGGGTGAACAGAGTAGCGATGCAGGAGATTCCGCACTGCTACTAATTTTGTGTTTCGTCCGTGTGTTACGACTGAAGGTCACGTCAGTGCACAGTCGCACTAAGGCCGGTAGGCGGATTAGGGGTACTGTTCGTGCTGCCGCTGTATTCATAGGCCCCAATAGACGGCGGATTCGGTCTTATCCTGCCATCAATGTCATAGGTTGGAGCGGTTATGGTTTTCGTTCCCGACCCATCTGTGATGGTATGTAATCCAGCCCCTATTGCCGGACTCAGCGATTGAAGATGGAAGTTCGGCGCGGTGTTATTCATAGCGACGATCTTCGGGTCCTGGTGGATCGAGTTGAGATTTATATTCGGATAGGTGTTGGGATAGTTTGTTCCTGCGTTATCGTTGCCAAATTCAAGATTTGTATTGGCGTACTCGGGACACTGAAGATGATTCGTGTTGTATTGATTATCGTAAATGGCGGCGTTGAGACAGGTCGTGTCGCTGTAATCGCGCGGGTCGAAGTAATCATTTCCCCACGCTTGCGTTTCAGAAGATGCGATAAGAATGTTATTGGAAACCGTCGTTGCCAGAAGTCCCGAAGTAGTCCCGTACCAGTTTCCGCTTGGAGGGAAGCTATCTCCCCATACCGCAACCCCAAGCGCCGAGCCGCCGCAACGTGAACCTGCGCAGATGGTGTTGTTGTACCACCAGATTGGCGGCGGAGAGTGAGCAAGAGCTTGGGCACCTTCGATACCGTACTCATTGGTGGCGCAAGGATAGTAGCCAAAGGATTGGCCGCCGGGACCGAGTCCGCAGTCCCAGAGCACGTTGTTGTAGACGGAAGAACCAGAACCCAGCGAGGGGTCGGTGGTGTTGGTCTGAATCGCATCCGCCTGAATGTGATGAATCATGTTGTCGTGCAGATGGATGCCGTACTGGGTCCGGCCATCCGAAGTTCCCGAGGTAGGCGAAGAATGTACTTGAATCCCTGAGCGACCTTGGTTGTTATAGATTTCGTTCCAGCCGAAATCTACCTCGTTGGAGTCGGTAGAGGCGTAGTACGCTTGATCCAGATTACTGGTGCTTTGAAGAACAATGTCGTGGACATAGTTGCCGTAGATTTCGTCGCCGTAATCTGCATCGGTTTGGAAGGCCGTCCCGCCGGAGGAATTGGGGCTGGAAATATCGTTGCCCACGAAGCGCCAGTTCCGTGAACTACATCCGGCAACGCCGCCATTCCAACTGCTGCACGATGTATCAGTGACGATTCCTCCACCCGTTGTTACTACTGAGCCAAGGTAGGAGCGCCATGTTATTTCAGCGAACGTCCACCATCCCATCGGCGTCGTGCCACTGGTGCCGACCATCCGCAACCCATAAGTGGCGCAACTCCCAGAATCAGTGCTGGCATTGCAGCCGATCTGGGCGGTGCCTCCGGGATAGCCTACAAAGGCGTTCGGCATAGTCACGGTTCCGCCAGAAGCGGAGGTTGGCCGCAGCAGCATGACCGCGCCCCAACTCTGGGCATCGTAGTCTCCGATGTATTGAACGAATCCGTTCTTCAGGTAGACGGTATTTCCGGCTGAGGCTCCCAGTGTTTCGTAGGCGTGATTCGTCGTAACCCAAGGTGCCGACCAGCTCCCGGCGGCGGAGTCGCTGCCGGATGACGCGATGAAATAGATTCCTCCAGTAGACCCGATAGTAATGTCACTGCTGCGGGAGTGATTGATCGTTGAAACCATCGGCCCCGACCACGTCCCGCTGGGCGTGGTGATCGAGAAGTTCCCCGTAGCGCAGCTTGAACCGATCTGCACGACCATTTTCTCGTACCAGCGCCAAGCGGTTGGCCCCGAAATGACGGTGAGGCAGGAGGCTCCGTTCAGCTTGATCGAACTGTAGCTGTCCAACCAATTCCCGTAGAGCGTGACATAATCGCCCTGATTTGTTCCGTGCGTGGGATCGCTGTTTCCGGTCGCGTGTGCGTAGATCAGGTCCGAAAAGAACAGCACGGGCGGAGGCGTCGATTGCGCCTGTGCAATCACTGTACCCAACAAACAGAGAAGCAAAACCCCTTTCACTCGCATGCCCTTCGGTCCTCACTTTTTCGGAATTGGCCCATTCTGAAGTGCTGTTTGCGGGCGCATCAGTTCGCTGCTGATTCGAGCGCCCGAGCTGTCCGGTAATGCAAGTCTAAGGTGTGGCACGCAACGCTGTCCAGATTCCGGAAGTACACTGTATCGAATGAAGAGAGGACGAGACCCGTCTTGTCGAAAGCGCACTATTTTGACTGTTGCGAGTTGCAACAGCTGTGCGCTCCCACGCTCGCTCGATATTCAGCAAGGATTGGAGTCGGTGCAAGACATCAAGTCTGTTTTCAGCGATCGAATACCACGCCTCGGTGTGTAAAGGCATTCCAGAATACTCTGTAGTCGAACGCGAGCGGCGAAAAACCACCATCGGGTCCGGTCACTGTCTCCTCACAAAGGTTGATTCGAGGAATCAAGAACGGATCACCGTCCTTCCGCCAAACGCCGGGGGAGTTATGGAATGCCAACTCGTAACCAGAGCGCACTACCGCGTCCCGAACTTCGGAAGATACATCTCCATTCGGATATGAGAAGACGGAGCAATCCCCAACCTGCGCCTCAAGTGCCGACTTCGATTCTGAGACTTCTTTTTCAACTTGCTTCAGTGGAATTTTAGTGAGGATCTCGTGTCGTTGTGTATGCGATCCAAAGGTGACACCAGCACGGCTGAGCTCAATCAGTTGCGACCAGGACATCGTACGATCCACACTCTCGCATATGCAGTCCTCGCTAAGAACTCCGCACGAACGGAGCGAATCCAACAAGAGGCCGCGCTGCTCACCGGAAAGACACTTCATTTTGGCAATTAAGTCGATACTGGAGTTCTCATCTGCGCTGGAAAGTGATTGGGCCCATTGAGGGTAACCAGCGGACGTCAGGGCACGACGTGTGCGCTCCATCGATTCCGCCGAGTTATACGCTGATCGCACGAGGGCCACAACGAACTCTGGCCAGAAGGGCATCGGCATTTCCATCAGCGCCGGACACACAAAGATAGTGATTGGAATCTTGAGTTTTGCTGCAATTGGGAAAGCGGTGGAAGCATTGTCTTCCCAACCATCGTCAAACGTAATCGCGATCTTTCTGCCGTGGCCATTCGCCGAGCGACGTCCTTGCGCGAGGTCAACCACGTAGTAATGCTCCTTCAGGTGACGGAGCAGCAACTCAAAGGTTCTCTGACTCACGGCCAGACCGGGAGGAGAAGCGGTCCGAGCAGCCGCGGCAACAGAAAGCACGCGATGAAATGTCAGCACGACTGCACCCTTTCGGCACACCCACCATTTCGCGAGAGCAAGGGCAGCGGTGTCCCGCAGCAGACGAAGAAACACCCACTTGAAGCGGGATCGGAGTCGTACTGTTCGCTGGGACCAGGTACTCTCACCCCTTAACATCTGGCACGAATCCAGGTGAACGCCCAGTTGATGGCGCTACGTACACGATTGCTGAGCGCATACAACACAGAGACATAGACTGTCAGCACGACAGCGGACTTAGCCATGAAGCTCAGTGCGGCCGTGTCGATCCTCAGCTGTGAACCCACCATCCAAGCGATCAAAGCAGCCACAGCGTATTTTGCGCATGACTGAAGATCTACATGTAAGGGCAAAAGACGACCTGACGCCCACGCGACCGAAACTATGAACACCAAATAGCTCAGTAGCGTGGCGATCGCTCCTCCCATTATCCCCATGCGCGGCAGTAACAGACAATTCAACAATATATTTGCTATTGCCGCGAACACGAGAAACCCAGCCATCTTTACGGTCTGTTTATGAATGAAGAGACCAGCGCCGACGAAAATGTTCGCAGTCCAGATAAGAAGGCCACAGAGAATAACCGGAATGAGACTATCCGCTCGACTGTATTTCGACGAAGCGAGCAGTACCAAAGCCGAATGTCCAGCGGTGGCAACAGCCGCTAACACTCCAGCGGCAGTGAGGATGAACAGATCGAAGGCAAGTGTGAGGAAAGCCGAGGTCTTCTGTGGACCGTCGGACGTCCAGATCCTCAGGTAAATCGGAACCAGTGCCAGAGTGAGCGGCGCAATCAGGAACTCGTTCACGTTAGCAGCCAAACCATAGGCAACAGAGTACAAACCCAAAGCGTTAGCTCCCACGTAATGGCGCACCAAGAACCGATCGGCTGATCCCAGTACTGCGAATGCAAACTCGTACAGCACTAGTGGTGCACCGAACGCAAAGGCAGCGCGGAAGAAGCTGATATTGAAGCAGCGCGGGATCAGGACGCGCCGGCTTATCAGCCAAAGCGTCAGGGCCACTACCAACACCGCCTCCACCCCAAGGGCTCCAACGAAGTAGGCGCGTGCATACGGACCTATCCAGGCCAGGAGGGCGAAGACGATCGCAAGAGTAGTTGCCTTTGTGGTGACCTGAAGGATGTTGAAAGTTTTCGTCCGCTCTTCAATGCGCATGAAGCCCCAGAGCACGGAACCCATTGCACGTAGGAGGGACAGCCCCAAAATCAGATAGACCAGGTTAGCGAGAGATCCCAGGATCGAAGCCGTGGGGAGCAGTCCGGCGGCTAGAAGAAATAGCAGTCCGACTGTGACGGAGTTTGCCAGCATTCCGAAGAACAGCGTGGAGTAATAACTCCGTTCCGAGGTAACGCTCTTCGCAAATTCTTGGCGGTTATAGAAGCGCAATGAGGCGTTCTGAAAACCGAGCTTCGACGCGATCGTCAGCATGAGCAGCAACCTTTGACCAAGGTCCATGATCCCGTACTCGCTGACAGACAATACGCGGGTGAAAATCGGGAATGAAACGAAGCCCAGGGCGAGGTTGCCGATCAGCCCAGCCAAGTAATGCGACGATTCACGCGCCAGCGTCTTCAGTTCATGTCCGAGAAGGCTCGCGGCGGGAGGCTGCACAGTTTCCCTTGCCGTAGCCGACGCTGCGTCCGATACAATAATCAGATCGTTGCCGGTTTCCCAGTCAGCGCTCTCATGAATGCTGCTTGATGCCATAGAGGGCTCAGGTAGTACGCTCAGGATCTAGCCAGTGGGTGTTTAAAGAGGAAGTCTCTTCAGTCCAAAGCTCGCATTTAGTCATGACCCGGTGGGGTATAGGTTCAGCGAGCGGGAGTAAGCGACGGAGGTGAGGACGCTGCAGTTTTTCCGTCCCACCCTGCCAGTCTCGCCATCATCCACCAAAAGGCTTTGGCCTTCATTTTGCACCAGGAAGCACACCATGTGCAGCTGTCGGTTGCATCGGAATGGTACTTCCCGGTGGGGTCATGGATATCAATGTCGCAGAAATCGAATAGCACTTTGTCATGGTCACGGCGTAGTTGCGTAGCATTCGATTGTTCCGCTCCAACTCGGAGCCGCTCCATCGATCCACATAGACTGCATGCCCCGTCATGCAGATAAACCGCGTGCTGGGGAATTCTGCTTCCAGGGCGTTCAGTGTATCCAGATATTGCAGCACTGTTTCCTTGCTGTTAGACACCATTTCTCCGCACCAGGAAAACATGGAATTACTGTAGAGGCTGCTCCGTGGCTGCCGCCCTGGTAGCGTCAAGGCCCGCTTGCGCGCTCCAGTAGCCGTCGGATCCCGTCGAGTAATAGTTGACCCTCACAGCCGGGACGCTGTCAGCTTGCGGCAGATCCCAATGGCCCACCAGGATTTTGTAGTCCCGATTAACGCGCTCTATCGCAACCGCACCGTACAAAGGCTGTGTTCCGTGGGAAGTCCCAGCGTAATACCAAGGTTAACATTTTGGCAGCTTCAAGCCACCGCGGGGGAATGTGGTCAAAATCCGCCACGGCCTTGTGATCCGCTACGATAGCTCCGGAACTTGACGGGGCAGCACTGGTTTGGGCGCCGGAGACCGGCGGCATTGTAGTGAATGCTATGACGACACCTAGAACTATTGAAATTGTTACACGCACAAGTGGTTTCATGCTCAGCAACCCACGTGGAAAGCAAACGCTGCCGAATAGCTCTGCCGATTGGGTGTCGGAACGTAGAATTGCATTAGGTTTCCGAAGTGTTCAGCAGAGCGAAGTCGGCTCTGCCGTCGAGTCAACCAGTCGAGATCTTCTTCCCGCTATCACTGCGGCCCGGGGCAACGTTCTTCCGGCGGTAGTTGGCCAGAGACCGGTAGTAGGGGTTGGATTCAACGGTGGCTTCGTTCAGAATGACTCCGGACAAGTGGTTGCCCAGCAACTCGATCGCTCGTGCCGTCAAATCCCGCGGCGTACTCTGAGCGCGGACCACGAGCAGGGTTGCGTCGGCGAGCGTCGCCAACTGAGCGACGTCGACCGCTGGAAGTACGGGAGGCGAGTCGAGCACCACCCAGTCGAAGTGCTCCTGCGCCCACGCTAGGAAGCGCTTGGTGCCGGCTCCGCTGACCAGACGAGAAGGATCGGCAGGCGGCTCCGTGACCATGGCGACGTAGAGAGAAAGCTCTTCGACGAAATGAACGACCTGCGCCGGATCCACCGTACCAGCCAAGGCCTCTTCGATCCCTGGAGCGGCGTTCACTCCACGGCCCAGTAGCGTAGGAAGGGCGGGTTGCCGGATGTCAGCTTCGAGGAGCAAAGTCGAACGGCCAGAGTCCGCCAAGCAAGCGCACAGATTTAACGCCGTCAGCGTCTTTCCGTCCTTGGCTGCAGGACTCGTAATGAGCAGAACCGCCCCGGTAGCGAATCTCTGTTCCAGAGTTCGCCGAAGAAAGCGAAACTGCTCTGCGGCAAAGCCGTCCGGATCGCTCCGGAAGAGCAAACGTGAGTCCAATGGATGCGCGAGTTTCAGCCGCCGGAATCCATTCGGTGAAATGTCCGGTTCGGAAGTGGGCGTGGCGGAAGCGAAATCGAAATCCGGAAAAAACTCCCGGTCGTACCGTGGCTCCTCTTCGGCGGCTGAAACTGTGGCCTGCGGGGCTTGGCCAACCACTCCTAACTCAGGTTTCACAGGGACGGAATCAACGTCATCCGCCAGCGATTCTGTGGCGGGCCCGCCATTTCGTCGAGAGGTGGAGATCTCTTGTTTTTTTTGTCTCAGTGCTTCGTAGATCTTACTCATACGCTTTCACCTGTCAGTAATTGTAGCTGTGCTTACTACAACAACGGGCGCATCTGCCACACGACCCACACTGATGAGGCACAGAGAAGGAAGGACGCAACCAGTGCGGTCAATCCCACCACGATATTCCGGCGCCGACCAGCTGAGGTTTCAATGTGAGGAATGAGACCGACGATCCGCACGCCGGGCGGAATCAGAGATTTCAACTCCGCCTCTGTTGTGACCGCGGCCCTCAGCATTTCTTTGCCAACGACGGTGAGACAGGGAAGAGCCGCGGAAAGTAGCGCCGTGAGGACGAGCAGCATTTTGCGTCTTGGGCTCACTGGCTTTTGCGGCACTTGCGCCGAGTCCAACACCGTGAACCGTTCGGCTTTTTGCTTCTGTTCCAGACTTGCTGCCATTTCGATGTTGAAGCTTTTGTCCAGTAGAGTCTGGTAATGCTGCTTGGATACATCGTAGTTGCGGGTTAACTCCACCATTTGCTGCTCGCGCACCGGGGCTGCGTCAAGTTTCCCCTGATAGGCCAGGAGGTGGGCTTGGATGCGGTCTTGTTCTGCGTTTAGTCTTTTCAATTCCTTGTCGATCAGTTCCACGCGCACCGTCGTTGCTGAAACTTCAGAGGTGGGGTTCTCCCTGGTTTCGGGCACATCGGGTGGAAGCTCGCTCAGTTGGCGGTCGACTTCCTCCAGGTGACGCTTGGTTTTGACCAAGTCGGGATACTTCTCCGAATATTGCTCGCGCAAGTGCCGCAAATCGCTCTCCAGTTGCCGCTTTTCCAGTTGCAAGCGGCCACGGGTTGTGAGACTAGCGCCGGTGTCCCCCCCCCCGGTTGGAGCGATCCCCTGTGGCAAGCGCGTAAGAAGGAGTCGCTCTTGTTCCAGACGGTTGCAGGAGTCAATGTTTGCCTGGAGTGTGGATCGCAGCGCCACCATCGCCTGGAGGTTCGTCTCCGTCTGATCGGGCGTCTCCCCCAGGTGATTCATCCTAAATACCCGCAGTTTGTCTTCTTGCTCCTCCAGGCTCCTCTTGGCTGTTTGTAGCTCGGAGGACAGGAATTCCTGTGTTCCCTCTACCTGTTGTTCCCGACTGTTCACATTCCACCGTATGAAACTGGTAGCCAATTCATTCGCCACAGCGGCCACAACGGTCGGGTTCTTGCCTCGGAAGGTAATGGTGAACGTACTGGGCTGCGGTCCGCTGCCCTGGCGAACCTGGATGCGAATGTGGTCGCGCATCTGCTCGACAATCTCTTCCTGCGAGACTTTCGGTGTCAGCTCTGCGTACAACTTGAATCTAGTGATGATGTCTTGCAGACGGGTTCTGCTGAGTACTTCCTGCGTAATCGTGTTCAGGCGCTCGCCCGCATCGGAATTTACCGCCGGGCTTACATACCTTTCAGGAACTTGTTGCGGATCGACCAATATGGTCGTGGTCGCTTCGTACTCGTTCGGCAACTTGGCGATAATCACCGTAAACACGAGCATCATAGCAGACGTTGCGAGAAGCGTCTGCCACTTGTGCCTTGCTATAACCCGCCAGTATTCGAGCACTTTCGCGATGGGCTGCTGGTAAGCTTCTATGGTCATGATGTCTGCCTAATCTTTAATACGGAGGACTCGCAGTCTACCTGCCTAACGGCCTTGAAAAACTATATGAGAACGAAATCCAGACGCGGTCCGCCGATGCTCTCGCGCGGCTGTCTGATGACGTGTCGTCATCTCTGGCGTATCCGCCAGAGACTGTAATGTTATTGGTGATGTAAGAAGTGAATTGAAGACGGCCCGAGTAAAAGCGAATCGTCGGACTCGTGACGATCGGCTCGTTCTGGGCGTATGTGAAGCCGAGTTCGGCTCCCCAACGGGGACTCAACTGCCTCGTAAGAGCGGCGTTGGCGCCGTTGACAGTGACCGCAGAAGATAACCCTTCGCCGTTGCTGATCTGGTGAACGAAAGAAGCAGTCGCGCCAGTCCGCTGACCTTGCCAACTAAAGACGGCGCCCGCTGCTGGAGACCAAGTGCGTTGCGGAAAGGGAAGATCCGAAGCTGGAATCCCCTGAATCGAGATTACCGACAGCTCGGGGCCACCAAAGAGAGAGAGGCTCATTTTGGGTTTGATATTGATACCGTACAGGAACAGGGCGCTAGCGGCATCCGTGCGACCTTCGGAATGGTCGGTATCAAAACGCTGGCCGCGCAGTGTTACTCCGACCCACTGACGCGAGCTGAAACGATGGTTGTAGAACGCTTCGGCGGAATATGTTTCGCCACCATACAAGGTGCCCGAAATTGTAGAAGTGGCGGCATTAGGATACCATAGGTACGACTGCGTAGCCCGGAGACCACCAATCCCGTTCGCACTGAACTGACGCGACAATTCCGCCAGAGCAATGTTCGCCCTGAATTCCCCATAGGTGAACAATGCGCTATTCGGCTCTTCGACCACGCCGACACCGCCACTAGAGCCGGGACTGGCCTCGTCGCCAGATCCCGACCACAGTCCCGTACTATTCCTGAAGCCGTCACTCAGGCGAAGGGTTGTAAAACGCGTCAGGCCATACGACAGATCCAGGCTGGCGGTTTGTGTAGCTTGATTTCGTTCCTCGAGTGTGCGGTTCACGATAAAACCAGCGAAGATACCTAGACTGTAAGATAACCGCGGAGCGGAGTGGTTAAAAGCCAAGTGCGGCTCGATGTCGTAACTCAAGTCGCTAATTCTGCCGCTAGAAGCCAATTCAGCGTTGTCCGTAAAGACCTGTGTGATCGCGATGCCAGTGGTCATATAGTTTGGGGCACTAGCCTCAGTCAAGGGTTCGTGCTGGGCTTTTTGCCCGGCCAGCGTCGCCGGTGCCGACTCTGGTTGCTCCCCAGGAGTCTGCGCTGGCTCGGTCTGCTGTGCGCGGGCGGCAACTACTAACGTTATCATCAGGACAATGAGTAATGAAGGTTTCATGGCAAACCTCATGGATCGATATTGAGAAGGAAAGGAGAAATGCACGACGTCGTTAAACTGTTTGAACAGGACTTAGGTTCGATGAATTGTCTCGAAGGCGCTACGCAGCGCCCGCTGGTCTGAGAATCGAGTAATCAGGAAGAGGTCCGTCAAAAGCGGCCATCACAAGAGCATCCACTTCATCTTTGTTCTTCACGACTCCCGCGACTTCGAGGAAGCGCTGATTGTGATACCGAAGATCCTTGTAGTCTCGGATGATCTGCTTGTCGAAGGCTGCTTTCAGATCTTCCACTCCGTACTGCAACGAATAACGAGCCGAGAAACCCAGGCGGTTACGAATCTTGTCAAAGTTGACCCGGTAGTTTCGACGGTCGGCATTTGCGACATGCTCCACTGAGGTACCGGGGAATACCTGCTTGATGGTTTCGGCAACCTGCTGAAGCGTGTGATTCAGGCTGGAGTCTCCGACGTTGAAAATCTCGCCACTCACGAGGCGCACTGGTGCTTCCATGGTACGCACGATCGCTTCGACGACGTCCCGGACATGAATGAACGGGCGCCATTGCTGGCCGTTAAAGATCGTTATCTTGCCATCCTGGTAGGCTCGCGCCGTCAAGAGGTTCACGACCAGATCAAAGCGGGGCCTGTAACCGAGGCCGAACACGGTTGCAAGGCGGAGGATCGTGGGGTGAAAATCTTCGCTGTGCGCAGCGACCAGAGCCCGCTCGGAATCCACTTTCGTTTGAGCGTACAAGGAAATCGGCTGCACTTCTGAGCGCTCGTCCATCTCGTGCTCTTTCGCTCCGTATACACTGCAACTCGAGGCAAAAAGGAACCGGCCCACACCGTGCCCTTTGGCTACTTCGATCAACATGCGGGTCGCGCCGTAATTGATCTCGCGCGCTGCACCCTGGTCTTGCTCGCATGCTGGGTCGCCCACAATCGCCGCCAGATGCACGATGGCATCCACACCCTTCACGGCCTTTACCACGTCTCGGATATTCCGGCAGTCGCCAAACATCAACTCGAAGTCGGGATGACCCTCCAAGGTCCGCAGGGGCTCTTTCCCGTATAACAATGCATCCAAAATGCGCACTTTGTATCCCAGTTGAAGCAGGCGCTCAGCCAGAAGCGACCCTATGTATCCAGCACCTCCAACGACCAGCACGCAGTTTCTGCGGCTCAGGGTTGCAGGGGAATCGATAGCTCTTACTTCAAAGCGGTTGGAGAAGTAGTTTTTCAAGAACCGGGAAAAACACAGACCTGCACTTGCCAGCACGACAAACGAGACAGCCACGCTCCGCCCCACACTCGAGTCCTGGACCAGAGAATTCCCTCCCAGAAATAGCAGGGCTGCCAATCCTACTCCCTGCAGGATTGCCCAGTTCTTGCGTCGGCCAGAGTAGCTTCGTGTATGGGTGTAGAAGCCGTGGAGCGCGAAAGTCACGGGAAATATGGGCGATAGCAGCCAGAAAAAGCGTGCGTAGTACCGCTCAAAGTTGACGATCAGGTGGTGGGCCTCGCCTGCGGATCCGGTTGCCGCCTGGTAAATGACAGACACAGCAAGGGCGCCGATCATACTTAGATGGACCACCAGAAAGTCGGCGATGATTCGCGGGACGGCCTCTTGCCAGCTTAAACTCCGATTCATGCTGATCTCCTGATATTTGTTCGAGGAAAAGGCACGGCGACTTCTGAGTGCCGTGCGCTGCAAGCAAATGAAAGACGACAGGGGCGGCAGGGCTGGGCGATGGTCGGATTATCAGGTCCCGGTCTGCGTAAGAGACTGTGCCATCAATAGCACGGTCTGCGAGACCACCTGGAGGTCCGACACAAACGTGCGTTTCCTCAGATACTCGAGATCCAGACGAAGTTTCTGATCGAGGATGTGAGTGATGTAGTACTGTTGCGCATCCTCACCCTCGGGAATTGCCTCTGCTTCGAGAACCGTGTAGTGCAGTTGGGTGGGACCGGTGATGCCGGGCCTCACCTTGAAGATTTGTCTTTGCTCCGCCGTGTATCGATTTGTGATGCCGGGGTCCTCCGGGCGCGGGCCTACCAGCGTAAGATCTCCCAGCAGAAGATTGAAAAACTGGGGCAATTCGTCCAGCTTGCTCTTGCGAAGAAACCCGCCGAGTCGCGTGATGCGAGGGTCACGGCGACTGGTGATGGCGCTGCCTAGTCGGTCTGCATTCATCACCATCGTGCGAAATTTCCACATGCGAAAGCGCCTGCCCTCCTTGCCCACCCTCCACCCGCCGTAGAAAGGATCACCCGGCGAATCCAAGATGACCACCAAGCTGATCAAGGCAAACAGTGGGCTGAGTAGAGAAAGAACAACGACCGCTACACAGATATCAATGCAACGCCGCATTACTGTCCAGACCTCATTGGGTTCTCGGTTTTGGGGCAATCCCCCGCTTACGCTGCTTTTCTTTTGCGCGCTTCGTACGCGATCTGCTTGACACTCTCTGCTACATAGTCCACTTGGGACAGGGACATCGAGGGGTAGAGTGGCAGCGAAACCAGTCTTGGATACAACGCCAACGCCCTTGGGCAATCGTTCTCCGGCCTAGCCGCAATGGCGGCATAAGCGGGGTGCAGGGGGATCGGAATGAAGTGAACGCTCGTGCCGATGCCGCGTTTGTTCAACTGTTCTATGAACTCGTCACGAGTGATGTCCAGCTTTTCCAGGTTCAGGCGTAGCGAATAGAGATGCCACGCGTGGCGGCAATGAGCCTTGTCCGGGGGAACGTCGAATTCCTCGAGATCGGAGAATGCCTGGTTGTAGGCCTGTGCGTACCGGGTGCGCATCTGGATGAAACCCTCCAGCTTACGCATCTGGCGAATCCCAATGGCGGACTGGATATCTGTGAGGTTGCACTTGAAGCCTGGCCGCAAGACTTCGTAGTACCAGCTGCCACGGTCACTGTAACGGTTCCACGCGTTCTTGCTGATGCCATGCAGGCAGAGGATTCTCAAAGATTCCGCCAGATCAGCGTCGTGAGTTGTCACCATGCCGCCCTCGCCGGTGGTCAGGTTCTTTGTGGCATAGAAGCTGAAGACAGCCGTGTTGCTACGATCGCCCGTCTGAGGATTTCCGGAACCGATGGGCAGGCATCGATAGTGGGCTCCAGCCGCGTGTGCGCTGTCTTCGATCACGTGAAGTCGGTGCCGCTTTGCGATCGCCCACAGAGCATCCATCTCGCACGGTAGTCCCGCCAAATGGACTGGGATGATCGCCCGAGTGCGTTCCGTGATGCGGGCTTCGACAGAAGCAGGGTCGATGTTCCCGTCTCGTCCCACATCTGCCAGAACCGGCGTTGCGCCCACGTGAAGGATGACATTCACGGTCGCACAGAAGGTGATCGGAGTCGTAATCACCTCCATGCCGGGACCGATGCCCAGTGCCACTAGGCTCAAGTGCAACCCCGCGGTACAGGAACTTACCGCCTGTGCGAACGGAGCGCCTACGGAGCCGCCGAACTCACGCTCGAACTGCGCGGTGCGTGGGCCGGTTGTCAACCAGCCTGACTCGAGGGTATTGATTACTTCCTCGATCTCTTCTCGCCCGATACTTGGACGATGGTAGGGGACTTGCATGGGCACGTCATGGGAAGAACTCATCAGTTATGCTCCAGGATTATCGTGTGAGTCTGGTGAAGGACGAGTCGGCGTTGGTTGTCATTGGTACATCAGTCGTGGGGAGTAACCTGATTAGGCCGACTAGAAAACCCAGTCCATAAGACAAGTGATACGCCAAAAAGGCGGCCGGAAGAAACGGGAGGGTCCCCCATCCGTTCCGGCTGGCGGCCACGGCGGAGGCCAGCAGGTTGGCTAGGGCGTAGGCGGCAATCATGGCCGACCAGACAGAGGCGGCGGCGGTCAGCCAACGCTGCGCTCCTGTAACGGCCGCCACCGTGATGCCGCTGATGAGAAGCACATTGGCCAAGACGAACAAGACTGGTACCGCGTGTCGCCACGAAGCTGGGATTTTGTGCTTCCGGATCACCGCCACTTTCCAGAACCCATACTGAAAATATTGCTGAAACAGAGCCGATAGCTTGGCCCGCGGCGAATACCAAGACATTATTCTGGGGTTCTGCCAGATCTTTCCACCGGCTCGCACCAGCCGCAGATTCAGCTCATCGTCCTGGTTGCGAACAAGATTCTCGTCAAACAACCCGATTCGCTCCAACGTTGCTTTGCGCCAGCATCCGTACGTTACGGTGTCTACCCATCCTTCGTAGTTGACATCGTGGAATCTCGCACCGCCGGTGGAGAACGGGGAATGGTACGCAGCAGCCACGGCACGGGCGCACGTCCCGGCCGCCCGAGTGCGCGCCGGTCCGCCGACATTGTCGGCACCCGTGTGTTCCAGTGTTTCGACGCAGAGCCGGCAATAGTCCGGAGCGTAATCGGTGTGAGCGTCCATGCGGACGATGATGTCTCCGCGCGCGGCCCGGATTGCGGCATTCAATCCGCTCGATACAACACGGCCAGGGTTGGCGATCACTCGCAGCTGAGGGTACCGTGCGCTGTATTCCTGCAGCGCCTGGCAGGTCCCGTCTTCGCTCAGGCCGTCAGCAATGATGGCTTCCCACCCGATTTCACCGAGATCCTGGCACAGGAGCGAGTCCAAGAAATTGCGGATATGCTTGATCTCATTTCGACAGGCCACCACAACCGTCACGCGTATTGGACGATTCGTAGCGGTCACTGAACCGCTTCCTCCGGAGCCTTTTGTTGGTTTGAAGCAAACATGCTTTCCCCTTGTAGTAGCAGATAAGCAGCAGTCCGATGCGGGGAGGACGGAAGGCTCGCGGTCTGGGGAAGGGGCGACCGAGTCGTCTGGGGGATGAGTCTTGGGAGAGAAGCGCTCTGTGTGTCTAGCCGCGAATCTCAAGGGACCATAATCGTGTCGTTTGACTGGAGCTCCACGTTCTGTTCGGGATTGCGCCCTTTGGCGACGTCCTTGTAGTTGAACGGGAGGCGAATTTGCTTGCCGCCGGCATCGCGCCGCAGAACGTAAATGTCTTTCTGTTTGGCGAAATCTCGCAACCCGCCAGCCATCGCGATTGCATCCATCACTCTCATTGGCTTCGTGAGGGTATAGGAGCCCGGATGCGCCACCATTCCGAGCACATTGAACTTCTGGCTCCTGATCTCCTGCACGATGACATTGACTTCCGGCTCCGCGACGTAGTCTTTGAGCTTCTTGGCGATTTCGTCCTGCAGCTGCCGCGGGGTCCGGCCACTGGCTTGGAGTTCGCCGATCAGGGGAAGAGAAATCTTTCCGTCAGGGCGAACCGGGACGACTCGCGAGATTTCCGCCTCCTTCCACACGTTGATCGCGAGCACGTCGCCCGTACCGATCACGAACTCATCGCCGGCAGCGTCAGCTCCACTTCGGACGGCCGCGGCAGGAGACGGCGGGACCGCGCTGTTCTGACTTGGCGACTTGTTCGCAGCCGGGTTGTTTGTCTGGCCCAACAGCGTGATGGCGCAAAGCAGATTCACAATCATCAAAGTCGCAAGACGTATCGCTTTTTTCATAGCATCACTTCCGGCAATAGGATGGGACTCACTCCGGCCACGGCACAGAAATCAAATATAACGCTCATGCTCGGGGTATCTCCCGCGTCAAACGAATGTCAGTCTCAGCTTCAGCCGACTTCATCTCCCTTAAGTAGTCGTGCAACTCCAGAAGCGTCTTCACGGCACGAAACAGTTCTGCCTCTTCCTTGGGAAGCTGCGCGGTGACATTGGGCGTGATAACTCCTAACCGCAGGTCGCGACCCGCTTCCTCGACAATATCTGGAGTGATGATCGGCGCGCAGTGGGCGTATCCAGAAAGGAGCGCATTTTCGCAGACGGTGTTGATCAGGCGGGGAATTCCTCGCGAGTGCTTAAAGACCATGGCCATGGCGGCGTGAGAAAAAAGCGTAGTGTTCTTCGGGAGACCTGCGATATGCAACCGGCGCTGAATGTAACCAGCCGTTTCGTTTTGTCCCAAGGGTTCCAACTGGCAACGCAGCATGATGCGCTGTTTGAGCTGTCGTAACTCCCAGGAATCCAGTGTCTGATCGAGTTCCGGTTGGCCCGCGAGCACGATCTGCAGGAGCTTCTGCTGCGCGGTCTCCAGATTCGTCAGCAGCCGCACTTCTTCCAGCAGTTCAGGAGAAAGATGGTGCGCCTCGTCCACTACGAGGAGGGTTATCAACCTCTTTTCATGGCGCTGGCGGAGGTACGCGTTCAGTGCAAGGATTACTTCATCCTTGGCTTTGCCCCCCACCGACAGGCCAAAGTCGCCAGCGATATAGCGGACAAACTCGAGGGGCGAAAGGCTGGGATTGAACACGCACGCAGAAGCGATATTGGTGCGCTGCAGCAGCTGCAACGCCGAACGCACCAGCAGAGTCTTGCCGGTGCCCACCTCGCCAGTAATGACAATAAACCCCTTATGTGCCCGCACGCCATAGTAGAGGGTGGCCAGCGCCTCGCGGTGCCGTGGCGTTGGGAACAGGAAAGACGGGTCCGGCGTGATCTCAAAGGGATTCAGCCGGAGTTTATAGAATGCTCGATACATGTGCCATTAACTTCGAAGATAAAGCTATGAGCTGACGATCCGGGCACAATAAAAAGGTAAACCACAACAGCTGTGGCTGCAGCAAAAGGTTACCGCGCCAGACGATCGAGTATCATCCGGAGTATCTAAACTGGACATTCCTGCAATGACATCAACGGACAGCAGTTTCTTTACCTCTCGCGAGGTGTATACCTTCCTGACCATCTTTCTCCGCTTCCGATCGCGGCATTGCTTCACTCGCCGGAGGGTGGGAATCTCCCTTGCGGATCAGTTGATACTCCTGAATCTTGTAGAGCAGCCCCCGATAGCTGATGTTGAGCAGCTGTGCCGCTGCCTTTCGATTCCAGTGCGTTTGGTCGAGTGCCTGCGCAATGGCATTGCGCTCGGCTTCCCCTTTTGCGTTTTTTGCCAGAGCCTTCAGCGAGGACTTCTCTTCGGTTGCATGGACGTTGGCGCGGGCGGATTCCACGCCATTTCCATTCGCATGCCGATTCGTCACGTCGAAATTGGAATGCAAATGCAGTTCTTCAAGCGCCGCTTGCTCATCGCCAAGTGCGAGGAATCGCTTTACGAAATTCTGCAGTTCCCACAGATTTCCCGGCCACGAGTAGTGCTGGCAGGCATCCAGCAGGGCGCTCGAAAATCGTGGCGCGGGCACCCCATAGTGGCGCATCAGCCGGTTCATCATGTGCCCCAGCAGCAGCGGGATTTCCTCGCGCCGCTCCCGCAGGGGCGGCACGCGCAATTCGAAAATGCTCCAGCGGTAGAACAGCTCTTCCTGAACTCTTTTCTCTGCCGCCGCCAACCCCAGATTGCGGCACATGGTAGCAATGATGCGCACATCGGCCCGGATCGGGTTCTGGCCGCCGCACCGGACAAACTCTCCCGTCTCCAGCAGTTTCAGAAGCCGCCGTTGCACCGCGTCCGGCATGGCATCGAATTCATCCAGCAAGATCGTTCCCTTGGCACACTGCTCGAATTTCCCTGGCGTCGATTCCGGCCGTCCGTTGGCGGACGTATGCTCATAACCGAACAGCTCATTCTCCAGCAGGTCGGAGGTGAGCACGGCGCACTTGACATGCATGAACGGGAAGCTGGCACGAATCGAAAGCGAGTGGATAAGCTGGGCAGCGGTCGTCTTCCCGCTCCCCGCTTCTCCGGTAACCAGCACCGGCACATCAGTCTGCGAGAGTAATTCCGCTTGCGTACGCAGCCGGCGCGTGGCCGGGCTGGCCGCAATGAAATACAACTCTTCGCCGATTCGCTCGATTTCTTGTTGATACATCATGTTGAAGAGTGGCTGACGGAAGATGGAGAAAAACTTGGATCGCTTACGAGGAAATTGGTCGATTGGCGAACTGCAACACTTTTTTCAGACTATCTCTTCAGGCTGGCTCTACGTCGTAGCCATCAATTCGCACGGCCATCGACCGCTGAATCGCATCGACGGAAATAATCAGGCTGTGATCGCCGTTCTCCGACAAAAATACGCCTTCCACTCCGTCCATTGCCCCACCGCGTATCCGGACCCGCTGCCCCGCCTTGAGAAAAGGGTACGAACGCCAGGGCGCCGACTGCGTCAAAACCTTCTGGATGCTTTCGATCTGTTCATCGGGAATCGGCAGGCTCGCCCCGCGAACGCCCACAAAACCGTGCACGCTCTCTACCTGATACACGCGCGTCCGGTCTTCCGTGCTCAAAGCGCAGCGGACGAACACATAGCAACTGAACAGTGGCACTTCGACTTTCTTCTTGCGATCGCTCCAGCGATGCACCTGAATCGTGGTGGGCAGGAACATTTCCATGCCTTGATCACGCAATCGCCGCTCGACCGCTTTTTCGTGGCGCGCTCTGGTGTGCAGCGCGTACCAGCGCAGCTCTTCCTGCGATACCCATTGACTCGGCCCGCTGCCCACTTCGTAGTTCTGATTGGGACTGCTCATAGCTTCGCCCTCTAGGTCCCATTGAACTGGGTCCGCCTGGATCGCACACGAGAAACGTCATCGCCTTCGGGGGAAGAAAGCATCAGGAACGACTAGGGGGAGTTACTAACGTTGTAACTTATGGTCACTTGCAAGAACGTGCAAGTGGTAAAACGTCCTAGGACATGCCAACCCTATCGACGCATGGGCTAATCTTCTCACGACCAAGCTCCACGGCTTAGAGACGTTATTCTTTGGCACAGCCGTGGTGTGGCGCGCCTGCGGGGCCGAACAGTTCCCTCCCGGGATTAAATCGATTTGTCGAGGGAGTAGACTCTATCTTATTGATATTATTAAAGTTACTATATTATGTTTCTCTTCAATCAATGGTTATATCGAGGCCGGAACTGCAGTTGATTATTAGCATCGTCGTGCAGCTGATCAAGCTGCACTGGAGGCGGGGACTACTAGTGCATTTTCTTGCATAGGGTGCAAGCCTCTTTTGCTTGCCGGTTCGTGAGTTTAGTGGTACATTCTCGACTGTAGCAAGAGACTGTGGTCGGCTTCTTTGCCTTAATTTTCTCCTCCCCCCGAGGCCATAGTGTTGACGAACGGAATGTTTTCTAATTTCCCCCTTCCAGTTCGTACAACTAAATATCAGGAGGCCCGATGCCATCCCATGCAGGATTGGGCTCGGACTTTGTCAGTGTCGTAGTTGCCGACAGCACGCGAATACATACCCAGCTCTTGGCCGACGCTCTGCGCAATGATCGCGGTCTGCAGGTCGTAGCCGAGACCTCGAATTCCGAGGAGTTGTTGGCGGCCATCACTCGCGTGCCCATCGATGTCGTGGTCATCGGTCATAATTTGGACGACCAGCCTGGCCGCGGCGCCCATGTGTTGCGGGAGATCCGTGCGCTCCGGCCCCAGATCAGGGGCATCATCTTGCTGGACTCTTCCAAGCCCCAGGAAGTCCTAGAGTGCTTTCGCGCCGGCGCAAAGGGAATTTTGTCCAAGCAAGAGCGGCTAGAGAGCCTCTGCAAATGCATTCGCAGTGTTCATGGAGGACAGATCTGGGCGCGGAGCGTCGATCTGGATCATGCGCTCGAGGCTCTTGCGAACTCGCCGCTCGTCCGCGCCACCAATCACGAAGGAATCGAACTGCTTTCCGCGCGCGAACGCCAGATCACCCAGCACGTGGCCGGGGGCATGTCGAACCTCGAAATTGCTCGCGCTCTCGGCCTCAGCCCGCATACAGTCAAGAACTACCTGTTCCGCATTTTTGACAAGCTGGGCGTCTCCAGCCGCACCGAGTTGCTCTACCTCACCCTGAACAGCTCGCAAGCCCAGCCACTACGCACTGCCAACGGAGAGAGCCACTCATTCTCTGTGATCATCGAAGCCGCCGAGGCCGGTGACCCCTCGGCACAACTTCGCTTGGCAGAGCATTTTTGTCAGATCAAAGATGTTCAGAACAACGAAGAGGGGCAAATCGCGGGCTTCCAACCCGCCTCCGTTTCCGCTTACATGTGGTACCTGCTCGCAGAAAAAATGGCTGCCCCAATGCTTGAACAAATCGAGGAAGGCAAGAAAAATATTAGCCGGACAATGTTTCCTCAACAACTGGCGGAGGCCGAAGGCAGAGCTGCCGCGTGGTTGAGAAATGGCAAGAAACATTCTGGTTTCGCCGGCGGCGGTGAGGCACAAGCCGGTGGACAACCGAAGATACGCGCCGGCGCTCGATAGGCCGCTTCGCATGCTGATCGAATGACCTTTGCAATCATCAGCAAGCGTCCGTCCTACCGCAGGTCGAGGGGTTTGATCCGATCACTTTCGAGAAACTCGGCACGGTGGTTCGCCTTGCGCGGTGGAGCATCCGCGACGATCATCCTGCTCTGGTTCCTTCGGGCACTCTCGATTCCGGCACCGCCAGCATTGGGGTAATCCCGTCAAAATAGCCAATGTCGAAAAGCATGCCTTCCGACACAATCCCTGCCATTTGCGTGGCGAAAGGTTTACAACGAATAACGCTTGTTTGCCTTCGATCTCCCGTGGATTTGTACGCTCGCGCTTCATCCCAGTCAAGATCGTGCGCACATGATCGCCGAAGTTCACGCGGAGTGCGACCAACTTTTCCGAATTGGCAACAATCGCTCACGGATTCGATGGTGCCAACTCTTATGTCGATTTGGGATGAAGCGCGAACATTTCATCGAGGTAGTCGAGGAGGCGCTCGACTCGCTCCCAAAGCTGCTAGAATCAGGGCGCGTTTGTGGGCGAAGTCCTGCCGGAGGTCAGTCATGGCGATCCTCGATCTGTGCGACGAAGAATCTGCTGCCGTTCATCTTGAATCCACTGTCGCCGAAGCCATCCGGCTCATGCTGGCACGCCGCGTGGGCGCTGTCGTGGTAGTGGACGCCAACCGTGTCGTGGGCATCTTCACCGAACGCGACGTGCTGAAGAAGCTGGCGCTGAGTGGGCGCGATCCTGAGAAACTCTCGGTGAGCGAACTGATGACCACGCCGGTGGACACCGCCTCCCTGCAAACCAGTCCCGGTGACGCCTTGGCTTCGATGCTGGAACATCATTTTCGCCATCTGCCGGTGGTGGATTCCTCGGGCAGGCTGCGGGGCGTCCTCTCGATTCGCAATCTGCTACATGGGCAGATGCAGGAACTCAGGCGGCAGCTTGATTCTCTGGAACAATATTTTGCCAGCGAGGGACCGGGAGTGCCCAAAGCTAGGGACTGACTTGGCCGCTGCCATTAGACATTTCCTACCAGGGTTTCGTTCGATCAACACCGGAATCAGTTGCTTCGGGTTATCGACAACGCTCTTTGCTTTCAGGGCGCTGGTGACTATCCAGACCCCGTATATGTCGTGCTCGTCACGCCAGCCTGTTTTAAGCGACGCAAAATTAAGTCTCGCCTATATCAGTACAAATTCGAGGAGTACAGCTCTGACCCGAGAAACATTGTCGAGGAACTGAAAGCGTGCTGGATGACACCATCAGAGCTGTACCCGGACATCGAACGCCGCCTACCGGCACTGCGCCTGCGCTGGGTCTCCGCAAGGATCTTGATGCATCGGGAACTCATTGTTGACTTGTCGAGGCGGGGGCGAGCTCGTTTGTTTCGCAGGTGAACCGAGCGTTTCAGTCCCCAACCACTGTGATGACGAGCGTGCGCTGGCGCCCTCGTACATCGCATTCGAGATGGAAAATCTGCTGCCAGGCACCGAGCACGAGCTTTCCATCCGCGATCGGTACGCAAGGACGGGCCCAGTAGCGTCGCCTGCAGATGCGAGTGCCCGTTGCCATCTTGCCAAGTCTGTTCGTGGCCGTAGTTTCGGCTCGGTGGAATAAGCCTGTCCAGGATAGCGGGCAGATCATGCTGCAGGCCCGGCTCGAACTCAATCGTGCCGACCGCCGCTGTGCTGCCGACGTTGAAAACGTTGACCGTGCCGGTTCGGATGCCCGAGGATGTCACAATCATAGCAACCTGCTCGGTGATGTTGTGCATATCGCCGTGCCCTTTTGTCATCAGGGGAATCTGCTGCTGATAGCTCATAATTTTGCGCCCTGCCGGCCCGGAATGTCGCTGCTGGCCTATTCCTGTCCGTCAATATACACGGCCACGGATAAGCCTCGTCGTTCGTAGGAGGGGTAGGACTGAGCAGGGGAGCCGACAGAGCGGCTCGAGAAGTGTGCTTGTAGAATAGAAGAAATGGCTGTTTCGGTTGAGCTGCATAACACAGGTGATCCTGCGGTCGGGCGAGAAGTTCAGGCGCTCGTTGAACATGCTCTGAGTGACAGAGCTGGAGACTGGCGGGTGTCCATCATGGGCTCTCGCACAAACGACAATTGGGAAATGAAGGTCGAGGGACCAAACGGGTTTGAGCGGTCGTACACATTGGCGGGAAGTGCGGGGGAGCACCAACCTATGGTGATCGGGAACGTGCTTCTGAAGTTGCTACCTGAGAAGATGCCCCAGCGGTGAAAGGGATCTCCCCTTCATAGTGTGAATTGTGTAACAGCAGAGGGGCCGATCCCGCTACCTGCTTCCGACTGATACCAGTGATACCGTTTCAGTGGGAAATACAGGCAATTGCGGAAACAGGTGTGTCAATTCTTTTGTGTAAACGGCGAGGTTTTGTTTTTGGGGATGGGGTGCCGGGGAAGGGGGCAGTTCCCCTTCCCTGGCCCAGCGATTTAGAAGCAACCCCGGTTTCATTGCGT
>Ga0181539_1000444_pt1 | contig 50116 bp, 43 predicted proteins | sample PEATcosm2014_Bin_46_FD_119767 | JGI IMG/M metagenome (GOLD analysis project Ga0181539, IMG submission 119767) | Peatland microbial communities from MTU Mesocosm Facility, Houghton, MI, USA - PEATcosm2014_Bin23_60_metaG | ecosystem: Environmental > Terrestrial > Soil > Wetlands > Peat | place... | reverse complement strand
CTCGGGCGGGTACCCCGTCAGGGCGAGCTCCGGGAGCACCGCGACGTCGGCGTCCAGGGATTCGGCGCGCGCCATCGCGTCGAGCACGCGCCGGACGTTGCCGTCAAAGTCGCCGACCACCGCGTCGATCTGGCACAGCGCGACGCGAAGCTGGCCCACGGCGTCATCGTAGCGACGGGACCTGCACGTCCCCGGGGCCCGACGACTCGCCCGCCGTTTGGCTGGATGCGCAGGGTCTGCGAAACTTGTCGGTGCGAGCCTTTCGATCGCGGAGATCTCTGGCCGCGGAAGGATGACCTCGATGGAGAACCAGCGCGAGTACGTCCTAAAGACGGTGGAGGAACGCGGAGTCCGCTTCATCCAGCTCTGGTTCACCGACGTGCTGGGCACGCCGAAGACGTTCTCGATCCCCCCGGCCGAGTTCGAAAACGCGATCGACGAGGGGATGACCTTCGACGGCTCGTCGATCGACGGCTTCAGCCGGATCCAGGAGAGCGACGTGATCGCCCGCCCCGACCCGAAGACCTTCCAGATCCTCCCCGCGGGGTCCGGCGAGAACGCGACGGTCGCGCGCGTCTTCTGCGACATCTCGAACATCGACGGCACGCCGTTCGAGGGCGACCCGCGCCACGTGCTGCGCCGGGCGCTCGAGCGGGCCCACGAACGCGGCTTCAGCTTCTTCGCCGCGCCCGAGCTCGAGTACTTCTACTTCGCGAGCGCTGAGGCGGACGCCGACGTTCCCCCCCAGCCGCTCGACACCGGTTCGTACTTCGAGCTCACCGTGGCGGACCTCGCGACCGACCTCCGGCGCAAGACCGTGCTCACCCTCGAGGACATGGGCATCCCGGTCGAGTACGCCCAGCACGAGGACGCGCCGAGCCAGCACGAGATCGACCTGCGCTACACCGACGCCCTCACGATGGCCGACACGATCATGACGGTCCGCCTGCTGATCAAGCAGATCGCGCAGGAACACGGCGTCTACGCGTCGTTCATGCCGAAGCCCTTGGCCGGTGTCCAGGGCTCGGGGATGCACACGCACTGTTCGCTTTTCAGAGGGGACAAGAACGCCTTCTACGACGCCGAGGACGAGCACGGGATCTCGGCGACGGCACGGCAGTTCATCGCCGGGCTCCTCGAGCATGCCGGCGAGATCACCGCGGTCACGAACCAGTGGGTGAACTCCTACAAGCGCCTCGTCGCCGGCTACGAGGCGCCGTTCACGGTCTCCTGGGCGTACAACAACCGCTCGGCGCTCGTACGCGTGCCGGTCGTGAAGCAGGGCAAGTCCGAGTCGGCCCGTATCGAATACCGGTCGATCGACCCGGCGTGCAACCCGTATCTCGCCTTCGCCGTCATCCTCGCGGCCGGCCTGCGCGGGATCGAGAAGTCCTACGACCTGCCCGATGAGGCCGACGCCAACCTGTACACGATGTCCCCGCGCCAGCTCGCCGCCGCCGGGATCCGCTCGCTGCCGCGCACGCTCGACGAGGCGCTGCGCGCGATGGAGAGCTCCGAGCTCGTCCTCGACACCCTGGGCGACCACGTCTTCGAGTGGTTCCTCCGCAACAAGCGGGCCGAGTGGGAGGAGTACACCCGCCAGATCACGCCGTTCGAGCTCGTCCGCTACCTCCCAGCCCTGTAGGAGTCGCGGTGACCTCGCCCCGGACAAGGCCCTGACCCGTGGAACCACTGCTCTGCTTCCCGGACCCGCCGAGCCCCGAGCTCGCCAAGGCGCTCGACTCGGCCGGCTACTCGTTCACGCCGGTCGGCGACAGCGAGGCGCTGCGCGCCGTCGAGCCGACCGAGGGCTGGTCCGGTGCCGTCGTCTCCGCCGTCGAATCTCCCGAGGCGGCGTTCGCGTTCTGCGGGGCGCTGCGCCAGGGCGACGAGCCGGTCGCGCCGGTCCTCGTCGTCGTGACGCCCGACCAGCTCGGCACGCTCGACCGGCACAAGGAGCTCTTCGACGACTTCACGGTCACCGGCGCGTCACCGGACGAGGTCGAGACGCGCCTCGGCCGTCTGCTGTGGAAGACCGGGCGGGGCAAGCAGCACGACATCATCGCCTACGGCCCACTGGCGCTCAACCTCGAGACCTACCAGGCGGTCGTCGCCGGGCGTTCACTCGACCTCACGTTCATGGAGTACGAGCTGCTGCGCTTCCTCGCCGCCCACCCGGGGAAGGTCTTCACCCGTGAGGTGCTCCTCGCCCGGGTCTGGGGTTACGAGTACTTCGGCGGCGCGCGCACCGTCGACGTCCACATCCGGCGGCTTCGGGCCAAGCTCGGCGAGGAGAACGCCCATCTCATCGAGACGGTGCGAAGCGTCGGCTACCGCTTCGGCACGGCGCGCTGGAAGCCCTAGACCCGCGGCGAACCCGGCGTCGCCCCGACGGGCGGGCGGGCGTCGCCCGGGCTACGCGCCATCCGGTACGTACGCCCAGGCCTCGACCTCGACGAGCGCCCCGAACGGCAGGGCCGTGACCGCGACAGCGGAGCGGGCGGGAAGGTGGTCGCCGAAGGCCGCGGCGTAGGCCTCGTTCATCACCGCGTAGTCGCCCATGTCCGTGAGGAACACGGTCGTCTTGGCGACCGCGTCGAGCGACGACCCCTCGGCCCGGAGCACGGCCGCGAGGTTGGCGAGCGCCTGGGTGAGCTGTTCGGCGAGGCCGCCGGGGACGAGCGCGCCGTCGGCGAGCCCGATCTGGCCGGAGCAGATGAGCCACTCGCCCGCCCGCACGGCGGGGCGGTAGAAGCGCCGGGGCGGCACTGGCTCGGCGGGGCCGGGGCTCAGCTGAACGAGGAGCCGCAACCGCAGGTGCGGGTGGCGGCGGGATTCGTGATGTGGAAACCCGATCCCTGCAGGCCGTCGCTGAAGTCGAGCGTCGCCCCCTTGATGAGCTCGGCGCTCTCGGGGTCGACGACGACCTTCACCGCCCCGAAGGTGCGCACGATGTCGTCGTCGGCCACCTCGGCGTCAAAGAACATGTCGTAGCTGTAGCCGGAACATCCTCCCGGCCGGACCGCGACCCGGAGCGCGAGGGTCTCGCCGTCGGTCTCGGCGGCGAGCAACTCGGTGACCTTGCCGACCGCGGCGTCGGTGAGACTCACGGGGCTCGGCCGCTGACCGATCTTGACCGTCGTGGCGGTGTTCACAAATCGCTCCTTTGCAGCTGTCGACGCGATCCTAACTAGTCGGCCCCGCGATCCCGCCCGTTAGCATCGCTTCCATGCCTGCCGACCGTTCGCGGCCCGGCGTGGCGCCCCGCCCTCCGAGCCACGATGAGCTCCTCGCGGCGCTCCGCGACGTCGTAGATCCCGAGCTCGGCGCGGACATCGTCACGCTTGGCATGGTCCGCGGCGTCGCAGCCGGAGAAGGTCACGTGACCGCCGAGATCGCCCTCACCGTCGCCGGCTGCCCGCTCCGCACCCAGCTGCGCGATGACGTGACCCGGCGACTCGCCGCGCTTCCGGGTGTCGTGTCGGTCGAGGTCACGACCGGCGTGATGGGGCCCGATGAGCGGGCCCGCCTCATGTCGACGGCCCGCCGGGCCGCCCAAGGTCGCGCCGTGCGGGCGAGCTTCCCCGACTCGACCCGCGTCCTCGCGGTCGTCTCGGGCAAGGGCGGCGTCGGCAAGTCCACGGTGACGGCGAACCTCGCCGTCGCGCTCGCCCGCCGTGGTCTCGCGGTCGGTCTCCTCGACGCCGACATCTGGGGCTTCTCCATTCCCCGCCTGCTCGGCGTGGCCGGGCCGCTCGAGGTACGCGCCGGCCAGATCCTCCCGGCGGAGGTCGTCGTCGACGGACACGGGCTGCGCGTCGTGTCGATGGGATTCCTCGCCGACGAGAACGAGGCGATCATGTGGCGCGGCCTCGTGCTCGCCCGGGCGGTCCAGCACTTCCTCGAGGACGTCGCCTGGGGGCCGCTTGACTACCTGCTCGTCGACATGCCCCCGGGGACCGGCGACGTCCAGATGGCCCTCGCCCGGATGCTTCCCCACGCCGAGTTCCTCGTCGTCACCACGCCGTCGGCGGCGGCCGCCACGGTGGCGGGGCGCGCCGCCGACATGGCCCGCAAGGGCCACGTGCGCGTCGCCGGCGTGATCGAGAACATGGCCCCTTTCACGAGCGAGGACGGGCGACGTCACGCCATCTTCGGCGAGGGCGGGGGCGCGGCGCTCGCCGCCGAGATCGGCGTGCCGCTCCTCGGCTCGCTCCCCCTCGACCCGGGGCTCGGCAGCGCCGGCGACGACGGCGCGGTGGCCCGGCTCGCCATCGAGACCCCCGTCGCCCGGGTTTTCGCCGCGCTCGCCGAACGGCTCGCCACGCAAGTCGCGCCCCCCGTCGAGATGTCCGGATGCACGGCGCGCCTCATCGGGCACGTCGAGGAGGCACTGAGAGGCCCGCCGGCTGACGGGCCGTCCGGCTAGCCGGCGCGCCGTTCGAGGATCTGCTTGCGCTCGACCTCGTTGAGCCCGCCCCAGATCCCGTGGGGCTCGCGGATCCGGATGGCGTAGTCGAGGCAGGCGCGCTGGACCGGGCAGATTCCGCACATCTCCTTCGCCGCCTGCTCACGGTCGAGACGCTCGTCCTTGCCCTCGGGCTGGGTCGGGGGGTAGAAGACGACGGCCTGGGGACCGCGGCACGAAGCCCTCAGGTACCAGGACTGCCCGGATCGCTCGGCGATCACGAACCCCTCCCCGTCTCGTCCCTCCCGGGGCGAACGCTCCGACGGCACTCGACCGTCTCGCCGCGACCGGTCACGCGGCGGACTCGCTGCGCCGGACGCTACCGCCACGCGATGCACCTGACAAGGGGTTCTCGCTGACCTTTGCGGCCGCGCCACCCGGTCCGGAACCGGTCTGCTTGTAGCTTGGCGGTGGATGGACGTCACCGGATTCGTGCGCCGGAGCAACATCCTCGTCGTCGTCGGCAAGGGCGGCGTCGGCAAGACGACGACGAGCGCGGCGTTGGCGAACCTCGCCGCCGACGTTGGCCTCGACGTGCTTCTCGTCGCGCTCGACGACGCCTCGGGGCTCGCCGCGCTCTTCGGCTACGACGGTGCCCTCGCCTACGACGAGGTGACCGTGCGCGCGCCTGCGGGGACGCCCGCCTGCGGGGGCGAGCCGGGGGCGGCCAGGGTGCCCGGCCGGGTGCGGGCGAGGGTCGTCACCTCGGACGCGGCCCTCCTCGAGTACCTCGCCGTGCACGGCCTCGGGCGGTTCGCCGGCCGGCTCGTGCGCACCGGCGCGCTCGACGTCGTCGCGACGGCGATCCCGGGGATCCGCGAGATCCTCATCCTCGGCCGGATCCGCCAGCTCGAGGAGTCCGGCGCCGCCGACCTCATCGTCCTCGACGCCCCGGCGACCGGTCACGCCCTGAGCTTCCTCTCGAGCTCGGGCGGACTCGCCGACGCGGCCCGCGGCGGGCCGCTACGCGCCCAGGCCGACCAGGTCGTCGCCATGCTCACCGACCCGGACCGCTGCGAGGTGCTCCTCGTCACCATCCCGGAGGAGACCCCTGTCAACGAAGCGGTCGAGACCGCCTACCGGCTCGAGGACGAGATCGGGGTCGCCCTCGGCCCGGTCGTCGTCAACTGCTGCTACCCGGTGCTCGACCACCTCGAGGCGGACCCCGCGGCGGCGGCGCGGGCGGCCGGCTGCCCGGTGCCGTCGCCGGCCGCGGCCGGGGCGGTGAGCCGCGCCGCGGCCTTCCGGCGGGGGCGCCAGAACCTCCAGCGCGCCCAGCTCGCCCGGCTCGCCGACCGGCTGCCCTTGCCACGGATCGAGCTGCCGTACCTGTTCACCGCCGACGTCGGGCCCGCCGAGCTCGGCGTGATCGTGGCCGCGCTGCGCGCCGGCATCGAGGGGCTCCCGTGAGCGTCCTCGATGACGTCGTCGACTCGCGGTCGGTCATCGTCTGCTGCGGCTCGGGGGGCGTCGGCAAGACGACGGCGGCGGCGGCGCTCGCCATCGCGGCCGCGCTGCGGGGGCGCCGGGCCTGCGTCGTGACGATCGACCCGGCACGGCGGCTTGCCGACGCCCTCGGCACGAGAGGGATCGGCAACGAGCCGCACGAGATCGCCGGGCCGTGGCCCGGGGAGCTCCACGTCGTCATGCTCGACGCCAAGACGACCTTCGACGAGCTCGTCGGGCGCTACGCCCGCGACGCCGGCCAGACCGCCCGGATCCTCGAGAACCGCCTCTACCAGAACCTCGCGTCGGTCCTCTCGGGCACCCAGGAGTACATGGCGACCGAGAAGCTGTTCGAGCTGCACGAGAGGGCCGACTTCGACCTCATCGTCGTCGACACCCCTCCGACGCGGCACGCCCTCGAGTTCCTCGACGCGCCCCGCCGGGTCGAGAGCTTCCTCGACAACCGGATCTTCCGGACCTTCGTCGCCCCGGGGAGCTCGTATCTGCGCGTCGCGAGCCTCGCCGGCCAGCTCGTGCTCCGGTCGATCGCGCGGGTCGCCGGCGCCGAGATCGTCGACGACACGCTCGCCTTCTTCGCTGCCTTCCAGGGCATGGAACAGGGCTTCCGGGACCGCGCCGTGCGCGTCGAGCGGCTGTTCGCCGAGCAATCGACCGGGTTCGTCCTCGTCGCCACCCCCCGGCACGAAGCGATCGACGACGCTCGCTTTTTCGTCGGCGAGCTCGACCGGCGCCACGGCACCATCGACGCGCTCGTCGTCAACCGGATCCACCCCGAGTTCGGGCCGGCGCCCGATCCCGGACCGGTCACGGCCACGGCGGGCGCGGTGGCCTGGGCGGAGCTCGTCGCCAACCTCGCCGACCTCGAGTCGATCGCGCGGCGCGAAGCCGGTTTGCTCGCCGACCTCGTCGGGGCGGTCGCGCCGGCGCCCGTCGTGCGCGTCCCGTTCCTCGACGCCGACGTCCACGACGTCGAGGGCCTGCTGCGCGTCGTTCGCCACCTCATCGGCTGAGCGCTACCTTGGGCGAGTGACGAAAATCCTGCTCGTGGCCGACGCGGCGACGGTTCTCGGGGATCTCGCCGCCGTCGTCGAAGACGGCGAACGCGAGGTCCGCGAGCTCCGCGACGGGGCGGCGGTGCGGGCCGTCGCCGCCGAATTCGAGCCGGACCTCGTGATCACCGACAGCCAGGTCCAGAACATGGGCGGGTTCGCGATCGCCTTCGACCTCGCCAACGAGGAGTCGGGCGGACGGCTCGCCCACGTGCCGGTCCTCGTCCTGCTCGACCGCCGGGCGGACGTCTTCCTCGCCCGGCGCACGGGCGTCGCCGGCTACCTCGTGAAGCCGCTCGACCCGGTCCGCCTGCGTCGGGCGGTCGACGCCCTGCTCGCGGGTGGGACGTTCCACGACGAGTCGTTCGCGCCGACCACCGTCGCCGCCGGTTGAAGCCGGGTCGGACGTGGCCACGTCCCCGACCTTGACGCACCGCCGCGGCTCGGCCCCCCGATGAGACGCCTCCGCCTGCGGCGCGCCGCCGAAACCGCCACGACGGCGCCGTCGGAACAGGAGCTGCAGATCACGAGTGGGCTCAAGGCCCTGCGCGAGTCGACGGCGCGGGAGGTGATGACGCCGCGGGTCGACGTCGTCGGGCTGGCGACCCCGGTGAGCTTCGCCGACGTCGCCCGGGCGGTCCGGCGTTCGGGCCACAGCCACTTCCCCGTCTACACCGACGACTTCGACCACCTCCTCGGCGTCTTGTTCGTGAAGGATCTTTTCAACCTCGACCTGCCCTTCGCGGCGGGCGAGGCGAGAGGTGCGTCGGAGGTCTTCTCAGGCGCCGACGTGACGGCACGGCTGCGCGAGCCCTACGTCGTCCCCGAGTCGCGCTCCGCGCTCGAGATCCTCGCCGACATGCGCCGGCGTCGCCGCGGCTTCGCCGTCGTCGTCGACGAGTACGGGGGCTTCGCCGGCGTAATCACGATGAACGACCTCGTGAGCGAGCTCGTCGGCGACCTGCGCGACGAGTTCGACCGCACGACGAGCCCGGCGATCCTGCGCATCGACGCGCGCCGCTATCTCGTCGACGGCGCCTGCGCGGTCGACGAGGTCGCCGCGGGACTCGGCCTCGCGATCCCGGAGGGCGACTACGTCACGCTCGGGGGGTTCCTCTTCGACGCGCTAGGCCACATCCCGGCCGAGTCCGAGACCTACGAGCTCGGCGGGTGGATCTTCCGCGTCACGCGAATGGACAAGCGCCGCATCGCCAAGGTCGTCGTCGAGGCACCATCGGCTACGATCGGCCCTGGAGACGGCGCAAGCCGGGCTTCGGACGGGAAGTAGCGCAGCTTGGTTAGCGCGCAGCGTTCGGGACGCTGAGGCCGCGGGTTCAAATCCCGCCTTCCCGACTCACAAGAGTCCTTTCAGCGGTGTATTCCCAGACCCCGTCACGCTTTCGAATCCGGCCGTGCGCACCACGCGCGCGATCGCAGGAAACATCGCTCGCCGAGTCGGTTCGCGGCAGCACGGGCGGGGTCCGTCTTTTTTTGAGCGCGAATCAAACTGGCGGCGGCAGTCGCTTCCTCCGTAGCTCGAACGTCCTTGCCGGGTGATCCGGCGCGTCGAGAAAGTGGTGGTCCGCGTCAGAGAGCCGGCGTCATGTGTCTCCGACTGGCGAAGGCGGCCCTGGCGCCCTGCCTCGCATCGATAGAAAGTCGAGCGATAATGCCGCTTGTGCGTCGCCGGTTGGTTCTCGTCATGGCGGCCGTCGTGGTCGTTGTCGCAGGTGGGAACTGCGTACTCGCCACGAGTCCATCTCGCGCGAGCACCCGATCTGGTGGTTCCACACCGGGAGGGGCGATCTCACTTCGCTGGAGCTCACGCGTGCTCGGCCCGGCGGCGTTCAGCGCGGCGGCGTGCGCAGGACCGATGCACTGCTTCGCTTTCGGGCTCGCTGGCACCTTCGCCATGAGCGACGACGGAGGACAGACCTGGGCTGTCTCGCAACTCGCCAGCATTGCAGGCCTCACGGTGCTTTCGGCAACCTGCCCGAGCACTGATCGCTGCGTTGCGCTCGCGAAGCTCGAATCCCCCAGCTCCGCGCCTGGTGGGCAACAGAGCCTCCCTGGTGTCGCGCTCTACTCCGCCGATGGCGGCCGCTCGTGGTCCACGGCGGCGGTGAGCGGATCTGCGGTCGAGTTCCTCGGCGGCCTCTCGTGTCCGAGCTCGACGGTCTGCTACGCGATCGCCGCCGGCCTGGCGCCGCAGTCCCCCAGTTTCCTACTCGAAAGCGTCGACGGCGGCTCGACCTGGACGACGCGCCTCACCGGACCGTCCGGTGGGTTTCGTGGCGCGCTCGCCTGCCCGGCGGTCGACCGCTGTGTGGCGACCGGCGGCTCTTTCGGCATCGTCGCGACGAGCGACGGCGGACTGCACTGGACCGAGGAGCGCGAGCCGATCGGCGGCGGCGGGATGCCCGGGATCTCGGCGCTGGCCTGCTCGAGCCTTTCGACCTGCACCGGGGTCGGGATCGCGCCGTCCCCCGGTTACCCGGTGATCATCACGACGACAAACGCCGGGCGCACCTGGCGCATCGCCCACTACCCGAACGACGAGGGCGCGGGCGGCGGTTACGGCGCGGTCAGCTGCTCGGGGCTTCGCTGTGCCGCCGTTGCCGGAACGCTTCCCGAAGTCGGGCTGCTCTCGGAGAGCAGCGACGGCGGCAAGACCTGGCGGGACGTGACGCTCGGTGACGGCGGCGCGTTCTCGGCGGTGAGCTGCGCGTCGGCAGGCGGCTGCATCGCAGCGGGCAGCATCGGCAACGGCTCGGCGGTCCTCGCCCTCGGCGTCGGCGGGCAACGGTGGAGCACGCGCTATCTGGGTCCAGGGACGCACTGGACGGCACTGTCGTGCGCGTCGAGGCGACACTGCGTGGCGGCAGGTGAAAACGCGCCGGTCCCGGTTGTCGCCGCCGTCGCCACGAGCGACGACGGCGGCGCCCATCTGAAAGCCGGCCATTTGCCGGCAGGCCTGAACGGGATCGTCGCGATCGACTGCCCGACGGGTCGGCACTGCGTCGCGGTCGCCGACGTGACGGCCCCGCCGAAACTGCAACAGCAAGCCAACTTCTCCGTCGCGGCGATGCTCTCGAGCGACGACGGCGGACGCCACTGGCGTCGTGATGCGCTCGACGTACCGGCGGACTCCTTCGACTCGGTCAGCTGCCCCACCGCCTCCGTCTGTTACGCCGTCGGGGCGACGCCCGAGGCTGCCGGCGTGTCGTCGCAGGACGCCATCGTGAAAACGACCGACGGAGGTGCGCGCTGGGTCGCCGAGCAGGTCCCCGCCTTCCCGCCGCAGCCGCCCGTCGGCGCCTCCGGCTCGGAGATCCCAGGAAGCGGCCTGACGACTGTCACCTGTTTCGGCGCGACGAGTTGTGTGAGCGGCGGACCCGCCGGCGTGCTCACAACGAGCGACGGTTCGCGCTGGAGCGTCTACGCCGAGACACCCACGTCGGGTCATGGTGGGGTCGTGGTGGACGGCATCCTCGTCAACCAGCTCCAGCTGCTCGCCTGTCCCGCCGTCTCCCACTGCATCGGGGTGCTCACTGGAAGCGGCGTCGAGGAATTGCGCGTGACGAACGACGGCGGCCGGACCTGGCGGCTCGCGGCGTCGCCGGCGACTTTCTCCGCGAACGCGCTCGTCTGCCCCGCGGCCTCAGAATGTCTCGCCGCGGGTTCCGACTCGCACGGCGCGGTCGTGCTCGAAAGCTTCGACGGCGGCCGGCGATGGAGCGCAGCTCCGCTGCCGACGTTGGGGACCGCACCGGTCGCCGGCCTGGCGTCGCCGGGCTACACGGCGATCTCGTGCCCCGATCCGACCTACTGCGCGGCGCTCGGAGCGGGGACGGTTGGCGAGGCGGCAATCGCCCGATGATTGCCCCCTCGTGCTCGGGCCCGTATGCGCGGCCACCGGCAGCGTTCCTCGCGGGCGCGTCCGTCCTGACACCGCACCCCCGGGTTCAGGTGGTCGACCCGACAACTTCGTGCAACGCTTCCACCATGACAGCCTGTCGAGCGGCTTACGCCGTCGCTCGTGGCTGGTGCAAAAGGCTTGAACTCCCGTTGACTGAAGCCGGAAAGGCTCGTGTGCTATGGGCATGAACGAGAACCTCTACGTCGCGACGAACGCCGAAGGTGTCGAGACGACGGCGACCGGTGAGATCGCCTGGACCCTTCCCCGGGTCGGCGCCGCCGTGATCACGCCCGGCGACGTCGTGCGCGCCCCTGCCGGCGGCGAGCTCGTCCTGCGCCGGCCGGTGGCGCTCCTCGAGGCGCTCGACGAACGGATCTTTGCCGCCAAAGCGGCCGAAAGGGCCGACGACCGGTCCGAGACCGTCACGGCGCGATCGGCGCGGCTCACGGCCGAGACTGCCTGGGGAGTCGACGGCGCAGCTCACTTCGCCCTCGATTGCGCCGCTCACGCACTCGGCGCCGCGGCGGCAACGGCGCTCCCGGACGGCTCGACGCTCGGCGACGTGGTCGCCGAGGCGAGGGTCATCCTCGACCATACGAACCCGGACGGCGAGGAGCGGCTCGGAATGCTCGCCCGGTTCGCCGCGCTGCGCCGGCTGCGCCGGCTCGGCTCCGAGGTCGGCGACGCCTCGCTCGCGCGGATGAGCCGTGACCTCGGGGACGACCTCGACGCGCTCGACGACCCCGCCTGGACGACGCTCGCGGCGTGCTCCGAGGCGGTGCTCGCCGCCCTGGAGGCGCTGCGCCATCTCGCGATGCCGCGCTACGCGCGCACCCGGGAGGAGCCACTCGACGAGCATCAGGCCGAAGCGCCGAGCACGCCGCGCGCCCTCATCCCGACACCGTGGGGCCCGATCACCCTCGGGGCCGAGCACCATTCCCCCTATCAACCCGCCTGGGCAGCGGCGCGCGACGCCGCGGCCCGCGCCCGGGAGTCGGCAGCTGACGCCGGGGGCCCCGGGGCCGCCACCGCCGAGCGCGCCTATCAGGCCGCGCTCCTCGAACGGATCCTCGCGGGACGGGACTGAGCGGCCTCTAGTTGAGGCGCCGCGAACCGGCCGACCGGCGGGCGAGATCGTGGCGCTGGCCGAGACCGAGCGCCGTGACGTTCGCCGCCACCGGCGAGAGCACCGATTGCGCGGACTTCGCGACGAGCCCCACGGGCGGGGCGCTGAACGCGGCACGGTACGGCGTCACCTGGAGCCACTCGGCGTACGGGAACCCCCACTCGGCGTCGGGCGCCGTGGTCGGGTCCTCGACCCGCCAGTTGACGAGGTCGAGCGTGTAGTTCCAGAAGCCCGAGCCGACGTTCTCCTGGGCGATCGTCACCGTCCCGTTCCCGGTCACGGGGTTGACCGAGCTCGCCGTGACGACGGCGACGTGACCCGCCGACCAGGCGTCGAAGTCCGGCGCGTCCGAGAAGCTGATGACGTCGCCCGCGACCGGCGGATGCCCGACGGCCTGCGGCGAACCGTTCACGTAAAGACTCGTGTTGGAATACGCGGCGTGGTAGTTGGCGACGATTGCCTGGCCGTTGCCGTGAACCGGCGCCAGCCCGTCGACGATGGCGAGGAAGCGGTCGGCGAGCTCGACGCACTGGAACCCGGGCGTCGCGTTGTAATAGCCGCGGTCCGCGCCGTACGGGCCGGGCAGGTCGACCAGCGCCCACGTGCCCCCGTTGTCAGGTCCGGGACCGCAGATCGGGAGGTTCGGCGTCGTCCCGGTCCATCCGACGACCGACGCCCCGTACTGGTTGCACCACGAAGGCGTCGTTCCGGGAACCGCCGCCCCGCCGGCCGGCGTCACGGCGAACGCTCCGGCGACCGTCATCCCGGCCGCGACGAGTACCGCCCCCATCCCCCCGAGCAACAAGCCAAGCGGTCTCTTACGCATCCGCTCTCCAGTCGATTCGCGAATTACCGCGACCTACCGCCCGAATGGAAGGCGCAAAAAGCCACGGGTAGGACCCGGATTGATGTCCCGGCGACTGTACGAAGCCGACCCGAAGTGTCGCAAGGGAAACGACATGACAATGCCGTGACGATGACACCGACCCTGCGCACGGCGTCGCGGGGTCGGCCCCGTCGTCACGGCGCGTGTGAAGAAAATCACATTTCGTGAGATCGGACGGCCCCGCAGGGGACCGCGTGCCGTGGCGTGGCCGCGGGTCGGGCCGACGATCCGCTACGTTCGCCACCCAGCGCAACGTTTGCGCCACGGAAAAGGGACCCGGCAGGCGATGGCGAAGACGGACGGACGCGGGATCACCCCGCAGAGCGAGGACTTCTCGGCCTGGTACAACGAGCTCGTCGTGCGCGCCGAGCTCGCCGATCACGGCCCGGTGCGCGGCACGATGGTCATCCGCCCCTACGGCTACCGGATCTGGGAGCTCCTCTCGGGCGAGCTCGACCGGCTGATCAAGGCGAGCGGGCACGAGAACGCCTACTTCCCTCTCTTCATCCCGGAGAGCCACCTCCGCCGTGAGGCCGAGCACGTCGAGGGGTTCTCGCCCGAGCTGGCGATCGTCACCCACGCCGGCGGCGAGGAGCTCGAGGAGCCGCTCGTCGTGCGGCCGACCTCGGAGACCGTCGTCGGCGAGATGTACGCCCGGTGGATTGACTCCTACCGCGATCTGCCGGTGAAGATCAACCAGTGGGCGAACGTCGTGCGCTGGGAGCTGCGGCCGCGGCTGTTCCTGCGCACGACCGAGTTCCTTTGGCAGGAGGGCCACACGGCCCACGCCACCGAGCAAGACGCCGTCGCCGAGATGATGGTCGCCGCGGATTTCTACCGGGAGCTCGCCGAGGACTTCGCGGCGATGCCGGTCCTCGTCGGGGACAAGACGCCCTCGGAGCGCTTCGCCGGGGCCGTGCGGACCGTCTCGCTCGAGGCGATGATGCGCGACGGCCGCGCCCTGCAGGCCGCGACCTCGCACTACCTGGGGACGAACTTCGCCCGGGCCTTCGGCATCGACTACACGGGGATCGACGGCGTGCGCACGTTCTGCCACACGTCCTCGTGGGGGATGAGCACCCGCATGGTCGGCGGCGTGATCATGACCCACGGGGACGACCGGGGCCTCGTGCTGCCGCCGAAGATCGCGCCGTACCAGGTCGTCATCGTGCCGATCGGCAAGGAGGCCGAGCTCGGCCCCGTGTCCGCGGCCGCCGACGCGCTCGCGGCCGAGCTCACGGACAAAGGGGTCCGGGTCACGGTCGACTCCCGCGCCCACGTGTCGGCCGGTTTCAAGTTCAACGAATGGGAGCTGCGCGGCGTGCCGGTCCGGATCGAGCTCGGTCCGCGTGATCTCGCCGCCGGTACCGTCGTCGTCGTCGACCGACTGACCGGGGTGAAGACGCCGGTTGCCGCGGCCGCGGCCGCACCGACGATGCCGGCCCGCCTCGACGGGTTCCAGCGCGTCCTCTTCGAGCAGGCGAGGAAGTTCCGCGATTCGCGTTCTGTCCGCGTCGACACGCTCGACCAGCTCGTCGAGGCGGTCGCGACCGGTTTCGCCTACGCCTTCATCTGCGAGGATCCGGCCTGCGAGAAGAAAGTCCAGGAGCGGACCGGCGCGACGCCGCGCTGTGTGCCCGCCGACGGGCCGGACGAGTCGGGCCCGTGCGTCGTCTGCGGCGGGGCCTCGGGCTACGGACGCCGGCTCGTCTTCGGCCGCGCCTACTGAGCTGTCGAGCGCCGCGCGGCGAGGATCTCGGCGATCTCGACGGCGTTGAGGGCGGCACCCTTGCGCAGATTGTCGCCGGAGACGAACAGCGCGAGCCCGTTCGCCACCGTCGGGTCGCGCCTGATCCGCCCGACGAGCACCGGATCGGCCCCCGCAACCTTGAGCGGCGTCGGCACGTCGGCGAGGACGACGCCGGGGGACGCCGCAAGGATCTGCCGGGCAGTCTCCGGGGAGAGCGGTCGCGCGAATTCCAGCGCGAGGGCGAGCGAATGCCCCGTGAACACCGGGACCCGCACACACGAGCAGACGACGCCCAGTTCGGCGAGGCCGAGGATCTTGCGGCTCTCGTCGCGGAACTTCTGCTCCTCGTCGGTCTCACCGGTCCCGTCCTCGACGAGCGCGCCCGCCAGGGGCACGACGTTGAACGCGACCGGTGCGACGAACTTCGACGGCGCGGGGAGGTCGACCGCGGCTCCGTCGAAGGTGAGCGCGCTTGCCCGGCCGGCGCCGGCACGGACCTGCGCGTCGAGCTCGGCGACGCCGGCGAGCCCCGCGCCCGACACGGCCTGGTAGGTCGCCGCGACGACACGCCGCAGCCCCGCCGCGGCGTCGAGCGGCTTGAGGACGGGCATCGCGACCATCGTCGTGCAGTTCGGATTGGCGACGATCCCCTTCGGGATCGACGCGAGCGCCTCGGGGTTCACCTCGGAAACGACGAGCGGCACCTCGGGGTCCATGCGCCAGGCCGAAGAGTTGTCGATGACGACCGCCCCGGCGGCCGCGACCCGCGGGGCGAGCCAGAGCGAGGTCGCCTTGCCACAGGAGAAGAGCGCGATCTCGAGCCCGGTGAAGTCCGCCCCGTCGGCGTCCTCGACGAGGACCTGCGCCCCGCGCCAGGGAAGCTTCGACCCGGCGGAACGGTGCGACGCGAAGTAGCGCATCTCGTCGACGGGGAAGTCCCGCTCTTCGACGAGGCGCCGCATGACACCGCCGACCTGCCCCGTCGCCCCGAAGATCCCGACACGCATGGCGCCAGGCTAGCGAGCACGTACCGGGACGGTCAGATCGGCTTCAGCCTCCGAGGCCGAAGGCGTCGTGCAGGGCGCGGACCGCCTTGTCGACCGCTTCCGCCCGCACGACGCAGGAGATGCGGATCGGCGACGTCGAGATCATCTCGATGTTGATGCCCGCCTTGGCGAGCGTCTCGAACATCATCGCCGTCACGCCGGGGTGCGTCTTCATCCCCGCTCCGACGATCGAGACCTGGGCGATGCCCTCGTCGACGAGGACTTCGCGCGCCCCGATCTCGGCGGACAGTGACTCCGTTACCTCGCGGGCCGCGACGAGCTCGGCCCGCGGGACGGTGAAGGAAATGTCCGTCAACCCCTCCCAGGAGGTGTTCTGCACGACCATGTCGATGTTCACGGCGCGTTCGGCGAGCGCCCGGAACACGGTGGCCGCCACCCCGGGACGGTCGGGAACCGCGGTGATCGTCACCTTCGCCTCCGAGACGTCGCTCGTCACGGCAGAGACGATGGGCTGTTCCATGGACGGGTCCTCCTCGGTCACCCACGTCCCGGGCTCCCAGGTGAACGAGGAGCGGACGTGGACCGGTACGTGATGATTGCGGGCAAACTCGACCGACCGGAGCGCGAGCACCCGGCCCCCGGTCGAGGCGATCTCGAGCATTTCGTCGAACGAGATCCTCTGGAGCCGGCGCGCGCTCGGCACCACCCGCGGGTCAGCGGTGAACACCCCCGAGACGTCCGTGTAGATCTCGCACCGGTCGGCCCCGAGGGCCGCGGCGAGCGCGACGGCCGTCGTGTCGGATCCGCCCCGGCCGAGCGTCGTGATGTCGCGGGTGGTCGACACCCCCTGGAAACCGGCGACGACGGGGACGACTCCCTCGGCGAGCGCCTCGGTCAGACGCGTCGCGCGCACCTCGAGGATCTTCGCCTTCGTGTGCGTCGTATCCGTGATGATGCCGGCCTGGCTGCCGGTGAACGACGCCGCCTCGACACCGAGTTCGGCGAGTGCCATGCAAAGAAGCGACATCGTGATCCGCTCGCCCGCCGTCAGCAGCATGTCGAGCTCGCGTCCCGGCGTCACGGAACTCACGTCCTCGGCCATCCGCACGAGCTCGTCCGTCGTCTTGCCCATCGCCGAGACGACGACGACGACCTCGTCGCCGTTCTGACGCGTCCAGGCCACGTGCTTGGCGACCTCGCGGATCCGGTCGGCGTCAGCGACCGACGTGCCGCCGAACTTCTGCACGATGCGGGCCACGTGGACAACCTAGTGCTCCGTCGCGACTAGCTTGGCTGGCCGTGCCGAGCGAAAAGCGTGCCCGACAGCGCGCGATGCGACAGGTCAAGGTCGAGCAGGTCCAAAAGCACAAGCGCCGCTCGCGGCGCCTGCGCCGGACCCTCGGCGCGATCGTCGTCGTCGCGGCAGTCGTCGGCGTCATCGCCCTGGTGAGCCAGCACCCCAAGCCGACCGCGTTTACGGCCGTCGCGCCGACCTGCCTTCCCAAGGGCGTGACCGTCTCGAAGTCCCGGCACGTCAACTTCACGGGCACCCCCCCGATGTGCATCTCGGCCAAGGCCACCTACGACGCGACCGTGAAGACGGACCTCGGGTCGTTCGTCATCTCCATGCCGGCGTCTCGATCGCCCGAAGCAGTGAACAACTTCGTCTTCCTCGCCGGGTACCGGTTCTTCGACGGGACGAAGTTCTTCCGGACGGTCCCCGGCACCATCGTCCAGGGCGGCTCGCCCACCGGAAAGGCGAGCGGCGCGGCCGGCTACAGCTGGCTGAGCGAGCCCCCGAAATCGTCGTGTGCCGCCAAGAAGAGCTGCTACCCGACCTGGAGCGTGCTGTACGCGACGCGGCAGGACAAGAAGAAGCAGAACGTGAACGGGAGCCAGTTCTTCGTCGTCCTCCCCAAGGAGCAGAGCACTGTCGGCGAGGATCCCGTCTTCACGTCGTTCGGCAAAGTCGTCTCAGGGCGGCCGGTGCTCGAAGCGATCGCCAGCGACGGCACGGCCGGCGGCAAGCCGAAGAAGATCCACCACATCATCTCGGTCACGATCACCAAAGTCGCCGGCTGACCGGCAAGCCCGAAAGGACGACCATGGCGAGCGAGTGCCCCCCGGCGGACGGCTCCGCCCCGAAGACCGTCCGGTTCGCCGGACCGCCGCCGATGTGCATCGACCCGGCGCACCGTTACACGGCGACGATGGTCACCTCGAAAGGGACGATGGTCTTCGCGCTCGATGTCGCCAACGCGCCGCTGACCGTCAACAGCTTCGTCTTCCTCGCCCGTTACCACTTCTTCGACGGAATCGCCTTCCACCGCATCATCCCCGGGTTCGTCGTCCAGGGCGGCGACCCGACCGGGACGGGGACCGGCGGACCGGGGTACCGCTTCGCCGACGAGCTGCCGAAGCCCCGTCGCTACGAGATCGGCTCGCTGGCGATGGCGAACGCCGGGCCGAACACGAACGGCAGCCAGTTCTTCATCATCTCCGGGGACCAGGGCACGGCGCTGCCGCCGCTGTACTCGCTGTTCGGCAGGGCCGTCTCGGGCCTCGACGTGCTCGCCGCGATCGAGGCGACCGGCAGCCCGTCGGGCGCGCCGGCCGAATCCGTCGTCATCGAGTCCGTGACGATCGCCGAGTCGACCGAGTAGCCCGGCTCACCCCGCTTGGCCCGCCGGGACCGGGTGGGCGGCCACCAACCTTTCGCAGGCCGCGTCGAACGCCGGGTCGAGGACACGTCGCGCCGGGTCGGCGTCGTGCCACTCGACGATCTCGGCCGCGCCGACCCGGAACGGGATCGTCGCCGCCCAGCCGGGCACGAGGGATTTGACCTTGTGGTTGTCGAACACCATCGAATGGGCCTTGTCGCCGAGCAACCCGGCGCCCCACTCGGCGTCCACCACGGCGATCGCCTCCGACGGGACGTGCACGATCGACGGCTCGGCTCCAGCGGCGGCCCCGAGCGTGCGCGTGATCTCGTCCCAGGTCAGCACCTCGTCCGAGGTGATGTGGAAGCTGTCTCCGACGGCGCGCCGCTCCCCGAGGAGCGGCACGAAGGCCCGGGCGAAGTCGTCGTGGTGGGTGAGCGTCCACAGCGACGTGCCGTCGCCGTGGACGACGACCGGGGCCCCGCGGCGCATGCGGTCGACCGCGGTCCACCCCCCGGTCAACGGCACCGAGGTGCGATCGTAGGTGTGCGAGGGCCGAACGATCGTCACCGGGAAGCCCTCCTCGCGGTAGGCGGCGACGAGGACGTCCTCACAGGCGATCTTGTCCCGGGAGTAGCGCAAGTAGGGGTTGCGCAGCGGGGTCGACTCGACGATCGGCAGGCGAGCGGGCGGCGTCTGGTACGCCGAGGCGGAGCTGATGAAGACGTACTGGCCGACCTTGCCCCGGAGGAGTTCGAGGTCGGCCCGGACGTGGTCCGGGGTGTAGGCGACGAAGTCGACGACGGAGTCGAATTCGGCACGTCCGAGCGCGTCGCGTATCGACGACGGGTCCCGGGCATCGGCGACGAGCACGTGGGCTTCTGACGGCAATGGCCGCGACCGGGTCACGCCCCGGTTCACCACGGACAACTCCGCGCCGGCCTCGACGACGCGTCGCGCGCACGCCGAGCTGATGACGCCGGTCCCGCCGATGAAAAGAATGCGCTGGGTTGTCACCGCACACACATAGCACGGCGCCGCGGCGCCGCGGCGTCCTGCGGTCACGCGCTGGCGCCTACGCGCCGACCGGCAGGCCCGCGAACGACGCGGCGACGCCGATCGCGCCAGCGGCCAACAGCCCGAGGACGACGTTGCGGCGCAGCGCCACGACCCAGACGAACGCGGCCGCGAGCACGCCGACCTGCCAGAGGTGGGAGAGCGCGAGCCCGAGCGGGATCGCCGCCCCGGCGATCGCCCCGATCGCCGCGGGTCCCGCCCCGGTGAGGAACGCCTGGACACCACCGTTCGTCCGGAGCCGGCCGAAATGGGGGGCCCCGAACAGAACGAACCCGAACGACGGCGCGAACACCACGAGCGCGGCAATGAGGCCCCCGCGCAGTTTCGCCGCGGCGTAGCCGACGACGGCGACGGTCTGGACGACCGGCCCGGGGGTGATCTGGCCAAGCGCCACCGCGTTCAGGAACTGGGCGTTCGTCATCCAGTGGAAGGTGTGGACGGCGTCTGACTGCATGAGCGGCACGATGACGAAGCCCCCTCCGTAGGAGAGGGCGCCGATCTTGAACGCCTCCCAGATCACCGCACCGATGCCCCCGACCGAAGCCACGGCGGCGAACACCGGGAGGACGACGAACCCGCGCAGCGCCGCCTGCGGCCGGTTCCCCGACTCGCGCACAGCAACCTCGACCGCGCCGCACGCCACGAGGACGGCGACGAGGAACGGTCCGATGATCGCCGCCGCGACGCCGCCGGCGAGCGCGTAGGCGATCCAGCGCGCCCGCTCAGCGCGCCGCTGGCCGATCCGCCGCCAGCTCGACGGCATGAGACCCATCGCCGCGTTGAGCGCGACGGCGGCGACCGCGGCCCCAGCCCCCGCGGCGGCGCCCTTCACCCACACCGGCGGGTGGCGCGACAGGAACAACGCCGAGAGCGCCAGGATGGCGACGAGTCCCGGCACGATGAAACAGGCCCCGCCGACCAGCGCGCCCAGGCGGCCGCGCAACCGCCAGGCGCAAAAGATCGCGAGCTGCGTCGAGGCCGGTCCGGGCAGGAGGTTCGTCGCCGCGATCCCGTCCTCGAACTCGGTCGGCCCGATCCACCCGCGTTCGGTGACGCACAACCGGCGCAGAAGGGCGATGTGCGTCGGCGGGCCGCCGAAGCCGATGCAGCCGATGCGTCCCCACTCGCGGGCGATCGTGAGGAGACGGACACGCCCGGCGGTTTCGGCCGCACCATCCGGGCGACCCAGCTCAGCCACGCCGCACCCGATCGCGAACCCGCGCCGGACGGTCCCGCGGCGTCGCCGGCGTCACGCACCGAACCTGGTGGGTCACCGCGCCGCGCCCTATTCGCCGACGGTCGCCTCGACGACGACACGTGGCTTACGACGGGCGGGAAGCGCGATCACGTCGCCCGGGACCGGCCTGCCGTCGACGACAAGCCGGACCGTGTCGCCCGGGCCGATGCGCGTGACCGAGATCTCGTAGATCGTCCCGCGGAACCGGCGCCGGCAGGCAAAGCCCGGCCACCCCGGAGGGATGGCCGGCGCCACCTGCAGTCCGACGTGGGTCGGTCTGATCCCGAGGATCCACTGCGTCACGGCGACGTACGTCCACGCCGCGGCGCCGGTCAACCACGAGTTACGGCCCAGGCCGTACTGGGGGTGCGCCGGGCCGCAGATGTCCTGGCAATACACATAGGGCTCGACCGCGGCGCGTTCGACGTCGGGCCGGGCGAGAGGGAGGAGCTGGCGGTAGTACTCGTACGCCCGCGCGCCGTCGCCGAGCTGGGCAGCGGCGATGACGGACCAGGCGGCCGCGTCGCAGAAGATGCCCCCGTTCTCCTTGGCGCCCGGCGGGTACGTGCTCGTCCCGTCGACCCTCTTGTCTTCCCCGTCGTACGGCGGCCACAGCAGGCTCGGCCCGTACGGGGTGTCGAGCATGTTGTGCGCCGAGTCCATGGCGAGAAGGGCGCGTTCGGGCGGCGCAACCTCGCCGATCACGCACCAGCTCTGCGGGATCAGGTTGATGCGGTGCCGCGCCTCGGCCGACACCCCGACCGGCTTGCCCGCGTCGTCGAACGAGCGCGCGTACCACAGTCCGTCCCAGGCGCAGTCGTTGATCGCCCGCGTCATCTCCTCGTGCATCGCCGTGAATCGCTCCGCATCGGCCCGCTTCCCGAGATGGCCGGCCAGCTCCGCGAAATCGAGCGCGACCCGGCAGAACTGCATCGCGCACCAGACGCTCTCGGAGCGTCGCGACCCGTGGTCGACGTTCAGCGTGTCGTCCCAGTCCGAGTACCCCGACCGCGGGAGCCCGTGCGGACCAAGGTGGGCGAGGGTGAAGCTGATCGCGACCGTCATGTGGCCCCAAACCGTGTCGTCGACCCCGGAGCTCCGGCTCTCGGCGGGTTCCGTCGCGTAGCGGACGCGGCGATCGAGGAAGCCGTAGTCGCCGGTCTCCTTCAGGTAGTTGCAGGTGGCCAGCACGAGCCAGAGGTGGTCGTCGCTGAACCACTGGGGCCGGTCCGGCCGCTCGGCCGCGAGCCCCGGCCCACCTTCGTCGGCGAGGGGGAAGTACTGGTGCCAGGCGTGGCCGTCGCCGAACTGCATCCCCCAGCCGCGCGCGAGACGGGTGGCGGCCTCCCGGGGCGCGGCGTGGACGACGCCGAAGGTGTCCTGGGCCGTGTCGCGCGTCCCCATGCCGCGCCCGAGCCCTGTCTCGTAGCCCGACACGGACCGCGACCAGTACAGCGTCGTGCGGCACTGCATCGGCGCCAGGTAGTTGACGGTGACGTCCGTTTCGGCGTCCGGGGTCGAGACGCTGAGCGCGCCGAGGTACGCGTCCCAATCGGCCCGCAGCGCGGCGAAGGCCTCTGCCACCTTGGAGCGGCTCTTGTAGCGGTCGACGACCGCGCCGATCGCGTCCGGCACGTCGGTGACCCCGAGCAGGTAGACGAGGCGCGTCTCCGCCCCGGGCCCGAGGCGGATCTCGTGGCTGAGCGACCCGACGCTGTTGCCGCGGGCGGACTCGCTCCGACGTGACTTGCCGTCCTCCACGACCTCGGGCGCCTCCAAGCCCCGGTAGCGGCCAACGAAGACCTCCCGGTCGCAGTCGAAGCCCTTTGGCGTGCGGTCCGAAGCGAAGAACTCCCGAGTGGTCCGGAATTTCGTCCCGGCCACGATGGCGCGATGGTCCGGGTCGTAGCGCGAGCTCACGATGTGCCCGCCCCAGTCGAGATTGTGGAGGTCGTTGTAGGCGTCAAGGAAGCTCAACTCGACGTAGCTGAAGGTTTGGACGACGAGGCTCGCCTCGGTCGTGTTCGCCAGCCGGACGACCCACAGCTCGACGGGGCAGGGATCATTCTCCGCCGTGGGGGGGACGAAGTAGAGCACCTCGGCGCGGATGCCGGCGTTTGTCGTCGTGATCCTCGTGTAACCGGCCCCGTGGCGGCACTCGTAGCTCTCGAGCGGTGCCCGCACCGGCTGCCAGGTGGCGCCCCAGAACGCGCCGGTGTCCTTGCGGCGCAGGTACACGTAACGGCCGGGCTGGTCCGCAGGGAGCGAGTTGTAGCGGTACCTGCTCACGCGGCGGTCACGCGGGTCCCGGTCGAACGAGAAGCCGCCGGCGGTGTTCGAGATGATGCCCCCGTAACGGCCCTCGCCGAGATAGTTCATCCACGGCGTCGGCGTGTCCGGGCGGGTGATCACGTACTCGCGGCTGCCGACGTCGAAATAGCCGTAGGGGTTCACCCCGAGCCAGTCCGAACCGGTCGTTCCCGACGCGCCAGCACTCATCGATCGCTCACGCCTTTCCGCTTCTCCGGATCATGGAGCCCGCAACGTCGACCGGGTCCCGTCGGGTCCGACCACAAACGGGCATCCAAGCACAAACCGGCCGTATCCGACGAAGGCCTCGCCGGGCACGGCCGCAGGACGCCCGTCACGCCCGCCACGCCAGCACTAGTCCGGGGCGGGAACGACCGACACGGCGACGACCTCGCCCTCGGCGACGACGAGACGGATCGCGCCGCCCTTCGGGATCACCCCGGGGTGGTCCGCGATCGCGCCCGACCCGACGAGTCCGTCGACAACACCGATGAGCACGTCTCCGTGGGTGCAGGCGACGACGACGCCGGGTCTCTCGAGCGAGTCGGTGGCGGCGAGGACGCGGCGCAGCGCGACGAGTCCCTCCGACCCCTCGGCGAGGAACGGCGCGAGTTCCACAAGGACTCCCGCATCCTCCGCGATCGCGGCGACCGTCGTGACACACCGCCGCGCGGGGCTCGCGAGCACGCGCCCGACCTGTTGCGTCGAGAACCTCTCGGCGAGCTCGGCGGCCTGGCGATCGCCACGTTGCGACAGGGGACGCAGAGCGTCGTCGCCTCGCCAGCCCGAACGGGAAAGCGCGACGGCGTGCCGGACGACGAAACAGGTGTGGACTGCGACGACCGGCGTAGCGGGGTGGCCCGCCCGCTGACGCCGGAGCATGCGTCGCCGCCTAACCGGCGGTGGCACCGACGGCGGCGCCGATGCCATAGGTGATCGCACCCGCGACCGCGCAGATGCAGAGCGAACGCAGCGCCGACAAAACGACGGAACGATTCGTGAGGAACGAGATCGCCCCGCCGACGACGAGGGCCGCGACCCCGGTGGCCGCGATCGCGATCTCGATCGCGCGTGATCCCGAGGAGCCGCCGAGGAAAGCGGCCAGCGGGATGAGCGCACCGATGGCGAAGGTCACGAACGAGGAGAACGCCGCCTGGAGCGGCGAACCGAGCGCGGCCGGGTCGAGACCGAGTTCTTCGCGCGCATGGGTCTCCAACGCGACCTTCGGGTTCGCCATCAGCACGTCGGCGACCTTCTCGGCGGTCTCCGCGTCGAGGCCCCGGCTCTTGTACAGGTACACGAGCTCGGCGCGTTCGCTCTCGGGACGATCCTTGATCTCCGCGCTTTCGACGTGGAGCTCGCGCTCGAACGCCTCCCGCTGGACCCGCATCGAGATGTACTCCCCGGCTGCCATCGAGAAGGACCCCCCGAACAGCCCCGCGAGGCCGGCCAGCCGAACGACGCCGGCCCCGGGATGAGCGGCGGCGGTGCCGAGGAGTAGGGAGACATTCGAAACGAGGCCATCGCTCACACCGAACACAGCGGCCCGCAGGCCGCCGCTGCGCACGTCCCGGTGCGTGTGCTCGACGAAACGTGGCCCCGACGACGCCGGAGTCGTCCTGAAGCGCAGCATGTCCTTTACGGCTTCGAACTGCCGCGATGACCACGAGGCCATGACTGCGAGGTTACCGCCCGGAACGCCCTTGTTCGCAGGGGAATACCCCTCCACCACGTCCTCGCCGTCGCGACGGAACCGGCACACCCGAGAATTCGCCCTGCCGTCACCGTTTGTTCACCCCCGTCTCACGGTCCTGTCACCGGCCCGGACAACCATCGCGTGCATCGGCGATGAAGCCGTGAGGTGCCCATTGACGAACGCGATGGCGACCGACCATGAACCATCAGAATGGCCGCGCGTCCTCATCATCGAAGCTGACGAGGACGAACTCTTTGCGCTCTCCGTAGGGCTCGCCCGCGAAGGTCTCGACATCTCCGGCGCCCGCGACAGCACCGAGGCGATCCGGGCGATCGAAACCATCCGGCCGGACGTGATCCTTGTCGACGTGATGCTCCCGGGAATGTCTGGCATCGACGTCTGCCGTGCACTCCGGGACCGCGGGGTCCCGACGCCGATCATCATGCTCGGTTCACGCCAGGACGATCTCGACGTCGTACGCGGCATGGAGGTCGGGGCCGACGACTACGTCCCGAAGCCGTATCGCATGCGTGAGCTCGTCGCCCGGATCGGCGCGCAGCTCCGCCGCAGTCAACCGGCACCTGCGGGCGATCTCGGACACGCCCCGCGTCCCTCCGTCGTCCCGGCTCCGGTGCTCACCGCCGGTGACGTGACCCTCGACCCGGATCGCCACGAAGTCACCGTCGCGGGCAGCGAGGTGGAGATGCCGCTGCGCGAGTTCCAGCTGCTACACGAGCTCCTGCAACACGCAGGCCGGGTCGTCAGCCACGACGAGTTGCTCGAGCGCGTCTGGGGCCTCGACTACCTCGGCGACCCGCGGATCGTCGCGACCCTCGTCGGCCGCTTGCGGGCGCGCATCGAGAGCGACCCGGACAATCCCATGCACATCATCACGATCCGGGGAGTCGGCTACCGGTTCAACGACCGCGCCTGACGGCAATACCCGGGAGAGCGAGTTTCTCGCCCTAAGTTGGGATCTTGATGCCGACGGTCCCGGCGCGCGCCGGCAAGAAGGAGGAACAGGGGCCCCGGCCGCCCACCGACGGGGAGCTCCTGGCGCTTGTGCGGGCTCGCGCGTACACGCGCGCCGACCAGCCCTTCCTCCTCGCCTCGGGGGCGACAAGCTACGACTACCTCGACATGCGCCGTGCGGTCGCAAGAGGCGTGGATCTCGAGCTTGCCGCCCGCGCCGTCATCGACCACCTCGCTTCCCGGGCGGTCGAATACGAGGCGATCGGGGGCATGACGATGGGGGCGGACCCGGTCGCGCACGCGGTGGCGCTCCTCGCGTCGAAGGCGTGGTTCTCAATCCGCAAGGGCGAGAAGTCCCACGGCAGCCGGCGCCGCATCGAAGGCTTCTCAGTCGAAGGAAGAAGTGTCGTGCTCTTCGAGGACACCGCCTCCACGGGCGGCTCGATCATGGAGGCCTACGACGTCGTGGACGAGGCCGGCGCGATCGTCGTGCACGCCTGCGTGCTCTTCGACCGGGGCGACACGGCCCAGGCGGCCTTCGCAGCCCGCGGCGTCCCTTACTCGAGCCTGCTCGACTATCGCGACCTCGGGATCGAGCCAGTCGTCCCGCCGCGCCCCTAGACGCGACGGCGGTACCTGATGAACGCTCTCGACGCCGTAATCATCGTCCTCCTCTTCGCCGCGGCCGTCCACGGGGTGCGCGTCGGGGGACTGGCCCAGATCGCCGAGTTCGCGGGAATGCTCCTTGGCTTCACCCTCGGCGCGTGGCTCGTCCTCGTGCTCTGCCCGCACGTCTCGGGAGCGGTCGCCAAGCCTCTACTCGCGGTCGCCCTGCTCGTCCTGCCGGTCGCCCTGCTCGGCGTCGGCGGACGCCAGGTCGGCCTCCGCACGTCGAAGGCGCTGCGCCGTTTCCGGGTCCACGTCGTTGACGAGGTCGTCGGGGGGCTGACCGCCGCGGCGACCGTCCTCGTCGTCTTGTGGCTCTTCGCGTCGGTCCTCGTGAACAGTCCGTTGACGAGCGTCTCCGCCGACATCGAGAACTCCGCCATCCTGCGCGGGGTGAGCAATGTGATGCCCCCGATCCCCGACGCGTTCTCCGGCGTCGAGCGCTACCTCGCCACGACCGGCTTCCCGCAGGTCCTCGCCAACATCACGCCCCAGTCCTCCGTCGAGGTGCAGGTCGCGACGAGTGCGCAGGTCGACGCCACGGCCCGCCGGGTGGAGGACTCCGTCGTGAAGGTGATCGCCGACGGCTGCGGAGGGCAACGCGACGGTTCCGGATTCGTCGTCGCCGGGGGGCTCGTCGTCACGAACGCGCACGTCGTCTCCGGGGTGAGCCGCATCGTCGTCGAGACCCTGAACGGTCGCTTGTGGAGGGTGAGACCTGTCCTTTTCGACCAGCGCTTCGACCTTGCCGTGCTGCGACCTGTCCGGGCGCTCGGGACCCCGGCGCTGAAGGTCGACAACCGCATCTACTCGCGCCCGAAGGCCGCCGTCGTCATCGGCTACCCCGGAGGGGGACCGCTTCAGGCCGGACCCGCCGGGGTTGTCACCGTGTTCGTGGCCCAGGGCCGCGACATCTATGACCAGTCGCTCACCGTGCGCAACGTCTACGAGCTTGACGGGACCGTGCTCCCCGGCAACTCCGGCGGTCCGCTCCTGGCGACGAACGGCACGGTCATCGGGGTCGTGTTCTCGCGTTCGGTCTCGAATCTGGACATCGGGTTCGCACTCGCCGGCCCGGGCGTCGTGCAGCGCATCGACTCCGCGCTGCTCGACGAGAAGATCGTGGCGACAGGCTCCTGCATCACGTAGAGGGCGCAGTGCCCGCGGCCCATTCAGGCAGGGTGTCACAGCGCCCCCAACCACCAGACGCCCGACGAACACGAGGCCGCACGCTCGCGACAAACCCGGGCCACGTCGCCATAAGAAGTGGTCCACCAACTCGGATACAGGGCAGCTGGCGGAGGGAGTGGGATTCGAACCCACGGTACGCAGGACGTACAACGGTTTTCGAGACCGCCCGATTCGGCCGCTCTCGCATCCCTCCGGGCGGCGAGGCTACCCGAACCACCGCCCAGTCATCGACGGGTCAGGGATCTCCCGGCTCGCGGCGATCCGAGAAGAACTCGGTGAGGAGCGCGGCACAGCGCTCCGCGAGAACCCCAGCCGCGACGGATGCCTCGTGGTTGAGCCGGGGATCCGCGAGCAGGTTGTAGAGCGATCCGCAGGCGCCGGACTTCGGATCTGCGGCGCCGAACACGAGCCGGCCGACACGGGCGGCGACGAGTGCCCCGGCGCACATCGGGCACGGCTCCAGCGTCACGACGACGGTGCACTCCGGCAGGCGCCAACGGCCGAACCGGGCCGCGGCGTCGCGCAGGGCGAGGAGCTCGGCGTGGGCGGCCGGGTCGCCCGACCGTTCGCGCTCGTTGTGGCGTCTCGCGACGACGACGCCGTCGGCGACGACCACGGCACCGACAGGGACATCGCCGTCGGCCCCGGCGAGTCGCGCCTCGGCGATCGCGATCTCCATCGCCGCCGTGTCGTCCGCGGCGAACTCGACGGACGGGTCCATCAGACCTCCTGGTCAGGGCGCCCAACTGACGCGGAGGAGGTGGGATTCGAACCCACGGTCGGTTGCCCGACACACGATTTCCAGTCGTGCCGATTCGGCCGCTCTCGCACCCCTCCTGGAAGCCCAGACGCTATCGTGTCGCCGCGTCGCGGCGCCTTCGAGCGCAGCGGCCGGGTTCTGCGCGACGGGGCCCCGTGAACCGAGTCAGGGTCGGAAGACAGCAGCTCTCAGCGGACCGCCCGGTGTGCCGCAGGCGACCTGGCCGCTGCGCCCGGGGGCGCCGCGCGTCATCTGCGACGGGCGTACCAGCGCGGCCGTAGCATCGTCGGCGTGCCGCGCTCCCGACCGACCCCGACGGTGCGATCCAGCGAGGAGCGGCCGTTCCAATCCCTCTACCGACGCTTCCGACCCCAACGCTTCGAAGAGGTACGCGGCCAGGACCACGTGACGCGGGCGCTCGTCAACGCCGTGCGCGACGGGCACGTCGCCCACGCCTACCTCTTCAGCGGGCCGCGCGGAACCGGCAAGACCTCGACCGCCCGGATCCTCGCCAAGGCGCTCAACTGCGCGACGCCCGACGGCGGCGAACCGTGCGGGACCTGCGAGTCGTGCCGGTCGATCGCCGCCGGCACATCGTTCGACGTCCACGAGCTCGACGCGGCCTCGAACAACGGCGTCGAGGCGATGCGGGACCTCGTCGCCCGGGCGTCGCTCGCCACGCCGGGCCGCTGGAAGGTCTACATCGTCGACGAGGTCCACATGCTCTCCACCGCGGCGTCGAACACGCTGCTCAAGACGCTCGAGGAGCCACCCGAACGCGTCGTGTTCGTGCTGGCGACCACGGACCCCCAGAAGGTCCTGCCGACGCTGCGGAGCAGGACCCAGCACTACGAGTTCCACCTCATCGACGAGACCGAGCTCTCGTCACTCGTCACCGGGGTCGCCCACGACGCGGGCATCGACCTCCCGGGCGAAGCCCTCGCCTCGGTCGTCCGGCGCGCCCGCGGTTCGGCCCGCGACGCTCTCTCCGTGCTCGACCAGGTCGCCGCCGGCGGCACCGCCGAGGACGACTCGGATGCCCTTGCCGCGCTCGTCGCCGCGCTCGCCGACGGTGACGTCGCCGCCGCCCTCGTCGCGGTCGACGGAGCCGTCCGCCAGGGGCGGGATCCGGCTCAGTTCGCAGTCGAGATCGTCGAGCGGTTGCGCCGCGACTTCCTCGGTCTCGTCGGCGCCTCCGACATCGGCGGGACGCCCGGCACGCGCGGCGACCCGACCGAGGTCGCCGACGCCCTCGGGGCAGCCCGCTGCGTGCGCGTGATGGAGCTCGTCGGGGGCGCGATCGTCGCCATGCGCGACGCCCCGGAACCCCGCATCACCTTGGAGATCGCCTTGATCCGGGCGGCGCGACCCGAGGCAGACACGCTTCCCGAAGCGGTCCTCGACCGGATCGAGCGGCTCGAGCGCCAGCTCGACACGACGTCCGGGACGCCGGGGCGATCCGATCCACCGCGCGGGCCCGGGCCCATCCCGACCGGTGCAGGGAGCCCCCCCGCGACGCCGGTCCCGGCACCACCGCGCCGCCCCTCGCCCGGCGCCGTCGCGACCCGGCCTGGCCCCCCACCGCCACCCGCGCCCCCACCCGCCCTGGCACCGAAAAACGCCCCCGTCCCCGCCCGGACGGAACCCGACGGCCCGGACGCGCCGAGCCGGGACGACCTCGTCACCGCCTGGGCCGACGACATCCTCCCGAAACTTCGCCCCAAGGTGCGGGCCATCTACCAGGCCGGCCGGTTCGTCGGGACGGAGGGCCCGGACGCGCTCCTCTGCCTCCCGAACGACGCGCACATCGCCCACGCCGAACCGCTGCGCAGCGAGGTCGCCGAGGCCCTCAGCCGGCACTTCGGCCGACCAGTCGGGCTGCGGCTCGTCGCCGAGGCAACCGCCCCGCCCGCGGCCGCGGCCGGGGCGGCGCCCCGCCCGGGTCGGCGACCCCCCGCCGCCGCGGAGTCGGCGGCGCCGGAAGAGGATCTCCTCGACGAGCTCGTCGAGGACACCGACCCGGCGCGAGCTCCCGAGGCGAGACCCCCGTCAAGCGCCGAGGCCATCGCGGGCCGGCTGTTGGAAGCGTTCCCCGGCGCCGAGGAGATGTGACGTCGATGGCGGGGTCGTCGGGCGAGGCCCTGTCCCGGCAGATGGACGAGGTGAGGCGACAGCTCGCCGAGGCCGAGCGAAGCGTCGGGGCGAACAACGTCACCGGGACGGCCGGCGACGGCGCGGTCCGGATCGGGGTCGGCGGCGAGTACTCGTTCACCTCGGTCGAGATCGACCCCCGCGTCGTCGACCCGGCGGAGACCGAGCTGCTCGAAGACCTCGTGCTCGCAGCGTTGCGCGACGCGGCGACGCGGCTCGCCGATCAGCGGCGCGCGGCGCGCGGCGCCGCGATGGGCGGGCTTATCGGGCAGCTCTTCGGCCCCGAGGACGCGATCTCTGATAACGCCGGAAACGCGCCGGCGACCGAGTGAGTTAGGAGCCGACCCTGGCGCTTTTCGAGGGACCCATCCAAGACCTGGTCGACGAGCTCGGCAGGCTGCCCGGCATCGGGCCGAAGTCTGCCCAGCGGATCGCCTTCTACCTGCTGCGGATCCCGGAGGAGGACGCGCTCCGGCTCGCCCGGGCGATCGTCGAGGTAAAGGAGCGGACCGTCATCTGCTCGGTCTGTTTCAACATCGGCCTGAACGAGCTCTGCTCGATCTGTGCCGACCCGAAGCGGGACCCGTCCATCCTCTGCGTCGTCGAGGACCCCCGCGACGTGATCGCCGTCGAGAAGGCCAACTCGTTCCGCGGCCGCTACCACGTGCTCGGCGGCGCGCTGAGCCCGATCGACGGGGTGGGGACCGAGCAGCTCCACATCCGGGAGCTGCTCGAGCGTGTCGAGCGCGATGACATCGCCGAGGTCATCGTCTGCACCAATCCCAACCTCGAAGGTGACGCCACGGCCATGTACCTCTCACGGGTGCTGAAGCCGCTCGGTGTCCGCGTGACCCGCATCGCGAGCGGGCTGCCGGTCGGCGCCGACCTCGAATACGCCGACGAGCAGACGCTCGGCCGGGCGCTCGACGGCCGCCGCGACGTCGAGACCTGAGCCCGGCGGGGACGGCGATCGCCCTGGCCCGGTAGCCTTCGCGCCATGTCGGACACCGCCGGGGACCTGCGCGCCGCACGCCTCGCCGAGCTCGAGCGGCGCAAGGCCGAGGCCCGCCAGCCGGGGACCGAGAGGGCGATCGAGGCACAGCGCGCGAAGGGCAAGCTGACCGCCCGCGAGCGCATCGAGTACCTGCTCGACCCGGGTTCGTTCCAGGAGGTCGACACGCTCGTCCGCCACCGCGCCCACGGCGTCGGTCTCGACGACCACAAGCCGTACACCGACGGGGTCGTCACCGGCTTCGGGACGGTCGACGGACGCCGTATCTGCGTCTACAGCCAGGACTTCACCGTCTTCGGCGGGTCGCTCGGCGAGGCGCACGCCGAAAAGATCCACAAGATCCAGGACCTCGCCGTGAGTTCGGGGGTGCCGCTCGTCGGGATGAGCGACGGAGGCGGGGCGCGCATCCAGGAGGGGGTCGCCGCGCTGAACGGGTTCGGCGGGATCTTCTACCGCAACGCCCGCGCCTCGGGCGTCATACCGCAGATCAGCGTCGTGCTCGGGCCGTCCGCGGGCGGCGCCGTGTACTCGCCGGCGCTCACCGACTTCGTCTTCATGGTCCAGGGCACGAGCCACATGTTCATCACCGGCCCCGACGTCGTCCGCACCGTGACCGGCGAGGACGTGAGCGCCGAGCAGCTCGGCGGGGCGATGACCCACGCGACACGCTCCGGCGTCGCCGCCTTCGTCGCCGCCGACGAAAAGGCCTGCCTCGACGACGTCCGCCACCTGTTGTCGTTCCTCCCCTCGAACAACCTCGAGGAGCCGCCGAACGCCGTCCCGACCGACGATCCGGACCGGCTGACCCCGGAGCTGCGTGAGCTCGTCCCGGAACGCCCGAACCAGCCCTACGACATGAAAGGCCTCATCGGGGCGGTCGTCGACGACGGTGAATACCTCGAGTACTTCCCGTTCTGGGCGATGAACCTCACCTGCGGGCTGGCACGGATCGGTGGCCGCGTCGTCGGCATCGTCGCCAACCAGCCCCAGGTGCTCGCCGGCGTCCTCGACATCGACGCCTCCGAGAAGGGCGCGCGCTTCGTGCGCACCTGCGACGCCTTCAACATCCCGCTCGTCACCTTCGTCGACGTGCCGGGATTCATGCCCGGCACCGACCAGGAGTTCGGGGGCATCATCCGTCACGGCGCGCAGTTCCTCTACGCCTACTGCGAGGCGACGGTGCCGCGGGTGCAGTTCATCGTCCGCAAGGCCTACGGCGGCGCCTACCTCGTCATGGACTCGAAGTCGATCGGCACCGACCTCTCGTACGCCTGGCCCTCGGCCGAGCTCGCCGTGATGGGCCCGGAGGGCGCGGTCGAGATCGTCCACCGCCGCGAGCTCCAGGAGGCGGCCGACCCGGCCCAACGGCGCGCCGAGCTCGTCGCGCAGTACACGGAGCACTTCACGACGCCGTACGTCGCCGCCGAACGGGGCTACGTCGACGACGTCGTCGACCCCGCCCAGACCCGGCGCGTCCTTGCCCGCAGCCTCGAGATGCTGGCGACCAAACGCGAGGACCTGCCGAAGCGCAAGCACGGCAACGAACCGCTGTGAGCGCGGCCCCACCGGCCGGCGGCGTGGCCCCGCCGCTCGCCCCGCCACCCGACGTCCGCCGGGCGATCGAGGTCGCCATCGAGACCGCCTGGCCCCGCACCAAAGACGCTCTGGCGGAGCCGACCTCCGGCTGGTCGAGGGCTCCCCGGCGCAGCTGGCGATTCGCCGACCGCCCGTCGGCGGAACCCGAACACCCGGGAGTCGAACGACCCGGCTGAACCCGGGTGTCCCGGCCGGGTGATGACGAACATACGTTCGTTTTCCCCCCGTCCCCCGTAGAATGCGGTTGCGTGACCGCCGGCGCGTCCCTCGACACGTTCCATCCCGCCGTCGCCGAATGGTTCCGGCGCACCTTTCCCGCCGGGCCGACCCCGGCCCAGGCGCTCGGTTGGCCGGCGATCGCCCGGGGCGAGGACACCCTGCTCGCCGCGCCGACCGGCTCCGGCAAGACCCTCGCCGCCTTCCTCGTCGCGATCGACCGCTGTCTGCGTGACCGGGACCCGGGAAGGGCCCTCCCGGCGACGTCGGTCCTCTACGTCTCGCCGTTGCGGGCGCTCACCGTCGACGTCGCGGAGAACCTCGAGCAGCCGCTCAAGGCGATCGTCGCGGTCGGCGAGGAGATCGGCGAGGTCGTGCGCCCGCTCCGCATCGCCGTGCGCAACGGCGACACCCCCGCCGCGGCCCGCGCCGCGATGGTCCGCCGGCCGCCCGACATCGTCGTAACGACTCCCGAGTCGCTCTACCTCCTCGTCACCTCGCCCCGCGGCCGGCAGATGCTCGGGACGGTCGGCACGGTCATCGTCGACGAGATCCACGCGTTGGCCCGCGACAAACGCGGGTCGCACCTCGCTCTCAGCCTCGAGCGGCTCGACCGGCTCGTCACGGGCAACGGCCGCGCGCGTCCGACACGCGTCGGCTGCTCGGCGACCCAGCGGCCCATCGAGCGCATCGCCCGCCTGCTCGTCGGCGCGGGCTCGGACCGCTCGAACCCGGACGGCTCCCCGCTCTGCGCCGTCGTCGACGTCGGGCACCAAAGGCCGCTCGATCTCGCGATCGTGCTCCCCGCCGACGATCTCGGCGCCGTGATGACGACCGAGCAACTCGACGAGATCGTGCACTCGCTCGCCGACGAGATCGGCCGCCACCGCACGACTCTCGTCTTCGTCAACACCCGCAAGATGGCCGAGCGGCTCGCCCACCTGCTGCGCGGCGAGCTCGGCAACGATCTCGTCGCCTCCCACCACGGGAGCGTGGCGATGGAACGGCGCCTCGCGGTCGAGGCCCGGCTCCGGGCGGGGGATCTGCGCGCCGTCGTAGCGACGGCGTCGCTCGAACTCGGCATCGACGTCGGACCGGTCGATCTCGTCTGCCAGATCGGTTCGCCGCGCAGCATCAACGCCTTCCTCCAGCGGATCGGACGGGCGGAGCACCGCCTCGACGGGGTACCGAAAGGGCGGATCTACCCGATGACACGCGACGAGCTCGTCGAGTGCGTCGCGTTGTTCGCCGCAGTCGGCAAGGGCGCGCTCGACACGACCGTCCCCCCGTCGGCGCCACTCGACATCCTCGCCCAGCAGATCGTCGCCGAGTGTGCCGCGAGCTCCGATACCGGGATCGCCGAGGACGAGCTCGCCCGCCTTGTCCGGCACGCCGCGCCGTTCGCCACGATCGGCGGCGCCGACCTCGAGGCGGTCGTGACACTCGTCTCCGAGGGCGTCGCGACCGGGCGAGGCGTACGCGGCGCGTACGTGCACCGCGACCGGGTGAACGGCATCCTGCGCCCCCGGCGGGGGGCCTCGATCACGGCGCTGACCTCCGGCGGGGCGATCCCCGAGCTCGCCGACTACCGGGTCGTCGTCGAACCCGACGAGAGCGTCGTCGGTTCGGTCTTCGAGGACTTCGCCGTCGAGGCGATGGTCGGCGACGTCTTCCTTCTGGGGTCGAACTCCTGGCGCATCCGCCGAGTCGAGCAGGGCACCGTACGCGTCACCGACGCGCACGGCGCGCCCCCGACGGTGCCGTTCTGGATCGGCGAGGCGCCGGCCCGCACCGACGAGCTTTCCGTGGCGGTCTCGCAACTCCGCCGCCTCGTCGAGGACGCGCTCGTCGACGGCGGCCCGACGCTTGCCACCGAGCGAGTCATGGGTTGCGCCGGCATCGCCCGGCGGGAAGCCGCCGACCTGGTCGCCTATCTCGCAGCGGGACGCGCCGAGCTCGGCGGCCTGCCGACGCGGGAGCGCCTCGTCGTCGAGCGCTTCTTCGACGACGCCGGCGGTGCCCAGCTCGTCGTGCACTCCCCGTACGGCGCGCGCATCAACCGGGGCCTCGGACTCGCCCTGCGCAAGCGCTTCTGCCGGACCTTCGACTTCGAGCTCCAGGCGGCGGCGAGCGACGACGCCGTCGTGCTGTCGCTCGGGCCCCAGCACTCCTTCGCGCTCGACGGCGTGCTCGGCTTCCTCTCCCCGGAATCGGTGCGCGAGGTGCTCGTCCAGGCGGTCCTCCCGACGCCGATCTTCGCCTCGAGGTGGCGCTGGAACCTCAACCGCTCCCTCGTCTCGCCGCGCTTCCGGGGCTCACGGCACCTGCCGCCGGCGATCCAGCGCATGGAGGCCGACGACCTGATGGCGGCCGTCTTCCCGATGCTCGCCGCCTGCCAGGAGAACGTCTCCGGGCCGATCGAGATCCCCGACCACCCACTCGTCCGTCAGACGATCGACGACTGCTGCTCCGAGGCGATGGACTTGGCCGGACTCGTCGAGCTCCTCGAGGACCTGCGGGCGGGGGTCGTCGAGGCTTCGTTCGTCGAGACGACCGAGCCGTCCGTGCTCGCCCACGAGATCCTGAACGGCCGGCCGTACACGTTCCTCGACGACGCGCCCCTGGAGGACCGCCGCACGCGCGCCGTCTCGCTCCGCCGGGGGATCCCTCTCGAGGCGCACGACCTCTCGTCGATCGACGCGGCGACGATCGACGAGGTACGCGGGGAGGTCGCGGCAGATCTGCGCGACCCCGACGAGCTCCACGACCTGCTCACAGCTGCCGTCGCCCTCACGGCGGACGACCGCTGGGCAACGCTGTTCGGATCGCTCGCCTCGGCCGGGAGGGCGATGTCGTTCGTCCCCGCCGGCCCGGCGGCGGGACCGGCGGAGCGCTGGTGCGCGACCGAGCGCCGCCGCGAGGTCGAGGCGCTCTTCGGACCGGTCGCCTTCGCCCCCGACAACCCCCTACCCGGGCCGCTCGACCGGGACCGGGCGCCGTCGTTCGACGAGGCGGTTGAGGCGGCGGTGCGCGGCCACCTCGAGCTCGTCGGTCCGGCGACCGCCACCGTGCTCGCCGCGACGATCGCGATCCCGGACGGGATCGCCGTGACGAGCGCGCTCACCGGGCTCGAGGCGACGGGCGCGGCCTTCCGGCTCGCCGACGGGCGGTGGTGGTCGCGCCGACTCGTCGCCCGCGCCCACGCCCGCACCCGCGACCGGTTGCGCCGCGGTTTCGATGCCGTAAGCCCTCAGCACCTCGTGCGGTTCCTCCTCGAGTGGCAGCACGTCGCGCCCGGGACGAAGCTGCGCGGACCCGCGGGAACCGCGGCGGTCCTCGCCCAGCTCCAGGGCGTCGAGGCGCCCGTCGGGGCCTGGGAGAGCGCGATCTTGCGGGCGCGGATCAGCGACTACCAACCGCGTCTGCTCGACGAGCTGTGCGCCCACGGCGAGGTCGCCTGGGGCCGCCTCGCCCTCCCGGCGCCGGCCCCGGGCGGTCCCCGCCGGGCTGGCGCAACGCCTTCCCGGGCGACGCCGGTCGCGATCGCGCGCCGCGACGACCTGGCGTGGCTGCTCGCCGCCGTCCGCGGCGGCGCGGTCCCGGTCCCGCCCGGCCCGGGCGCCGCGGGCGAGGTCCTCGAGGCCCTCGAGACCCGCGGGGCGCTCTTTTTCGCCGACCTCGTCGACCGGACCGGGAGGATGCCCCTCGAAGTCGCCGAGGCGCTCTGGGACGGCGTCGCCCGCGGGCTCGTCACCTCCGACGGCTTCGGGGCGGTGCGGGTCCTGCTGGCCGGCCGCTACCGCAATCCCGGGTCCCTGGCGGCCAACCGCTACAACCAGTACCGCCTCGGCGGGGCGGGACGCCGGAGGCTCGAACCGGCGCTCGCTGGGGGGCGCTGGTCGCTCATCGAGAGCCCGCGACCGGACGGGTTCGACCCCGACGAGCTCGCTGACGCCGTCGCCGCGCAGCTCCTGGAACGCTGGGGCGTCGTCTTCCGCGACCTCGTCGCCCGCGAGCCGCTGGCCATCGCCTGGCGCGACGTCCTCTGGGCGCTGCGCCGGCTCGAGGCCCGGGGGACGGCACGGGGCGGACGCTTCGTCACCGGATTCTCCGGGGAGCAGTTCGCCCTCCCGGAGGCGCTCGACGCGTTGAGACGGGTCGCGGGTCGCGCCCCGGAAGGCGTCGCCGTCCGGCTCTCCGCCGCCGATCCGCTGAACCTCACCGGGTCGATCCTCGGCCCCGAGCGGCTACCGGCGCTCATCGGCCGTGAGCTCACCCTGGTCGACGGGGCCCCGGTCGCCGACGGCGACACACCGGCCGGGGCGCGGCTCGTCGCCTCCTGACCGGCCGGCCGACGGCATTCGTCGACTCAGTCGCCCTTCAGCCGTCCCTCGAGGGCGTCGAGCTCGGTGGCGAGCGGTGCGGGCAGCCGGTCGCCGAACCGCTCGAAGTACTCCCGGATCGCGGCCGTCTCCTCGTACCAATCGGCCGGGTCGACGGACAGCAACGCCTCCATCGCCCTGGCGCTCACCGCGAGGTCCGCGGTCGGGATCGATCCCGGCGCGGGCAGGAACCCGATCGGGGATTCGACGGCGGCGCCACGACCAGCGCAGCGGGCGAAGACCCAATCGAGGACACGGGAGTTCTCGCCGAAGCCGGGCCACAGGAAATTGCCCTCGGCGTCGCGGCGGAACCAGTTCACGTAGAAGATCCGCGGGAGCTTGTCGGCGTCGAGCTGCTCGGCGAACGAGAGCCAGTGACCCCAGTAGTCGGCCATGTTGTACCCGCAGAACGGGAGCATCGCGAACGGGTCGCGTCGGAGCTTGCCGACGACCCCGGCCGCCGCGGCCGTCATCTCCGAGGCCATCGTCGCGCCGAGGAATACGCCGTGGTTCCAGTTGAACGCCTCGTAGACGAGGGGAACCACGGAGGAGCGGCGGCTGCCGAGCAGGATCGCCGAGATCGGCACGCCCTCGGGATCGTCCCACTCGGGCGCCCTCGCCGGGTGCTCGGTGATGCGGACCGTGAATCGCGAGTTCGGGTGGGCCGCGGGGTCGGGCGACTCCGGCGTCCAGTCGTTGCCGCGCCAGTCGACGAGGTGCGCGGGCGGATCCGGGGTGAGACCCTCCCACCAGACGTCGCCGTCGTCGGTGAGCGCGGCATTCGTGAAGATGACGTTCTTGCCGAGCATCGTGATCGCGTTCGGATTCGTCTTCACGCTCGTTCCGGGCGCGACTCCGAAAAGACCCGTCTCCGGATTGACGGCGCGCAGCGTCCCGTCGGGCCCGATCCGCATCCAGCAGATGTCGTCGCCGACCGTCTCGACCTTCCAGCCCGGCAGGCTCGGGACCATCATCGCGAGGTTCGTCTTCCCGCAGGCCGAGGGGAACCCGCCGGTCACGTAGCGCACCTCGCCGTCGGGCGACGTGAGCTTCATCACCAGCATGTGCTCGGCGAGCCAACCCTCGTCGCGCGCGATCGACGACGCGATCCGGAGCGCGAGGCACTTCTTTCCAAGGAGCGCGTTACCCCCGTAGCCCGAGCCGTAGGACCAGATCTCCCGGGACTCGGGGAAGTGGACGATGTGGGTGTTCTCCGGATCGCACGGCCAGGCCACGTCGGCCTGTCCCGGCGCGAGCGGCGCGCCGACGGAGTGGAGGCAGGGCACGAACTCGCCGTCGGCCCCGAGCGCCTCGAGCGGCGAACTCCCCATTCGCGTCATGATGGCCATGTTCACCACGACGAGCGCCGAGTCCGTCAGCTGGACGCCGATCTTCGCGTGGCTCGAACCGACCGGCCCCATCGAGAACGGCACGACGTACAGGGTGCGCCCGCGCATCGCCCCCGAGAACAGTCCGGTTAGCTTGGCGCGCATCTCGTCCGGATCGGACCAGTTGTTCGTCGGACCGGCATCGACCTCACGAGCAGAACAGATGAACGTCCGGGCTTCGACACGCGCCGTGTCGCGCGGGTCCGAACGAGCGAGGTAGCTCCCCGGCCGCTTCGCCTCGTTCAGGCGCAGCATCGTCCCCTTCTCGACGAGGAGCGAGCAGAGCCGCTCGTACTCCGCGGCGGAGCCGTCGCACCATTCGACGCGCTCGGGCTTCGCCAGGTCGGCGAACCACTCGGCCCAGGCGATGAGCTTGGTGTGGTTGGTCGGCGTCGCGCTCAACGATCTGTCCTTTCTCCTAACCTGTCCGTCCCGCCCGGGGGCGGGCTCCGGCCGGGCCCACCCGGCCCCGGTGCCTCGCCCGGCTACTCCGGGTCGGCAGTCATCGACCGCACGACGGCACTCGACCCCCCATGCACGCGGGCGCAACCGACGACCCGTGATCGCCGGCACGAGCGTGACGAACTGCAAGTGAGGTTTCATCCTTATCGGCGGGCACGACGGCGGCAAACCGGCGAATCCCAACAACCGTTGTATCGGCACGGCGCCGGGATCGATACGTTGCCAAGGTGGGCTTCTACCACGACCAGGTCCTACCTCGCCTCGTCGACCGGGCCTGCGGGCTCGCGTCCGTCGACCGGTGGAGGATCGACACCGTGGCGGGGCTCGCCGGCCGGGTCGTCGAACTCGGCTTCGGCTCCGGGCTCAACCTCGACCACTACCCCGACGAAGTGGAGATCGTCTTGGCGGTCGAGCCGGCCGCGACGGCGTGGCGCCTCTCCGAGCGGCGTCGGGCGCGTTCGGCTGTCGAGGTCGACCTCGTCGGCTCCGACGCGCAGCTCCTCGTCCTCGAGGACGCGAGCTGCGACGGAGCGCTCTCCACGTTCACCCTCTGCGTCATCCCCGACGTCGCCGCGGCCCTCGCCGAACTTCGTCGGGTCCTGCGCCCCGGCGGCACGTTCCACTTCCTGGAGCACGGCCTCTCGCCGCACGCCCGGGTCGCCCGTTGGCAGGCGCGGCTCGAACCGGCCGAACGGTGGCTCGCCGACGGTTGCCACCTCACCAGGGACCCGACCGCGCTCGTCGAACGGGCGGGCTTCGAGGTCGTCGACCTCGACCAGGGCTACGGCGCCGGACCCAAGCCGTGGACCTGGTTCACCCGGGGGGTCGCCGTGAACCCAGGGGCCGCCGCAGGCTGAGCTGCGCGCACCCTGCCGCCACGCGGCCGAAGGACATTCTCCCCGCGCTAATATGATTGCTATTCGATAAGCAATCGTACGGCGAAATGGGGTCAGAGACGATGGAGGCACGGACGACGGCGCGGGGAACGGCTCACGGCACATCGCCGGACGACGCGGACGTGGCGGTGCGTCTGCGCATGGCCATCGCGCGTCTGTTCCGCCGGATCGAGCGCACACGGGCCGGAGTTGCCCTCACCCCGTCCGAGACGACGATCCTCTCCGTCGTCGTGCGCCAGGGCCCGCTGCGACTCACCGACCTCGCGGCATCGGAGGGCATGAACCCGACGATGCTCTCCCGGCTGATCCGGGATCTCGAGGAGGACGGACTCGTCCAGCGCAAGGTCGACCGTGTCGACCGACGCGCCGCCCGTGTCGAGGCGACCGGGGCCGGCAAACGCCTCCACGAGCGGATCCGCAACGAGCGCAGCGACACCCTCTCGGCGGCGCTCGCCCTGCTTTCGGAGGACGAACGCCGCAAGCTCTGCGCCGGCCTGCCCGTGCTCGAGGCGCTCGCCGACCAGCTGAAGGGCGGGCGCCGATGAGAAAACGCCTGCGCACGATCCGGCACAAAACCTTCTCGGCGCTGACGATCCGCAACTACCGGCTCTTTTTCGTCGGGCAGTCGATCTCGCTCGTCGGAACCTGGATGCAGATCACCGCCCAGGCCTGGCTCGTGCTCAGCCTCACGCACTCGAGCACCGACCTCGGGCTCGTCGTCGCGCTCCAGGCGATCCCGGTGCTCCTCCTCGCCTCCTACGGCGGCGTCATCGCCGACCGCGTCGACAAGCGCCGCCTGATGGTCGTCCTCCAGGCCTTCATGGGAATCCAGGCCCTCGCGCTCGGACTGCTCTGCCTGCTCGGCGTCGTGCGCTTCTGGGAGATCTGCACCCTCGCCGTCATCCTCGGGTTGAACAACAGCTTCGAGATGTCGTCGCGACAGGCCTTCGTCCGCGACATGGTCGGGCGCGACGAGCTGCGCAACGCCGTCACGCTCAACTCGGTGATGAACAACGCCGCCCGGGCGATCGGACCGGCGGTCGCCGGCATCCTGCTCGCGACGGTCGGCGACGGGATCTGCTTCGTTCTGAACGCGGCGAGTTTCGGCGCGGTCGTCACGTCGCTCGTCATCATGGACACTGCGGCGCTGCGGCACCACCCGCCCGAACCCCGGGCGAAGGGACAGCTGCGCGAGGGGTTCGCCTACGCCGCCCGCACGACCGACATCGCGGTGCCCCTCGTCATGATGACGCTCGTCGGCATGCTCGCCTACGAGTTCAGCGTCAGCCTGCCTTTCTTCGCGACCCGTACGTTCCACGGCGGCTCGGAGGCCTTCGGCTTCATGACCGCGTCGATGGGGATCGGTGCCGTTCTCGGCGGACTGTTCACCGCGGCGCGGGGACGCACAGGGCTGCGGCCGATGATCCTCTCCTGCCTCGGGTTCGGAATGGCGATCCTTTTCACGGCGCTCGCGCCGGCGCTCGGGGTCGCCCTGGTCGGGCTGGTCTTCGTCGGCTGGGCGAGCGTCTCGTTCATCAGCGTCGGGAACTCGACCATCCAGCTGAGCGCGGCGCGGAACATGCGCGGCCGGGTGATGGCCCTGTGGCAGCTCGCCTTCCAAGGGACGACGCCGATCGGCGGTCCGCTCATCGGCTGGGTGATCGCCGCGACCGAACCCCGGATCGGACTCGTCGTCGGGGCGGCGACGTGCGTGCTCGCCTCCGCCGTCGGGGCGGCGATCGTCCGTCACCGGCTCAGCGGAACCCGGACCCCCGCCTCGGTCGCGCTCGTCGCGACGGAGGCGACCACCCGTCTCGCCTGACCGCCTCCCGGCCGCCGGGCGAGGAGCGCCCCGGTCGTCGGCGCCCCTGGGCCTTTCCGGGCGGGGCGGATCGCCAACGAGCATGTGCGCCTCGCCGGTCTCCGCCGCGAAGAGAGCCGCCGCCGCGGCGGCCGCGCGGGACGGGGCTCGTCACCGGGATCCGCCAGCACGGATTCCACGGCGTCGATGAGCGCCTCTCCCCACGGCGCGCTACCGGTCGACGAGGTTGAGACGAGCACGCGGGAGCCCGACCGGGTGCTCGCGATCGTCAGGGCGACATCATTCCGGGTGGGCGACATCGCCAGCCGGGGCAGGGTCCCGCTCATCCTCGGCGGCTGGCCACCGGTGTGGCCGGCCGCGGCCGGTGCCGGCCTCCCGGTGCCTCACACCGTGGGCGAGGGGGGACTTGAACCCCCACGTCCTTACGGACACAGGAACCTGAATCCTGCGCGTCTGCCAAATTCCGCCACTCGCCCGGGCGAGCAAGTGATGCTAACCGACTGCGCCGGGAACAACTTTGTCCACCCCGGTAGTGTTGAAACGACATGGGACTCCAGCAGTTCGAGCGTCGTCTCGAGCGCATGGTCGAGGGGGCATTCGCCCGGACGTTCCGCGGCGAGCTCCAGCCGATCGAGCTCGGTCGGCGTCTGACGCGGGAAATGGACCTCCACCGTTCCGTGTCGGTTCGCGGCCTCGTGGCGCCGAACCTGTTCGAGGTCGCCTTGAGCGAGGAGGACCACGAGCGCTTCGAGGGCTTCCTCGACGCCCTCGCCAAGGAACTGGCGGAGGCGGCCCGCGAACACGCCCGGACCGAGGATTACACGTTTCTCGGCCCCGTCGTCGTCGAGATCACCGAGGACCGGACGCTTCCGAAAAGCACCTTCGAGATCGCGAGCGAAGTCGTCGAGAACACCGAGACGACCGCCGGCTGGATCGTGCTGGCGGACGACCGACGAATCGGTGTCGGATCCGAACCGCTGACGATCGGCCGCATGCCCGACTGCGCCGTGGCGCTCGCCGACCCGAACGTGTCGCGCCGCCACGCCGAGATCCGTCGCGACGGCGACCGGGTCTACCTCATCGACCTCGGGTCGACGAACGGCACGCGGGTGAACGGCGTCCCCGTCCACCAGCGCCAGCTCGCCGACGGGGACGTCGTCACGGTCGGGATCACGGCGATCCGGTTCGAGGCCGGCTAGTCGAGCTGCGATGACACACGGCATCCTCGACATCCTTCGCTACTTTCTGCTCGCGCTGATCTGGCTCTTCCTCCTCTACGCGGCGCGCATGGTCTACGTCGAGGTCCGCCGGGGCCAGCGCGAACGGGCAGCCTCCCAGGCGGGAGGCGTGACCCCGGGTCCTTCGCGCCAGGCGCCGCACCTGCGGATCCTCCAGTCCACGGATCGCCGGGGCGAGCGGTTCGCGCTCGGCGAGGAGACGACGATCGGCCGCGCGCCGAGCTGCACGATCATCCTTGGCGCCGACAACTTCGTCTCGACGGTCCACGCCCGCATCGTCGAGCACGAGGGAACCTGGTGGATCGAGGACCTCGGCTCGACGAACGGTACCTTCCACAACGCGCGGCGCATCGACGCCCCGGAGCGACTGCGACGCGGTGACCGCTTCACCGTCGGCGCCACGGTCTTCGAGGTCGCCCGGTGACGAGCCTCCTCGCCGCCATGGCCACGGACCCGGGCCGGGTCCGTTCCTCCAATCAGGACCGGGCGATCGTCGGCAACGGGTTCCTCGCGGTCGCCGACGGCATGGGCGGCCACGTCGGTGGGGAGACCGCGGCCCGGATCGCCGTCGAGTCTGTCGGACGCTCCTACCAGCTGCGCCCGACTGCCGCCGGTCTCGTCTCCGCAGTCCACCAGGCGAACGACGACATCTACGCCGAGGGGGCCAAGGACCGTGGGCTGCGCGGGATGGGCACCACGCTCGCCGCGGCGGCGCTCGTCGCCTCCGATCGCGGCGCCCGGATCGTCGTCGCCAACGTCGGTGACTCCCGCGCCTACCTGTTCGGGCCGGACGGGCTCCGCCAGCTCACCGAGGACCACAGCCTCGTCGAGGAGATGGTCCGCCGGGGTGAGATCACCGAGCGCGAGGCGTTCTTCCACCCGCACCGCCACATCCTCACCCGCGCCCTTGGCGTCGATCGTCAGCTCGACGTCGACACCTGGACGGTCGACGTGACCGACGGCGACCGCATCCTTTTGTGCAGCGACGGACTGACGAACGAGTGCCCCGACGCCGAGATCGCCGAGATCCTCAAGGCGAACCCCGATCCCGGCTCCGCGGCACAGGCCCTCGTCGTGCGGGCCCTCGAGCACGGCGGGAACGACAACGTCACCGTGATCGTCGCCTCGGTCGTCGGAACCGCCGCGCACGCCGGGTCCGAGGCGCCAGGGCGAGCCGCAGCCGTCGCCGCGCCGGTGGTCCCGATCGCCCCGTCCGCCGCGGCCGGTGCTTCGCCGAGCCGCGCCCGAGGGCCGCATCCGCGCCGCGGCGTCGGGGAACGACTCGTCACGTTCTGGTCGGTCATGTTCGTGCTCGCCCTCGTGGGCGTGCTCGGCGGCGCGGCCGGCTTCGTCAACTGGTACGTGAAGGCCTCGTACTTCGTGGGGTTCGAACACAACAACGTCGCCATCTTCCAAGGACGCCCCGGAGGCTTCTTGTGGTTCAAGCCGTCGCTCGTGAGGGTGACGTCGCTGACACGCCGCGCCGTCTACCCGTCGAGCCTCCCGTTCCTCGAGGCCGGTCTCCTCGAACCCTCGCTGACGGCGGCCATCGGGGCCGTCGACACTCTCATGTCCGAGAAGAGCAAACTTGGGCTCAGCGCCTCGATCACGATCCTGCCGGCGACGGCGGGGCCGGGCACGTCGGCGAACTTCGTGGCGCACGCCATCTGAGATGAACAAGCGGATCCGCACCTTCGCGCTCGTTGCCCTCGCCTGTTTCGGCCTGTTGCTGCTCCAGCTCGGCAACCTCCAGGTGCGCCAGGCGACCGCTCTGCAGCACTCGCTGTTCGAGCCGCCCGTCAACGGGGGCGACCCCTTCGAGCAGCCGCGCGGCGAGATCGTGAGCTCCGACGGCGTCGTGCTCGCCGAGTCGATACCGACGAGCAACAGCTACCGCTACTTCCGCCACTACCCCGACGGCCCTCTCTTCGCCAGCATCACCGGCTACTACGACGTGACGGCGTCCTCCGCCCCGTACGGGATGGAGGCCGAGTACAACCAGTTCCTCAGCCCGAACACCCCGGCCGTGCACAGCCTCGACGGCATCCTCACCGAGCGGACCGGGACCGATTCGGTCGAGATCACGGTGTCGACGACCCTCCAGAAGGTCGCCGCCGAGGCGCTCGGGAGTTACATCGGAGCCGTCGTCGCGATCGACCCGCAGACGGGCGCGATCCTCGCGGCGTACTCCAACCCGACGTACAACCCGAACAAGCTGTCGTCGTCGGACGCGAAACAGGCCGAGGACTACTACAAATCGCTCGACCCCGACAGCGGCAACTCGCCCCTCATCAACGGCGTGACCGCGCAGCGCTATCCGCCCGGCTCGACGTTCAAGATCGTCACGACATCGGCGATCTTCGATCACGACCCGGCACTCGAGGACTTCGTCGCCAAGCCGGCCTCATCGATCTCGCTGCCGGACACGATCCTGCGGCTCCACAACTTCGGGTCCGAGACGTGCGGTGGCGGCCTCGCGGAGGATCTCGCCATCTCGTGCGACACGGCGTTCGCCGAGTTCGGGATGAAGCTCGGCGCCCAGCGTCTCTACGACGAGGCGACGTCGTTCGGCTTCAACCAGGTCCCGCCGATCGACCTCCCCTCCAACGAGGTCATCCCGGCGGTGTTCCCGACGGCGGCGAGCTTCGTCGGGAACATCCCCGGCGTCGCCTACTCGGCGATCGGCCAGGAGAACGTGGCGGAGACGGCGCTGCAGGACGCGCTCGTCGCCTCGGCGATCGCGGACAACGGGAAGATCATGACGCCGCACTTCATGAGCCGCATCGTCGACGCCGCCGGCAACGTGATCGAGACCTACAAGCCGCACCCCTGGCTGCAGGCGACGTCGGCGGTGACGGCCGAGCAGGTCCGCTCGCTCATGCTCGGCGTCGTCACGAGCGGGACGGCGTCCGGCGTCGGCTTCCCGCCCGACCTCCACGTCGCGGCGAAGACGGGCACCGCCCAGACGTCGAACAGCCCCTGCAACGACGACTGGCTGATCGCGACGGCGCCGGCCGGTCCCGGGGACGTCCCCCGGGTCGCCGTCGCGGCCGTCGTGGTCCAGCCGTCCGGGATCTGCGACGGCACCGGTGCCGCCGTCGCCGGGCCGATCGTGCGGACGGTCCTCCTTGCCGCGCTCGGTCTGGGCTCATGAGACCGCTACGACCGTCGTTCGTCGGCGCGACCCGCACGCCTAGGCTCACGCGCACATGACGATGACCCCGCACACCGTGGTCGGCGGGCGTTACGAGCTCGGGGACCAGATCGCCCGCGGAGGGACCGCGCAGGTCTTTCTGGCCCGCGACCTCCTGCTCGGGCGCCCGGTCGCCTTGAAGGTGCTCTTCTCGGAGCTCTCGGCGGACAGCGCCTTCGTCGAGCGGTTCCGGCGTGAGGCGCAGGCGGCGGCGAACCTGTCGCACCCGAACATCGTCCCCGTGTTCGACTGGGGCGAGACCGACTCGACGTATTTCATCGTCATGGAGTACGTCGACGGCGAGGCGCTCTCCTCGATCATCCGCACCCAGGCGCCGCTCAACTCGGCGCAGGCGGCCTCGGTGGCCTCGGACATCTCGAAAGCCCTCGCCTACGCGCACCGCCACGGCGTCGTGCACCGCGACGTGAAGCCCGGCAATGTCCTCATCACCGCCGAGGGCCAGGTGAAGGTCACAGACTTCGGCATCGCCCGGGCGATCGGCGTCGACGAGCAGATCACGCAGACCGGCCTCGTCATGGGGACCGCGACGTACTTCTCGCCCGAACAGGCGCAGGGCCTCGGAGTCGACGGGCGTAGCGACGTCTACGCCCTCGGCGTCGTCCTCTACGAGATGGTGGCGGGACGACCCCCGTTCGTCGGCGAGTCGCCGGTCGCGATCGCCTACCAGCATGTCCGGGAACAGCCCCAGCCGCCGAGCGCGTTCAACCCGGACGTCTCCCCGGCGCTCGAGGCCGTCATCCTGCAGGCGATGGCGAAATTGCCCAAGGAGCGCTATCAGACCGCCGAGGAGTTCCGCGCCGACCTCGAACGATTCGCCCACGGCCAGCCGGTGCTCGCCCGTGCCCGCCATGAGGAGCCGACGATCGCCGTCCCGACGACGGCCACCGTCACGCGGGAGGCCGTGCCCCTCGCCGCCGGGGGCGCTGCGCCGCCGGCGAAACGGACCACGCCGTACTGGCTCGGCAGTGGCGGCGTGTTCGCCGTCGCCATCGGACTCATCGTCTACTTCGGCGGCCACGCCCTCGGCTACTTCGGTGGCGCGCCCTACTTCCCCGTGCCGAACGTCGAGGGACTCCCGGCGAAGGCAGCAATCACCAAGCTCGTCCGTGACGGGCTCGACCCGGTGACGAAGAAGGTCCCGGGCACAGTGGCGAACAAGGGCACGGTCCTTTCGCAGGACCCGACGCATCCCGGGGAAGTCGCCAAGGGCCAGCGCGTGACGCTCGATGTCGCGCTCCCGCCCGGGAACGTCCCCGTCCCGCCGGTGACGGGCCTCACCATGGTCGACGCCGAGACCCAACTGCGGATCGCCGGATTCCGCTGGCGCGTCCAGTGGAAGCTCCCGACGGTCCCCGGCCTCACCGAGGGCCAGGTCGTCGACGAGATTCCCGGACCCCCGCAGAGCGCGCCGCCGCGGTCGACGATCGTCCTCGACGTCATCCGCGGGACCCTGATCATCAAGGTGCCCGCGACCGAGGGGTTGACCACGGCGGCGGCCGACGCCGCGATCACCTCAGCCGGGCTCAGCGTCGGGCCGACCTCGACGCAGCACTCCTCGACGGTCGCGACGGGCTCCGTCATCTCGTCGAGCCCCGCCGCGGGACAGAAGGTGAAGAGCGGGACGGCGGTGCAACTCGTCATCTCGTCCGGCGCGCTCATCGACGTCCCCGACGTCGAGTTCGAGACGCTCGTCCAGGCCCAGCAGGACCTGTCGAACGCCGGCCTGCAGTACGTGATCATCCCGATCCAGACGAACCAGCCTGACCAGGTCGGCCTCGTCATCACCCAGCACCCGGGCCTGGGCCATTCGGAGCCGCCCGGTTACCAGGTCTACATCTACGTCGGCGTCGAGGGCACGAGCACGACCTCGTCGACGACCACGACGACCCTGCCGTTGACGACGACGACCACGACGACCACGACGGCCACGAACCCGTAGCGGTCCGGTCGGACCGACGGACCGGAACGGAGGACTCGCCGAGCGATTTCCCCTCGGTGACGATCCGGTCGGTATCCTCGGGGACTGTGGCGGCAAAGGCGAGGACCCAGGGGCAAGGGCACGGCCGTGTGACACCGAAGGGGCGCCCGCCTTCCGGCCGTTACACACCGCCGATCCCACGCGAGGTGCGACGCAGCCCGAGGTGGTACCCGTGGATGCTGCTCGGCCTGCTCGTCGTCGGCGTCCTCGTCATCCTGCTCAACTACATCGACGCCCTGCCAAAGAGCCCGGCGAACTGGTACACGCTCGGTGGCTTCGTCTGCATTCTCGCCGGCGCGTTGCTCGCCACCCGTTACCGGTAAGCGGCATCACAACTCTGTAATTCTCCCCAAAGTCGTCCACAGGTTGTGGATAACTGGCGATGTGTGCGATGACACACCCACCCCGTACAATGTGGGCATGGAGAAAATCACAGTCACCGCCCTGGCCAGGGAGATTCCGACAGAGGACGCGGCCTACCGGCTCATGGAGTCCCTTCGCTGGGCGAACGGGGTTGTCTGCCCGCACTGCGGTTCGATCGCGGAGCACTACTTCCTGACGCCCAAGGCGACAGAGGGCCGCAAGACGCGGACCGGATCGGTGACCCCGCGTCGGCTGTGGAAGTGCCGGGACTGTCGGAAGCAGTTCAGCGTGACGACCGGAACCGTCATGCACGGTTCAAAGGTTTCGCTGCAAATCTGGCTGTTCGTGATCTTCGAGATGTGCGCCAACAAGAACGGGATCGCGGCTCGCGAGATCGAACGGAAGTACGGCGTGGCCTCTCGCACGGCGTGGTTCATGACGCACCGGCTCCGCGAGGCGATGGTCCGTAACGGCCGCGGTTCGCTCATGGCCGGTGTCGTCGTGGCCGACGAGACGTGGATCGGTGGCGACCCCGCGAACAAGCACCGCGACAGGGTCGCACGTGACGACCTCGGCAACATGGTCCACCGCACGGAAAAGACGCCAGTGCTGTCCCTGGTCGACAAGGACACGGGCGAGGTCCGCAGCCGGGTGGTCCCGCTGGTGAACACCGCGAACCTGCGCAGGGTCATCGAGCACGAAGTCGACGTGCCGCACACCTTGTTCCACACCGACAGCGCGAGCTGTTACAACGAGTTCGATTGGCGGGCCGCGGGTCACAAGCGCGTCGACCACGCCGTCGGTGAGTACGTCCGCGGAGACGTGAGTACGAACAAACTTGAGAACTACTTCTCGCAGCTCACGCGGTCGATCGACGGGACCTTCCACCACGTCAGCCGGGAGCACCTGCCGCGTTACTTGGCCGAGTTCGACTTCCGCTACTCGACGTGCGACATGACGGACACGCAGCGGATGGCTGCGTTGCTCGGGCGCGCTGACGGTCGGCGGCTGGCCTACAAACTCTGCCGGTAGTTAGCGCTCGCCGCGGAATTGATCGCGTGATTCATGCGCTCGCCACCGTGTAGTTCCAGTCGCCGTGGAACTCATGGCGGCGGAGGGGCACTGCTTCGAGCTCGGCGTCGCTGATCTTGACCTTT
>Ga0181539_1000442_pt1 | contig 50150 bp, 41 predicted proteins | sample PEATcosm2014_Bin_46_FD_119767 | JGI IMG/M metagenome (GOLD analysis project Ga0181539, IMG submission 119767) | Peatland microbial communities from MTU Mesocosm Facility, Houghton, MI, USA - PEATcosm2014_Bin23_60_metaG | ecosystem: Environmental > Terrestrial > Soil > Wetlands > Peat | place... | reverse complement strand
GTAGCCACTTTTGCCTTGGGCGCCCCCGGTGGCGGCCAAGGTGTTGTCAATCAAGCACGCAGTGGTGGATGACGGCGTGCACGGGCCGGCCCCACCCAGGTTCGTCATCGCTGCCGCATACCCTACGGATGGGTAAGCAGTCACGTAGCTGGTTTCGGCCGTGTTAAGTGTGCGAACGATGCTGGCCGCTGACGACTCGTTGGCCGCAATGCGTGCGCGCAGCAGGTTTGGAATGGCGATGGCAGCGATGATCAGGATGATCGCCACCACAATCAGCAATTCGATCAGTGAGAAGCCCTTTTGTTTCCGCATTGAACTCGTCCTCGTCTCCCTTTGGCTGTCTTGGTTCGATACCCGACGCACTTGTGACTATCGCATTTTGAGGGCCAGAGACCCAAGTGACGGAAGTCATACGTCCTTCTGGACCAAACTCAGCATTTTCAGCGGCCTTCTGCGGGATAGTCACCGCCCCAGCCACCCTCGATTCTCTCAGTATGACAATTTCCGAGACCCAGATTGACAAATTTTGCTAATCGGTCCTCGTCTCCATCTTCACCTTCGCGTCCGACGCCGCAACTCCCATTCTGAGAACGCTCGGCTCTTGCTTTTCTTGCCTTCGTTTCCGCTTTCAGTTTTCCGACTAGCAGCCTGTGGTAAAGCTTGAATTCCGTGATCCTTCTTAGCACTCTGCGCTAGAATGAGGCTCGCCGGAGCGCCCATGCCGAACCTTCGATTAGATGCCGATCGCGACATCGCTCGCGCTTCCACTCTGCCCGCATCCCTCTATTTCAGCCCAGCAACCTTTGAGGACGAAAAGACCAGGCTCTTCGCAGCCACCTGGCAGGTCGTCGGTCATGTTCACCAGGCCGCGAGCCCCGGTGACTACTTTACCTTCGACCTGATCGGAGAGCCGCTCCTCATCGCCCGCGGCGACGACGGCATTCTCCGATGCTTTCATAACGTCTGCCGCCATCGCGCCGGCAACCCCGCGTCCGGCTGCGGCAACCGCAAGCTCTTCCGCTGCGCCTACCACGGCTGGACCTACCGCCTCGACGGTGCTCTGCTCGTCACCCCCGAATTCGATGGCGTCGAAGACTTCGATCCCAAAGACTTCGGCCTCGCCCCGGTTCGCCTCGAGGAATGGTTCAATCTCATCTTCGTCAATCTCGATTCCGAGGCCCGCCCGCTTCGCGAGTGTCTGGGCAACTTGCCCGCCCAGGCGGAGAAGTTCGATTTCAGCGGCATGAAGTTTTCCGAGCGCCGCACCTATGATATGAACTGCAACTGGAAGACCTATATCGACAACTATCTCGAGGGATACCACGTGCCGAGCGTCCACCCTGCGCTCAACCGCGAAATCAATTACAGCGCCTACACCGTCGAGCCTTATCCCCGTTACGTCCGCCAGTGGACCCCGATCCGTGGCGCCCGGCCTGGAGACGCCGCCCCAAGCCGGTACCAGCAAACCCGCGATGGCCTCACTGCCGATTATTTCTGGTTCTTTCCCAACTGGATGCTCAACTGCTATCCCGATAACGTCTCGCTCAACATCATTCTGCCGCTCGGGCCCGAGCGCACGCGGGCAATTTTTGAGTGGTATTTGCCCGAGAGAGATCTGGGCAGCGAAGCGGCCGGCAAAGCCTTAGCTTTCAGCGATGAGATTCAGATGGAAGACATCTCGATTTGCGAGATCGTTCAGAAAAATCTCCATTCCCGCAGCTACCACAGCGGCCGCTACAGCGTGAAGCAGGAAAAAGGTGTCCACGCCTTCCACCAGATGTACCGGGAGTTGATGCCCGGGTAGGCAGAACTTAGAGCATAACCGCTTACGGATGCTCTCCCTGTTCCGGAACCAACCCCGGAGGCGGCGCCGGAATCGCAATATCCAATTTGTTCACCGTCCCGAGCGATGACAATGGCTTGTCGAATTCGTTCACGTTACCCACCACCAGCACCGCCATCTGCTCGCGGTGGATGTACTTCGCCGCGACCCGCGCCACGTCTTCTTTCGTAACTCCTTCGATCCCTTCCTGAAACTTCTCCAGAAAATCCAGCGGATAGCCGTAAAACTCGTAAGCCATTTTTTCCTGCAAAACCTTCTCCGGCGAATCGAAACGAAAGACAAAGGAATTCAGAATCGCGTCCTTGGCGCGCTTGATTTCCTCATCGTTGATAGGACGCGTGGCCAGATCGGCGATCTCCTCATCAATCGCCCGAATGGATTCGATCGTGGTCTTGCTCTTGGTGCTCACCATCAGCCGCAGCATTCCGGGATGATCCCAGCTCGCACCTATACCGCCGCCGACTCCATAGGCGAGCCCTTTGGTGGTTCGAATGTCATTAAACAGCCGCGACGAAAATCCTCCGCCGAAGGCCTCGTTGAACACCGAGGCCGCGAAGTAATCCGGATTCTTGCGCGTAATGCCCAGCGCAACCATTTGAATGTTGCTTTGATTCACGTCGGTTTTGTCGACTTGGAAATATCCCGGCTTCGCGGGATCGGGCTTGAATTCCGAATCGTTCGCTGCCTGATCCTTGGGTCCCCTGGGCCAAGATGCGAAAGCCTCGCGCAAACGAGCTTCCATCTTCGCCGAGTCGAAGTCACCGACCACGCCGAGGATGATGTTGTTCGGGTGAACGTACTTGCCGTGCCACTCGACCAGATCCTGACGCGTGATCGCCGCTACCGTTGCATATTCCGCGACCCGCGCATACGGATTGTTTGCCCCGTACACCAGCTTCGCCGCTTCCCGTCCCGCAATCTGCCCGGGATCGTCATTGCGCCGCGAAATGCCGTCGTACATCCCCTTCTGCGCGATGTCAATTTTATCGGCGCGGAACTCAGGATTCTTCAACAAATCCTCGAACACGCGAAACACATCGTCGAAATCTTCTTTCAGACACGACCAGCTCACGCTCGTCGAGTCGACGCCTCCGCCAGTCTCAACCTTGGCTGCGCGCTGCTCCAGATAGTCGTCCAGCTGATCGCCAGTCTGGGTCTTGGTGCCGCCGGTGCGCCACACTTCGCCGTAAATATCGGTCAGCCCCGTCTTGTTCGCAGGAACCGAGCGCCCGCCGCCGCGAATGCGAGCGGTGCCGTCAATGGTCGGCAACTCGTGGTCTTCCTGAAGAAAAACGACCATGCCATTCGGCAACTCGACGCGCTTCGGCTGCGGCGGATGAAACGCCGGCAATTTGGGAACCGGTATCTGCTGCCAGGCCGGCGCCTGCGCCCACAGTTGCACATTGCCGCTGAAGAACAGGACGAGAGCGAAGAGGGAAAAGAGTGCGCGCTTCACTGTCCACCTCCTTGCGGGGGCGTAACAAGCTCCGGGTGTTCGCCGGGCGGTGGAGGCGCAAACTCGATAATCCCCACCGTCCGGTTGTCGGGAACAAACGTCTGATTCGCGACCCGGCGAATATCTGCCTTGGTAACCTTCTCGATCCGGTCAACCGAGCGGAACAGCTCCCGCCAGTCGTCATAGCGCGCCTGATACAGGCCGAGTTCGGATGCCAGACCCTCATTCGATCCGAGCGAGCGGATCAGGTTGGCTTTAGCTCGCGTCTTGATCATCTTCAGCTCTTCATCCGAAATGTCTTCTTTCTTCAGCCGTTCAATCTCCGCATGAATCGCGTCGGCCATCTCCTGCGGCTTGTGGCCCGGGATCGGAAACGCGTAAAACGCGAACAGGTGCGGATATTTATTTCCCGGCAGTCCGGTAAATCCAGCCGCGTCGGACGCAATCTGCTTGTCGCGAACCAGCGCCCGGTAGAGCCGTGAGGTGCGGCCATTTGACATCAGGTCGGCGATCGCGTCGTACACCTGGTCATCCGGGCTGCGGTAATCGGGGCGGTGATAGCCTTCGAGATAGAGCGGCTGCGACTGCTGGTGCAGCACGACCGTCCTCTCGGAATTCTGCGCCGGCTCGGTGGTCGTCGCCGTATCAGGCTTGGGACGCGTCGGAATTCGCGAGAAATATTTTTCCACAATCGGCATCGCTTCCGAAGCTTTTAAGTCTCCAACCACCGCGACAACCATGTTCGAAGGCACGTAATACTTATCGAAGAAATTCTGCGCGTCGGCCGCCGAAAAAGAATTCAAATCCGAGATCCACCCGATCGTCGGGCGGTGATAGGGATGCGCCGCGAATGCCTCTTCCGTGAATTGCTCGAGCAGCCGTCCGATGGGATTGCTGTCGACCCTCATGCGACGCTCTTCGATCACCACGTTGCGCTCCTTATAAAATTGCCGCAACACAGGATGCAGAAAGCGCTCCGATTCGAGATAGGCCCACAATTCCAGCCGGTTGATGGGGAACGAATAGAAGTATTCGGTCTCATCATAACTGGTTTCGGCGTTCATGCCCTCGCCGCCTTCGCCTTCGACAATCTTGCCGAACTCATTGTTGTAAGGCGCCGAGAACTTGTCGGCCGCGGCAATCGCGTCCTTCCAGCTTTGCTCAAGCTGCTTGAGCTTTTGTTCGTCACGGTCCACCGGCTTGTCGCGCTCGGCAATGTAGGCGGCATAAGCCTCTTCGACTTTCGCGAGCGCCACTTTCTCGCCGGCATAGTCGCGCGTCCCAATCGTGTCCGTTCCTTTGAAGGCCATATGCTCAAACATGTGCGCCAGGCCAGTCTTGCCCATGGGATCCTGCACCGAGCCCGCATCCACATGCGTGAAGAACGAAAAGACCGGCGCCTCCGGCCGCTCGCAGATGATGATGGTGAGACCATTGGCGAGCTTCTTCACCGTGGTGCGCTTTTCGAACGAAGCCAGATCCTGGCCGAGACCAAGCGAGCACAGCACGAAACAGGCGACAATTGTTTGTATAGAAGTTAAGCGGACTTTCATACTGCCTCCAAAACCGAACAACGACGGAACACCAAAAATCGAAGTTACGTGGAGGCACGGAAGATTGTCAAACTCGGCTCCGCTGATTCAGACATGCAACACCCCTACCAGACGCGGCAGGCGTTCTCGGCAACCATGGGCTGTCCCGCCTTGCATCCAAAGGCCTGCTGGAAGGCGGCTGAGTTCTGCACCGCGCCATTCACACGCCAGCGTCCCGGAGAATGCGGATCGATCAGCACGAGCTTTCGCGCCTGCTGATCGGTCACGTTCTGGCACCAGATCTGCCCATACGCAAGAAAGTATCGCTGTGCAGCCGTATACCCACCGAGGGGCTTCACCGGCGTATCGTCGATGATGGACATCAGCGCCATGTACGCCAGCTTGAGCCCTCCGTTGTCGGCGGTATTTTCACCCAGCGTCAATTTGCCATTGAGCTTGACCTCACCCTTGTCGTCCTTCACGGAGACGAAGCTCGAATACTCTTTGGCGGTGCAATCGACGCGCTGCTCAAATTCCTTGGCGTCCTCCGCCGTCCACCAATCGCGGAGGTTGCCCTCCGCATCGTATTTGCGGCCCTGGTCATCGAAGCCGTGCGTGAGCTCGTGTCCGATCACCACCCCGATGGCGCCATAGTTCACCGCGTCATCCATTAGCTTGCCGTAAAACGGCGGCTGCAAGATGCCCGCGGGAAAGTTGATGTCGTTCATCGGAGGCCGGTAGTAGGCGTTGACCGTCGGCGGAGTCATGCCCCAATCCTTGCGGTCTGTAGGCCGGTCGATCTTCTTATACTGGCGCTGCACCTCGAACGCGCCGGCGCGCACCGAATTGTCGGCATAATCGTCGGGCTTGATCACCACACTGCTGTAATCGCGCCAAGTGTCGGGATAGCCAATGTTGTTGACGATGGTGTTGAGCTTCTCGTAGGCCTTCTTCTTCGTCGTGTCCGACATCCAGGTCAACTGGCTAATGTCCTGTCGCATTGCATTCTCGATCGCCTGCACCATCTTCAAGGTGCGCTCTTTGCCTTCGGCGCCGAATGTGCGGTCGACATAGAGCTTGCCCAGGGCCATGCCCAGCTTCGCGTCGGTAGACTTCACGCAGCGCTTCCAGCGCGGCTCCATCTCTTGCTGTCCCGACATGTACTTGCCATTGAACAGGAAATCCTCTTCGACGAAAGCATTGGTCAAAAGCGGCGCGTACTCGTTAATCGTTTTCCAGCGTAGGTATACCTTCCAGTCTTCGAGGGGCACGGTGTTGAGCTGCTCGTTGACCTGTTTGAAGAAATCGGGGTTGCCCACGTTAAGAGACGTGAACTTCGGCGAGCCATTATCGGCAAAGTACAGCGTGAGGTCAAAATTTGGAGCCGCGCCAGCGATTTCCGCGACCGTCATTTTATGGTCGCGAGTTTTCGGATCGCGCCGAACCGTGCGGTCCATCGATGCCTGCGCCAGCCCCGTCTCCACAGTTAACACGGTTTTGGCCTCAGCCGCGGCCACTTCCGGCTTGTCCCCGGCGAGTTCGAACATCTTCTGCACGTGCTCCACATACTTCTGCCGCGTCTCCACCGACCTCGGATCATCCTTCAAGTAGTAGTCGCGATCCGGCAGCGCGATCCCGCCCTGGTCGAGGAGCGCAATGGTTTCGGTCGAATCGTGCATGTCGGGCTGCGGGGAGAAAGCAAACAGTGCCGGCGTCGAGTTGCGGTGCATGTAAGCAACCTGCCGAATCAGATCCGCTTTCGTCTTGATGCCGTTAATCCGTTCCAGTTCCGGCGTCAGGGGAGCATTCCCTTTTTTCTCGATCGCGCTCTCGTCCATGCACGACGCATAGTAGGTACCCACCATGGTCTCCGTCGGAGTGTGTTTCCCCGGAGCCTGCGCCTCGGTCAGTATGTCGCGCAAGATATAAAGATTGTGCTCGGCGAGTTCGTCAAATCGCCCCCACCGCGCCTTGTCCGGAGGAATCGGATTGTTCTTCATCCACGTTCCACAAGCGTATTGATAGAAGTCCACACAGGGATCGATGGACTTATCGATGGCGTTGACGTCGAAGCTGGGGATTTCCCGGGGAACGGCGGAGGTCGGGCTGGTTTGGCCCCAACAGAGTACAGCGGTCAGCAGCAAAGAAAAAACACAGAAAATGCGAGTCATACTTGCCTCGAGTTGTGAAGTGTCGCCCCGCGACTTGCGCTAGCGCGAGCATCGCCCTACGAAGTAAAACGGTGGCGTCGGTCTGCCGAAACAACGAAACACCCAAAAAATCGAAGTTACGTGGAGGCAGGGAAGATTGTCAAACCAGCAGCTTCGGGAAAATAGCGGCGCTGGAAGTAAAGCGCTACGTTGACCAGCGCAATCATCACGGGCACTTCGACCAGGGGGCCGATGACGGCAGCGAATGCCGCCCCGGAGTTAATGCCGAAAACGGAAACGGCAACGGCAATCGCGAGTTCAAAGTTGTTCGAGGCTGCGGTGAACGAGAGAGTGGCCGTCTTCGAGTAGTCGGCGCCGAGTTTCTTCCCCATGTAAAACGACACCAGGAACATCACGACGAAGTAGACCAGGAGCGGCACCGCGATCCGCAGCACATCGAGCGGGAGCCGAACGATGTAAGCGCCCTTGAGCGAGAACATCACCACAATCGTGAACAGCAAAGCGATCAGCGTGAGCGGGCTGACGCGGGGAACGAAACTATGCTCATACCACTCGCGCCCTTTGATCCGGAGCAGCAGCGTGCGAGTTAAGAACCCGGCAAGAAAAGGAATGCCAAGATAAATAAAAACACTCTTTGCGATTTCCGCGATCGAGACATGGACGATAGCGCCGTGGAGGCCGAGTTTTGCGGGAAGAACCGTGATGAACAGCCAGGCATATGGCGAGTAGAAGAACACCTGGAACAGGGAATTGAAGGCAACCAGGCCAGCAGCATATTCGGTATCACCGCGGGCCAGTTCGTTCCAGACGATGACCATTGCGATACAGCGAGCCAACCCGATCATGATGAGTCCCGCCATGTATTCGGGGTAGCCACGCAAAAACGCGACGGCCAAGGCGAACATCAGGATCGGGCCGACCACCCAGTTCTGAATGAGGGACAAACCGAGCACCCGTTTGTTGCGGAAAACCTGGTGCAGTTCCTCGTACCGCACCTTGGTGAAAGGTGGGTACATCATCACGATGAGTCCCACCGCAATCGGAATCGACGTTGTACCGATGCTGAAGCGATTCAGGAACGGCACGATTCCCGGCATTCGCCATCCCAAGGCGACCCCGATGACCATGGCGGCGAAGATCCACGCGGTGAGATAACGGTCCAGAAAGCTGAGACGGCGGGATGGCTTCATAGGCTGCGAAAAAAACTCAAACTTCCTTTATGAAAAGGGAAGGGCACGACTTCAGTCATGCCGTAAGTCGTTGAAATGTGCTCGCGCTTTAGCGCCTGATTTGAGCTTTTTGCGCCCCCGATTATTTTTTCCGCAGCCTCTTGATCCTCTTGATCTTTAGCGATTGTCATTGCCGCCCGATGCGATCCACTTCTTTTTTCAGTGCGAGGCGATCCAAGGCCGCCAGAGGAAGAGAGAGAAAAAGACTGATTCGCCGGTCGAGAATAAAAAACGCATCGCGGAAGGCGCGTTCGATTTCGGCGGAGTCTCCGTGAACCGCGGCCGGATCGGGAACTCCCCAGTGCGCCGTCAGGGGCTGTCCCGGCCACAGCGGGCAGGTTTCTTTGGCGGCGCTGTCGCAAACCGTGAACACGAAGTGCATCTCGGGAGCGCCGGGCCGCCCGAATTCGTCCCAGCTCTTACTGCGCAGGCCCGTTGTGGAGATGCGAGCCATCTCAAGCTGCTTCAGCGCTTCCGGACGAACCGTCCCCGAAGGATGACTTCCGGCGCTGTAGGCCGTGAAGACAGGCTTCCCTTTGTGGTTAAGGATGGCCTCGGCCATGATGGAACGCGCCGAGTTTCCCGTGCATAGGAACAGAACGTTGTAGTGCGCTTCCATAACAACCTTTCCCGTGTGGGGACGGGCGCCCTCGCCCGTCCAAGCCGAGCGCAGCTCGGCAGTCTGCCTGTGGCCAGAGCAACTCTGGATTCGCTATAGAATGACTCCGCCTTCAGGCGCTGGATCCCGGAATTCAAGTTTCACACAAACCGCTAATCCCCCGGTTTCACCGCGCGCACGAACGCACTCATGAATTTTTCATCGACCTGCGCCGCGATGGCATCCACGTCAATGCCCGAGGAGGAAAGAAACTCACGCGCATCCTCGACGCGATAGACGCGCGTCGGTTCAATCTCGATTTGCTCAAAACCGGCGGCGGAGAGCTTGCCGCGATATTCCTTTTCGTCCAGAGCGCCGGCGATGCAACCGACCCACAACAGCACACTCTGACGGACCTCAGGCGCGATTTCGCCGCGTGTCACCACGTCGGAGACAGCGAACCGTCCGCCCGGTTTGAGCACGCGGAATGCCTCGCCGAGCACGCGGTCCTTGTCGGCGGAAAGATTGATCACGCAGTTGGAAATGATGACATCCACCGTGTTGTCGGGCAGGGGAATGCTTTCGATCTCGCCCTTCAGGAATTCGACATTCTCCGCGCCGGCCTTGCGCTTGTTCTCGTTTGCCAGCGCCAGCATTTCGTCCGTCATGTCGAGGCCGTAAGCTTTGCCGGTAGGTCCAACGCGCCGCGCGGAGAGCAACACATCGATGCCGCCGCCCGAGCCCAGATCAAGCACAATCTCGCCGGGAGTCAGTGTCGCGAGGGCCGTGGGGTTGCCGCATCCGAGTGAAGCCAGCATCGCCTCTTCGGGAATCTGCTGGGCCTGCGACTCGTCGTAAAGATTCGAGGTGATCGGATCGCAGGAGAGTCCGCCGGCCGGCGCCGCGCCGCAGCAACTGCTGCCGCCGCTTGTAACTCGCAAGGCCGCTTGGCCGTATTTTTCTCTTACGACTTCTTTGATATCGATATTGGTATCGGGCATGGTGGCTTCTCCTATTTGCAAAATTGGACGAGGTCTTGTGGCTTAAGCGCCTTGTTCCGAGTGCAGCACTCCGCGTAGAGAAATTGCAGAATCTCGCGCAGCGCCTCGGTGTTGGCGGTATAACGCAGAAAGGTGCCCTTGCGCTCGACCTGCACCAGGTCTTCATTCTTGAGCTTATCGAGATGGTGAGAAAGCGTAGAGCCGGGAATCTCTAGCTCGTCCTGAATCTCGCTGACCACCAGGCCCTCAGGATGCGCGGAGAGCAGCAATTGCATGATGCGCAGTCGCGGCTCAGTGCCCATGGCGGAAAACATGTCGGCGTAGCGGGCGACGCGTTCACTATTCTTTGCAACCTTGCTGGCGGCGCTAATCATATTTCGATAATACTAGAAATACGGAGTGAGAGTCAAGAGTTTCCCGCGCTCAGACCAGGCTGTGCTGCCCCGCTAGTTCGCCCAGCCCATCAGCGCCAACACCACAACGAAGGTGTCTCGGAAACCGTGCGCGAGAATCGCAACCCACAAGTTGCGGCGCGAAAGAAGGTACGCGGCTCCCAGCACGAGGCCTGCGACAGAGGACGCGATGACTCCTGCCGGTCCTTTGGAATAGTGCCCGTAGCCAAAAAGAATGCTGACCACAATCAGCGCTGCCGAGTAAGCGATGGTCGAGCGGTTACCCACCTCGGCGGCGCGCGTCATCAAATAGCCGCGGTATCCCATCTCCTCGCCGAAAGCGGCGAAAGTCCAGATCAACGCCAGCGTTCGCAGCGCCCAGAGCAGGTTCGGAGTAGAAGTCTGCAGAGCCTTGGAAGCATGCTGAGCTCCCAGGTACTTTTCGGCAATCGGGCCGACCACTACGTCGGAGAGAACCACGATCAGGGCCGCGGCCAGCAGAGCCCACAGGATAGTCTTTGGCCACGAGCCGGGTTTTCTCAGGCCCACGGTTTTCCATCCGCCATCTCTCGCGCGCAGCGAGATCCAGCCGATCACGAACAGAATTAGGACCTCATTGGGCACGATGTGATAGACGTTGTGGCCGACGACTATCAAAGCGCCGAGCACGACTTCGGCGAAGGAGATCCAACGTTGGCGCGAAGTCAAGCAATCCTCCGATTCATACGCGAGAAATTAATGGCTTCTTGGGCGCAGGTCGAATCCGGCTGCCGGGAAACTATACTAGAAAGCGCCCCAGACCAGTAGCCATGCCTACGCCAACCATCGTCGAAGTCGAGGGCCGCAAGCTTAAGCTCACGAATCTTGAGAAGGTCCTCTATCCCGCCACCGGATTCACCAAAGGGCAGGTGGTGGATTTCTACGTCCGCATTGCGCCTGTGCTGGTGCCGCATCTCGCGGGACGGCCACTCACCATGAAGCGCTATCCCGAAGGAGTCGACCAGGAATATTTTTTCGAAAAGAACGCGCCCATGCATCGGCCGGACTGGGTGAAGACCGCGCCCATCTGGAGCGAGAGCAATCATCGCACCATCCACTTCATTCTCGCCAACGATTTGCCCACGCTGGTGTGGATCGCGAACCTGGCGTCGATCGAACTGCACCCGTCGCTCGCGCTGGCCGCCGACATCGCGATGCCGACCATGATTGTTTTTGATCTCGACCCCGGACCTCCCGCAAACATCGTGCAGTGCGCACAGGTTGGCCTCTGGGTACGCGAGATCTTCGATCACTTCGGGCTGCAGAGTTTTCCAAAAACCTCCGGCTCGAAGGGGATGCAGATCTATGTCCCGCTGAATGCGAAAACCAGCTACGACCAAACGAAATCTTTCGCCCATGCAATCGCACGTCTGCTGGAGCAGGAGCACCCCGAACTGGTTGTCTCGGACATGAAAAAGGCCGTGCGCACGAATAAAGTCTTTGTCGACTGGAGCCAGAACGATGAGCACAAGACGACGATTTCGGTGTACTCCCTGCGCGCCCGCGAGCACCCGACCGTATCGACGCCGGTTACCTGGGACGAAGTCGAGCAGGCGCTGAAGAAAAAAGATGCGGGGCGGCTGGTGTTCGAGGCGAAGGACGTGCTCGCGCGCGTGGAGAAGATGGGCGACCTGTTCGAACCCGTGCAGAAACTCAAGCAGAAGCTGCCGCAGTTGGCGGGGCTGGCTGCCGGATCGGAAATAGAATCGGAAGAGAAAGACGACGAAGGCATCAGCGTCGCCGCCCAGGCCGAAGCGCGACCGCGCCCAATAAAGACGACGAAGATGAAAGGGAAGTCAGCGCCGGGAAAGCGGCGCAAGGTATAATCCCGGCTCGCAAACCATATGGCGCATCTCTACGTGGGCACCTCCGGATGGGCTTATCCGACATGGAAGCCCGCTTTCTATCCGGAGAAACTTGCGCAGAAAAAATTTCTGCACTTCTACGCTTCGAAACTGAACGTCGTCGAAGTCAACTACACCTTCCGCCAGCTGGTAAAAGAGACGACCGTCCAGAACTGGATCGCCGAAACACCCGAGCATTTTCGTTTCAGCATCAAGGCGCACCAGGTGCTCACGCACATCAAGCGCTTGAAGAACGCGGAAGAATTCCTGCAACGCTTTCTCGGCACGCTGGAAACTTTAGAGCGTGCCGGACGGCTGGGCCCGCTGCTCTTCCAACTCCCGCCAAACTTCAAAGCGGATCAGGCGGTGCTCACCGAGTTCCTGAAAAGCTTGCCGCGAAGCGCGCGCGCGGCGTTTGAGTTCCGCCACGAATCCTGGTTCTCCGACGCCACATGGGACACGCTGCGCGAGCGCAACATCGCGCTCTGTGTGGCCGAAACCGAAGATCGCGACACGCCCGACGTAGTCACCGCCGACTACGTCTACTATCGTTATCGCAAGCCCACCTACACCGCCGAAGAACGCCAAGCAATGGTCGCGCGCATTCGCCAGCATCTCGCCGCCGGCCGCGACGTCTTCGCCTACTTCAAGCACGAAGAGACGCCGGAGGGTGCGCTGTATGCGGTGGATGTGTTGCAAGCGGTGGGCGGGGCGAGCCGTTAGATTTCGCGCCTTCGGTCCGCATCCTGCTCGTTACTGTTCCCGTCCTCGGTGATATCCCATACTCGTCTTATGTCCTCGGATGCCAATTCCCGCACGCTAACGTCCTTCCTCGACTACCTGCGGGTCGAGCGCGGCTTGGCGAAGTTGACGATTGCCGCTTACACCAGCGACCTGGCGCAGTTCGCCGAGTTTCTGGAGAAGCGCCACGTGATTCTGAGCGGAGCGCGGCGCGAAGACGTCCGCGAATACATCCAGGAATTATTTTCGAATTCGCTCGACGGGCGCTCGGTGGGAAGGAAGCTTTCGGCCATCCGGCATCTTTATCGACATTTGCTGCTCGATGGAAAGATCGACAAGGATCCGACCCTGAACATCGACTTGCCGAAGCAGTGGAAGGTGTTGCCCAAGGCGCTGAGCCGCGACGAAGTCGGAGCCATGCTGGCCGAAAAGATGCTGGCGGAAATGCCGCCGCGAAATGTTACGGCGCGCGGGCACGCGTTGGCGCTCCGCGATCACGCCATGCTTGAACTTCTCTATGCTGGAGGCGTGCGCGTTTCCGAAGTTGCCGACGCACGTCTTGAAGACCTGAAGCTTGAAATGGGATACATCCTGGTGCGCGGCAAGGGCGACAAAGAGCGCATGGTGCCGCTCGGAGTGCCGGCCCAGCACGCCTTACAGCGATACTTGAAAAACGGCAGGGAAGTCATTGCTAAAAAAAGAAGTTCGCCGCTCTTGTTCTTAGGCACAGGAGGCCGCCGCCTTACCCGTCAGCGCCTCTGGCAGTTGGTCGGGAAAGCGGGTCTCGCTTCCGGACGCCATGCCAGTCCGCACATGCTGCGGCACTCCTGCGCGACGCATATGGTGGAGAATGGAGCTGATCTCCGGACAGTGCAGACCATCCTTGGCCACGCCGACATTTCGACGACGCAGATTTACACCCACGTTGCGCTCGACCGGCTGAAGAGCGTGTACGCGAAGCATCATCCGCGGGCGAAAGCGAAGCCATGAATTCACCACAGAGTCACAGAGACACAGAGAAAAGCGAATTCATGACTTTCTTTCCGCAGCTGAGATTACTCGACTGGTTAATTGAGAGACAAGAAAAGGTTTCCTCTGTGTCTCTGTGTCTCTGTGGTGAACTGCTCTTTTCCTGCGGGGCCGCATTGTGAAACATCCTCGCACCATCGTCGAACGCGCCACCGACGACTTCCTGCGGCACTTGAGGGAGCGCAATGCCTCGGCGCACACGATCAAGGCTTACACCGGAGATCTCGACAGCTTTGCCGCCTACATAGGTCCGAGAATGGGCTCGCGCGATTGGAATTGGAAAAAGATCGACCACATCGCGATCCGCGGCTTCCTCTCGCATCTCTACGACAAAGGATTGAGCAAGACTTCCGTAGCCCGCGCGCTGGCCGCCGTGCGGTCGCTTTATCGCTGGCTGGCGCAGGAAGGCGTGGTCGAGCAGAATCCGGCGAAGCTGGTTTCGACGCCGCGCCTGCCGAAGAAACTGCCGCGCGTTCCGACGATTGAGGAAATGAATTTTGTGCTCGACGGCAAAATGCCCGAGGTGGCATCGTTTCCCGAGCGCGATCGTCTTATGTTCGAACTGCTCTACGGCTGCGGCATTCGCAACTCGGAACTGGTCGGCATCAATCTCGATGCTATCAGCCTGAGCAACGAAGCCATTCTGATTCGCGGCAAAGGGAAGAAGGAGCGCTACGTCCCGTTCGGAGGCTCGGCGCTGGCGGCGCTTGCCGTCTACCTGCCGTGGCGGCAACAACTGCTCGCGACTTTAAGGAACACGCCGAAGAACACGATTCCTGCGAAAAGCACGCCCGCGAAAAGCACGCCCGCGCTGCTCGTCAACCAGCGCGGCGGACGGCTTACCACGCGCAGCGTGGGACGCATCGTCAAGCGCATCGCGGTTGCCAAGGGACTGTCACCAGAAGTTCATCCGCACACTCTGCGTCACGCCTTCGGCACGCACATGCTGGAGGAGGGAGCGGACCTGCGCGCCATCCAGGAACTGCTCGGGCACGAGCGGCTGGCGACCACACAACGCTACACCCAGCTTTCGGTCAAGCACGTGATGAACGTTTACGATCAGACTCACCCGCGGGCCAAGTGACGGCGGAATTTGCCGACGTTTCCCCCAAGCATCGGTCCAACTCCTTGCATTTCCACCGTGCCACCGTGCAGAACAGGTCATTACCCCGGTAACTTTCCTTGGACACGCAAGTGCTTCAACATGGCAGGTGGGCACTTCTCGCTCGCGCAAACGAAGCCGGATGATGGGAACAATGAAATGAGTAAACTCGCCAAGGAAAGTATCCTGCTGCTCTCGCTTTTCCTGATTGCGGCGACGGTGCAATTCTTCGCCCAGTCGCTCCCCATGGCGCTCTGCTTTTACTTTCTGCCGACTCTGTACTCGGCCTACCATTTCGGACGCCGGCACGCGACTCTCACCGCCTTCGCCTGCATATTCCTGGTCGTTCTGCTGGACTTCCTGAACAACCTGATGCCCGCGCACCGGGTTCTGACGTTGCCTGGGGAGCGGGTGTTCAACTTTGCCATCTGGGCCGGGGTCTTGGCGGTGGTCGGCTACGTAATGGGCACACTTTACGAGCGCAAGCAGGCGATGACCACGGACATTCGGGAAAGCTTCAGCGGGCTGCTGCTGGTGCTGCAACACTTCATGGCCAACGAGAAGCTCGGCGTAGGTGAAAACCAGCGGTTGGTGGAGGCCTCGACAAGAATGGCAGAGGCGATGGGTCTCGGTTCGGATCGCGTCGAGTTGCTGCGGTCGGCGGTGCTGCTGCGGGATCTGAGCAAGCTCGGCATCACGAACGACATTCTCTACAAGGCCGCCGATATGAGCCGCGACGAGGTGGTGGCGAGTTTTCGCAAGCCCCACAAGGCCGATGCGCGCGCCCAGGCCGTCGGAAATTCGCTGCGGCGGGTGATTCCGATCATCGTCGCGCAGCAGATTTTGCGGGATCAGGGAGCGCGTTCGGCCAACGTTCCCATCGAGGCTCACATTCTGGCCGTAGCGGATGCTTACCAGAAGTTGATCAGCGGCGCTAACGGCAAAGCTCTGTCGCCTGACCAGGCCGAGCAGGAGATTTTGGCGGGAGCGGGCCAGAAGTTCCACGCCGGCGTTGTGGACGCCTTCACGAAAATCTTGGGCAGGCAAGCTAAGGGCGCGGGGGCATAAAACCGCCGGTACATAAGGTCAAAGCGTTTCAGCCGGCGCCGAACTCTTAGAATCGGATTCCGACTCGCGCGAGTCTTTTCCTCGCAATTCTTGCCACATCGCCACTACTCTAGACTTCAACTCGGACGTCAGCCGGTCATACGCAGCCTCGCTCGCCTCATTCACCGGCGGAGGTTGAATCGGCTTGCCGAATACCATTTGCAGATCCGTGAACTTCGGGAACTTTTTGTGGCGCGGCCAGGCTTCGTAGAATCCCTCGATCGCCACCGGGACAATCGGGGCTTGCGCGTGAATCGAGAGAATCGCGGCGCCCTTGCGGAATACTCTCGGACTGCCGTCGTTGGTGCGCTCGCCCTCGGGATACAGGACTAGAATGTGTCCCTGGCTGAGGCCAAAAAATCCGGCGCGCATGGCGGGCACTAGGTTCGCATCTGGATCGAGGACTGCCACGCGAAGCCATCGTGCCAGCCGCCGCATGAATCCCTTGCCGAAAAGCTCGCTCGTGCCCAGCGCAAACGTATTGCGAAACAGGCGCCACGGCAGCGCCCCCGCCAGCACCAGCGGATCCATGTAGCTCTGGTGATTCGAGCAGATCAGGTATGGGCCTTTTTCGGGCAGATTTCCGAGTCCGCGGGTTTTGAGGTGAAAGCGGTCGAGCGCGAAAAGATAAATCAGCCGCCCCAGCAGAAAGAAAAAGACTTCAGCGAAAATATTGTGGCGCGCCAGGGAGAGCACCTCGGGATCAGTCACTGGCTCGCTCAAGATTGTCGACCAGGCCGGGGTTGCCGCTCGGGCTTGGCCCTCGCCGCGGCTCGCGCTGGCAAGAACGGCATCGACCAGGTCGCGCACCGAATAAAGTTCCGCGAGCCGGGCCTCGGGCACTTCGCCGCCAAACTGTTGCTCGAGTGCGGTCAGCAATTCAATGCGCTGCATGGAATCGAGTCCCAAATCGAGCTCGAGATTGTGCGTGGGATGAATCGCGTCGAGGTGGTTGCGCGAATACTCGCGCGAAGACTCCTGCACTATGGTGAGAGCGCGCTTCACGTCCTCCCGCTCCAGCCATGATTGCTCGTCGCCGGTTAGAGGCTTCTCTTTCTCCGTGCCAACGTCCGAATCGCTGTCGCCCTGTTTTTGTTGCAGCTCCCGAACCTTCTTTTCAATCTGGAAGCGCTTTAACTTGCGGGTCGTCGTACGCGGCAGTTCTTCCTGCCAGATGGCATAACTTCCCAGACGTTTGGTGGAAGCGATCTTGTGGGAGAGCGCTTCAATGTCGGTGCGGATCGCCTCTTTTGAGTTGACGATCTTGCACTCGCGCAGCCGTTCAAAGTCGGGCACGACCACGGCATACAGCCGCTCTGACGCCGGATCTCCCGGACGCGCCTCCAGCGCCATCACGCAAATCTCTTTCACATATTGCGACTGGAGGTAGTGCGCCTCGACCTCCTCTGGGTGCACATTTTTTCCATTGGCGAGCACGATGACTTCCTTGCGCCGCCCGGTGATAAATAGATTGCCGCCGGAATCGAAGTAGCCCAAATCGCCGGTGTAGAGCCAGCCGTCGCGCAGCACCTCCGCCGTGGCCTCCGGGCGATTCCAATATCCCTTCATCACGAGCGCGCCGCGGATCGCAATCTCACCCGCCGGCAGCGCGCCTTCTTCGATCGGTTGCGGGTCCACAATCTTGGCTTCGACTCCGGGAAAAGGCCGTCCAACCGAGCCAAAAACAATGCGTTGCCCGGGAGGGTTGATGAAGGCGCCGCCTGAGGTTTCCGTCAGGCCGTAGGCGTTCAGAACGTCGATGCCAAAAGAGTAAAAATCGCGGGCGATGGCCGGATCGAATCGTGAACCGCCGGTCACCAGATAACGCATGCGAGCGCCGAAGGTCGAGTGAATTCGTCCAAAGAAAAGTTTGCCCGCGTTGACTCCGACTCGTCGCAGCCCACGGTTGATCGCCATCAGCGCGCGCACCAGCGACAGCGTGATTTTGCCGCGTTTGCCGAGTTCTTTGAAAATGCGCTCGTGAATCAGGTAGAAGAACTGGGGCACAACGCAAAACGCGGTAATGCCGCGTTCCTGCAAAGCGCGCAGTAATTCGGTGGTGTTCAGCGTCTCCAGGTACACGACGCGCGCACCGTTGAATAGCGGCAGGAAAAGGTTCGCCATCTGCGCGAGGACATGAAACATCGGGAGAATTCCCAGCAGCGCATCTTCATGGCCGATCTTCATTACCGCGAGCACCGAATTCGCCTCGCCGACGAGGTTGGCGTGGGTGAGCATGACGCCCTTCGGATCGGCCGTGGTGCCCGAGGTGTAGAGCAGCGCCGCCAGGTCACTTTCGGCGGGGGTTGTGGGCTGAAATCCAGCGGGGCCGGCGGCGAAGATGGAATCGAGATCGGCGGCGAGGGTAGGTTCGCTAACGTCAGTTTGAGTGGGATTTCGTTCGGCCGCTGCCGACGTCATCACTAGACCTATGTTGATTCCCTCGACCGCTTCCACCGCGATGGGAAGATGCTTCACATCGCAGAACAGCAAGGAAGCTCCGCTGTCGATCAATAACTTCTTCACCTGGCCGGCGTGGAAAGCCGTGTCGAGCGGAACCGCCGTTCTGCCGGCGGCGATAATCCCTAAATATGCCGCCACCCACCGCGGATGGTTTGCTGCCAGAATCGCGACGCGAGCGTCCCCTGGAACCCGCGTCGAGAGCCAGCGCGCCACGCTCTCCGACATCCGCGTCAGCTCCGCGAAGGTGACCCGCTCCACCGTCTGCTGCCGCTGAATCTCAAGCGCTATGTTGTCGGGAAACTTCCGGGCCGATTCCTGAAATCGCTGATAGAAGGCGGACATGGGTTCGGAGGTGAATATACTAAAGACAGCTCCCGAAAACTAGGAACCACGCCGATCTTACGCTGGGACCTATGCGATCGGGTCCTCAGGGAGAAGCCCGAGCGCGAAGCCAGGTAGCCAAGACCAATTCCATCCCTTCCGCATCTAATGTGCTAGGCTTTTACTCATAGCTTGGGACGCGTGTCCTCTGAAGGATTTCTGTTTTGATCAACACTTTGCTGGGTAAGGTTTTCGGGACAAAGAACGAGCGCGAGGTCAAGCGCCTGCAGCCTCGTGTGGACGCGATCAACGCGCTCGAACCGGAGATACAGAAGCTCTCCGACGACGCACTCCGCGCCAAGACGGCGGAGTTTCGCGCTCGTATTCAGGAGCGTCTTAGCTCGATCGCCGACGAGCCGGAAGCGGATACTGATTCCCCGGACATCGATCTCCAGAATAGCGACCGGCAGAAGGAAATCGAAGCCGAGCGCAGCGAAGTGCTCAAGGGAGTTCTCGATGAACTGCTTGAGGAAGCGTTTGCCGTGGTCCGCGAGGCTGGACGGCGCACGCTCAACATGCGGCACTTCGATGTGCAGTTGATCGGCGGCATGGTTCTGCACGAAGGCAAGATCGCCGAAATGAAAACCGGCGAAGGCAAAACGCTGGTCGCCACGCTCCCGGTGTATCTCAACGCGCTCAGTGGACGCGGCGTTCACGTGGTCACCGTCAACGATTACCTGGCCAAGCGCGACTCGGAATGGATGGGCAAGCTCTACAGTTTTCTCGGTCTTAGTGTTGGGGTGATCGTCCATGACCTCGATGACGAGCAGCGCCGCGCCGCTTACGCGGCTGACGTAACCTACGGCACCAACAACGAATTTGGGTTCGACTATCTGCGCGACAACATGAAGTTCGATCTGCGCGATTGCGTGCAGCGCGTGCACAACTTCGCGATTGTCGACGAAGTCGATTCCATCCTGATCGACGAAGCCCGGACGCCGCTCATCATTTCTGGCGCGAGTGAAGAGTCTACCGACAAGTACTACAAAGTGAATCGCATCATCCCCAAGCTCGAAAAGGGCGAAGAAATCGATACGCAGCCGGGCGAGCCCAAAATCATGACTGGGGACTATGTGGTCGACGAAAAGCACCGCAACGTCACGGTCAGCGATGACGGCTGGGTAAAAGTCGAGAAGTTGCTGGGGATCGGCAACATCGCCGACCCGGAAAACTGGGCGCTGAAGCATCACGTTGAAACCGCCGTCAAAGCGCACGCGCTTTACAAGAAAGACGTCGAATACGTGGTCAAAGACGGCGAAGTGCTGATCGTGGATGAATTCACCGGCCGTCTGATGCCGGGGCGCCGCTGGTCCGACGGGCTGCACCAGGCGATCGAGGCCAAGGAGAATGTGAAGATCGAGCGCGAGAATCAAACCCTCGCCACCATCACGTTCCAGAATTATTTCCGCATGTATAAAAAGCTGGCGGGCATGACGGGTACGGCGGAAACCGAAGCGCCGGAATTCGACAAGATCTACCGGCTCGAAGTCATCGTCATTCCGACCAATCGCACACTGCTGCGCCAAGAGAATCCGGACATCGTTTATCGCACGGAGAAAGAAAAATATTTCGCGGCCGCCGACGAGATCCAAAGGCTGCACGACAGCAACCAGCCCGTGCTGGTGGGCACGACCTCGATCGAAAAGTCCGAACGGCTTTCCGAGCTGCTGAAGAAGAAGGGAATCAAGCACGTCGTCCTGAACGCGAAGTATCACGAGCGCGAAGCGGAAATTGTCGCGCAGGCCGGACGCAAAGGCATGGTCACCATCGCCACCAACATGGCGGGCCGCGGCACCGACATTTTGCTCGGCGGCAATGCCGAATTCATGGCCAAGCAGGAATGCGTGAAGAAGGGAATCGCGCAGCCAATCCGCGCCGCGCAAGGCAAGATCGAAGCCGAGGTCGACGATCCGAACCGCACGGTTTGGTACTACGCCGGCAATGAATACGCGGTCCCGACCGACCAGTGGAACGAGATTTTTACGCGCTACAAAAACGATACGGACCAAGAACATCGGGAAGTGATCGAGGCAGGCGGGTTGCACATCTTTGGCACCGAACGCCACGAAGCGCGCCGCATCGACAATCAGCTCCGCGGACGCGCCGGCCGCCAGGGCGATCCCGGCTCCTCGCGCTTCTATCTTTCGCTGGAAGACGACCTGATGCGGATTTTCGCCAAGGAGTGGGTTTCGAACCTGCTGCAACGCCTCGGCATGGAAGAAGGCGTTCCCATCGAATCGCGCATGATCACGCGCCGAATCGAAGCCGCGCAGAAAGCCGTCGAAGGCCAGAACTTCGAGGCCCGCAAACACCTGCTCGAGTATGACGACGTCATGAACAAGCAGCGGGAAGCGGTCTACGGCCTGCGCCGCCGTCTGCTGGAGGGCCTCGACCAGAAAGATCTCATCATCGAAGACTACGTCTCCGGGATTCTCGGCGACATTCTCGAACGGCACTGTCCGCCCAAAGCGCACGTCGCCGACTGGGATCTCAAAGCTCTGAGAGACGCGATCTTCACCAGCTTCGGCGTCGACATCTACGCCGAAGGCATGAAGCCTGAGCAGATGAACCGCCAGGAACTGGGCGATGCCATCTTCGAGAAACTCAAACAGCGCTATGACGCGAAAGAGAAGCTAATCGGCGCGGACGCCATGCGCTATCACGAGCGCATGATCATGCTGAGCGTGATCGACGCGCAGTGGAAAGATCACCTGCTCGGCATGGATCACCTCAAAGAGGGCATCGGCCTGCGTGGCTACGGCCAGCACGATCCGCTGGTCGAATACAAGCGCGAGTCCTTCGACATGTTCGAAGAAATGATGCAGCGCTTTCAGGAAGAAACGGTTCGCTATCTGTACCTGATGCAGATTATGGAACGTCCGCCGGACTCGGGAGCGAGGCCGTCTGCCGGCGGAGACGGTGCAAACGAGCTGTCCGGCCAGGGGCCGGAAGCCGGCGTACCTTCAGTCATCACCGGCGGTCGAGGCGGCAACGGACGCCCGCCGCGCCAGGTCGCGACCTCCGTGGACGAAATCGAAGAAGCCTTCCAGCGCAAGAAAAAGCGCGAACTGGAACAAGCGCGCATGGCCGGCGCTGGCGACATGCAAGTCCAGCAGGTGGTGCGCTCGGGGGCGAAAGTAGGTCGCAACGATCCTTGCCCTTGCGGAAGCGGCAAGAAATATAAGAAGTGCTGCGGGGCAAATTCGTAAGTATCGCCGCCGAGACGCCAGGCCTTTTATGAATTGTCATTCCGAGCGAAGCGATCTGTATCACAAACTAGTATTTTGGCAATATGACTCAGACTATTAAGTCTGCACTTCTTAGTGCAACTAAGATTGCTTGCGGTGTCCTGGTTTTGGCCTTGTTTAGGTGGGCCCCTACAACAGCGAAGGGCATTGTTGTTTATTTGGTCTTGTTTTTTGTCTTGATCGGCCTGGGCATCATTCTGTCCGGTGATCGGAGCAAAGGATTCTGGCCCGGGAAACCTGAAGAGTGATGTCTGTCAAGATTTGCTTCGGCGCCCTCGGCGTCTCTGCGGTGAAACGCTTTTTGATTTCTTGCCGATCGCACGAAACGTCATTTCCGTGGCTGGGCTGTGCGTGCGCCGCTTCCATGCAAAGAACATCGGGGCGTAGGTCTGCGTGATGTAGTCGCCGCGGCCAATCCCGAGCGCGCGCGCCGTGCGGTCAATCCAGCGTGGCCGCCCTTCGATCTCGCCGAAGTTCCCAATCGGAGTCTCATCCAGCACCACGTGGCCCGTGCCGTCGCTCCACTCCGCCCGATATTTTTCATAGCGAAACGTGGGCGCGAACCCAAGCGTGCGCAGAATGGCGTCCATCTGCTGGCCGTTCTCCACCCGCGTTTCCAGTTCAGCCCGAACTTTATGGCGCCCGGCCGAGCCTTTTGCCTTGTGCGTTAGCACCCACGCCTCGCCATACTGGCGCAGCCGCAGCATTTCGCCGCGCTTGCGCAGCTTCTGGCCGGGCAGGTCGTAGAGTGCATTCATTTCGTGGGTGGAGCGGGTAATCTGTTTGAATCCTGCTTGCTTCAGCGCCCGGGTTAGTGCGGGCAGATTCTCAATTCGAAATTTAATTTCGATTTCCTTTGGCATGATGAAATCTTAAACGCCGAGACGCCGAGAGCGCGGAGAAAAAGCTGGACGGAACGGTTCACTGCGGACCTCAGAAGCTCTAGCCCAAAGTATTTCTCGGCGCACTCTGCGTCTCGGCGGTGAAATGGCTTAAGATTTCGGCTCGACCTCGGACTCTCGCCCGCGCCGATGGAACCAGCTCATGTGCGGCAGATCGCGCTCCACTTTTCGCCGTTTCGCAATCAATTCCGCCGTGATCGCAACGGCAATCTCTTCCGGCGTAATCGCCCCAATATCCAGCCCGATCGGGGCGTGGACACGGTCGAATAAATGCGCGGGCAGACCTTCGTCCTGCAGTTCCTTGAAGATGGTGATCGTTTTCCGCTTTGACCCAATCATCCCGACATAGCGCGCCGGAGTCTGCACTGCCCACCGCAGCATGCGCATATCGTCGCGGTGCCCGCGCGTGACAATCACGATGTACGAAGACTCGCCGGGCGCAAGCTGCGCCGCGGCCTTGTCGAAATCTTCGGCGATCACCTGCCGCGCCTCGGGGAAGCGTTCGCGGTTCGCGTAGGCTTCCCGATCATCCACCACCGTCACGTCGAATCCGGCGATGCGTGCGACTTTGTAAAGGCTCGCTGCTACATGACCTGCGCCGAAAATATAAAGATCTGCTGGAGGCAAAACCGGCTCCACGAAAATCTCCAGCGTTCCGCCGCAGACGAGGCCGGTATCGTATTTCGGATCCTGATTCAGATCAAACGTCAGGGTTCGCGGCTTTTCCGATTCCATCACTTCGCGCGCCGCCTGCCACACCTCGGCCTCAACGCAGCCGCCGCCGATGGTCCCGACGATCGAGCCATCGTCCCGCACCAGCATCTTGGCGGTCTTGAACGAAGGAATCGACCCGCGCACATTCACAATGGTCGCCACGGCCCCACGCCGCCCGTCTTTTCGCAGCCGGACGATCTCCTCGTACAAGTCCATAGCGATGATTATGGTTCGATGATCGGGGAAGGTCAAACTTGGGAGTCAAGGGTTGCGTAGGGACGGCCGCCCTCGGCCGTCCAAGCGACCGGAGCGGTCCCTACGCAGAGGCAAAGCAGTTTGTGCTAGCTTGTAGGGTTCCATTCCCGTTGTCCGCGCTCCAGGAGCCCCCATGAAGGCCGCTCGCATTCATCAGTTCGGTGGACCGGAAGTCCTCACCTACGAGGATGTTCCCGATCCCAAACCACGTAAAGATCAAGTCCTCATCCGTGTGCGCGCCTGCGCTCTGAATCACCTCGATCTCTGGACGCGCAAAGGCCTGCCCGGGGTCAACCTGCCGCACATTCTGGGCAGCGACATCGCCGGCGAAATCGTCGAAGTCGGCGAGTACATCACCGATCTCAAGGCGGGACAGCGCGTGCTGGTCGCGCCCATGCATTTCTGCAATCACTGCGCGAAGTGCGTTGCCGGCCTGCAGAATCAGTGCCGCCAGTTCACCGTGCTCGGCAACGCCGTCGACGGCGGCAACTGCGAACTCTTCGCCATTCCGGAGGTCAACATCATTCCGATCCCCGACTCGCTCGGTTTCAACGAGGCCGCCAGCGTTCCGCTGGTTTTTCTCACCGCGTGGCACATGCTCACGGGACGCGCCGCCATTCGCCCCGGCCAAACCGTGCTGGTGCTGGGCGCGAACTCAGGCGTGGGCACTGCCGCCATCCAGATCGCAAAGCTGTTCCACGCGCGCGTGATCGCGACCGCGGGCGACGAGCGCAAAATGGAGCGCGCTCGCGAACTCGGCGCCGATTTCGTCATCAACCACTATCAGCAGAAGATTTCGCAGGAAGTCCGCAAAATCACCAACTTCGAGGGTGTTGACATCGTCGTCGAGCACGTCGGACTGGCTACCTGGGAAGAGAGTGTCAGATCGCTCAAGACCGGCGGCACACTCGTCACCTGCGGTGCGACGACGGGACCGAAAGTCGAACTCGATTTGCGGTTTCTGTTCTCGCGCCAGCTGGCATTGCTGGGATCGTACATGGGCACGATGGGCGAACTCCATGAAGTGCTCGGCCACGTCTTCGCCGGACGCCTCAAGCCAATCATCGACCGTACTTTCCCATTGAAAGAAATCCGCACTGCCCACGAGTACATGGAGAAAAGCCAGATGTTCGGGAAAATCGTGCTGAATCCGTGAACACGTGTAAATTGAGACCATGAAATACCTGTTCGCAGTCGTTCTGCTGATTTCTGTCACGACGACGCACACATTCGCCGGTGATGACGCGAGTGGTCCTATTCAATACAGCGCGGACCTTTCTCAACCGTTCACGACATACGTCATGTCAGAAAAGGACAAACAATGGAGCCGGTCTCTCGTAACCAAGCTCGAGTACACAGGCTCTGTGGTGCATTTTGTGCGAACGTCGCTACCATTGACGATCGGGAACTCAGTTGTAGAAGGTGCGATATACCAAGCCGTCGAAAGGCCTGACTTCTTTTACGTCATCAAGGGCGATGCAATGTTAAGACTGGGCAAACCGTGGCCCTACAGCCCAGGCGTGGGCGGTTTCTCGCTTCATGCGAAAAAGGCTCGCAATTTCCTCGTAGGTCTCAATTTCCAAGAAGGTGGCGTGCCATTCCTGTCGAGCTCGCCTGTACAAAAGGGTAAAGTCGCATGGAAGGGAAATGATTGGAGCAGGTTTCCGTGATTAATCGCTAATCTCTGTTTCGTTTCCTCTGCGCACTCGGCGCTCTCTGCGGTTAAAATAGTCCCATGGCCCCAGAGCTCAGCTTCGGCCCCTACGTTGATATCGAAAACGGCAAGAAGGTGGTTAAGGAACTTGTCTTCGGAGACGGCGTGCCCGAAGGCATCGTCATGACCACGCTCGACGCGGCCGTCAACTGGACGCGCAAGAATTCGATCTGGCCGATGACATTTGGCCTCGCCTGCTGCGCGATTGAAATGATGTCGATGGGCGCGTCGCGCTTCGATATCGCGCGCTTCGGCGCCGAAGTGTTCCGTCCGTCGCCGCGGCAGTCGGACCTGATGATTATCGCTGGCCGCGTCTCGCAGAAAATGGCCCCCGTGATTCGCCAGCTCTGGGAGCAGATGCCGGAGCCGAAGTGGGTCATCTCGATGGGGGCGTGCGCGACTTCCGGCGGCGTTTTCAATAATTACGCGCTGGTGCAGAGCGTGAACCAGGTTATTCCCGTGGATATCTATGTCCCCGGCTGTCCCCCGCGTCCCGAGCAGTTGATTTACGCGATCACGCTGTTGCAGCAAAAAATCATGATCGAGCGCGGCTCGATGAAGAAGGCGTTAAACCTGGTTCCGAGTGGCGAGTAGTGGAGCGACGGGCGTCTCGCCCGTCCAGCAGTATGACGGCCGGACGATGGCGCCCGGCTCTCCACTTCAATTTCTCACTGTTTCATTCTTGTAGCCATCTGCCGTTCCGGCGGCGTCATCTGGTTCCAAATCGCGCTCAAATCTTTTTCCAGAATCTGATTATTCGGATCCACCCGCAGAGCCAGCGCAAACCATAAGTACGATGTTGGCAGATCGCGCGGCACACAGTGGCCGGTGGCATACATGGTTCCGAACGCGCTCCGGGCCTTGGCATTCGATTTGCTCGAAGCGGCCTTCAGATTTTTCACTGCCTCGTCGCAGTTTTCCGGCACGCCTCGCCCGTAGAGATAGGCCTCGCCTTTGCGGAAGGCCGCGTCTCCGGTGTCAGCCGCGGCGGGCGCGGGCAATTTCGAAGCCTTGGCCGAGGTCACGCTGAGTTCGCGTTTCGCCTTGCTCTTGTCGGCCAGCGCAATCTTCGGCGGAGCCGCCGGTTTCGCCTTGGGCTTTGCTTCTGCTTCCGCGGTCTTCCGAGCAGGTTCTGGACCAGCGCTTGCATTCTCGGCGTGGCCCGCCGGAACTACCGCGGACGGAACCGCCGCCTGCGACGTGCCTGCATCGAGCGCTGGAGCCGCATTCTGGGCCGCCGGTTTCGTCGATGGCTTCTCGGCCGGAGCTTCGCCGGCACTCGAAGTGGCGGGCTCGGGCTTTCGACCTTCCGTCGCGCCGAGATAGTTCGTGTACGTCCACCAACCCGCTACTCCCAATGCTACAAGCAGCGCCACCAGCAGCAGGATCCGTCGGCCGCCCGTCTTTGGCTGCTCGGGCTCAAAAAAAGAATCGAAGCCGGAGAAAGCTCTGTCCCGCAGCGAGTCCATGCTCGGCTGATTCGGGCTGGGCTGATTTGGGCCAGGCTGGTTCAAGCCCAGCATCGAGGGCCCGCTGATCGGCGGTATCGTTTTGTTTGCGGGCCTGGTCTCGTTCTCTACGACAGGAGGCCGCAGCGGTTCCGGCGCCTTTGTTATTTTTGGCGGGACCGCGGACGCTGCGCTTATTACTGGTGCGCCCGCCGGTCGCCGAGGCTCGAGTGAGGTGCCACACATTCCGCAAAAACGGAAAGTGGGGGGGTTATCCTCCCTGCAGTTCGGGCAGATCACGATAGCTCTCCGATGTCCTTTCCTACAGTTTAACGCCTGCCGGCAATGTCATCGCGTCCGTTCGTTCATATTAGAATGCCAACGCCCGGTTTCCGCCCATGCCGAAAGCCTCTAAAGCCAAGCCCGCACCAGCCGCGAAGCGTTTCGAGGCCAGGCTCGAACGCCTGCGCTCAACCCTCAACTGGATCATTATCCGCGTGCCGTTCGATGCCGCCAAACTCTGGGGGACGCGTGGCCAGATCAAGGTGAAAGGCGAAATCAACGGTTTCGCGTTCCGCACTTCACTATTTCCCACCCGAGAGGGCTGGCACTTTCTGCTGGTCAACAAGCGGATGCAAAAGGGAGCGCGAGCCGCGGAAGGCAGCGTCGCCCGTCTTCAGATGGAGCTCGACCGCGAAGAACGGACCGTAACCATCCCCGATGAACTCAAGCGCATTCTGAGCCAGGGCCCTCTCAGCGAGGCTCGCTCGCTTCGCCGCTGGTATGACGAACTGAATCATTCCACACGCAACGACATCGCCAAGTGGATCACCGAACCTAAGAGCGCCGAAGCCCGCGTCCGTCGCGCGGAACAAATTGCGGAACGCCTGCTCAACGTCATGGAGGCGGAACGGGAACTGCCACCCATTCTGCAGGTAGCTTTCGCGCGCCATCAGCATCCAAGCGCCCGTGAAGGTTGGGATGGCATGTCGGCATCTCGCCGGCGCATGCACTTGTTCGGCATCTTCTACTACAGAACTCCGGACGCCCAAGCCCGCCGCATCGACAAAATGCTCGATGACGCCACCGCGCTCGCCGAGAAAATGAAGAGCAAGAAAAAGTGAGCGATATTCGGAGATAAGTCCCCAGTAAGCCTGTCCCCCAGAGCGATCTAAATCTTCACGCACACGTCTTAGACAATCAAAACGTGGGAGGGGTGCCCACGCCAGACACCCTCAGGGGCCCGGGTTATCAATAGTTACGGGAAAACCAACGTAACCGCACGCCGCGTCTTCTTCTGCTATACTGTCGTTAACGCTTTTGCTACGGTTTGCTAGTCACGCGGGGATCCTGTTGGATCCGACACACTTCCGCCATTTCCTGCCCGCCGTTTGGTTCCAGCGCCAATTTCAACGCGAGCGGCATGCGAACTCTCGACATGAGTCTAAGAACACGAGTCTGAGAAATTGACATTAGGCCCCTCCAGAAAGAAAACAATCGAATGACAACATTTACGGAACTGCCCCTGTCTGCTGCCTTGCAGCAGAAGTTGGCGGCAGCTCAATTCATTACCCTCACACCCATCCAGGCGCGCGCCATTACTCCTGCCCTTGAAGGCAAGGACGTAATTGGCACCGCCCAAACCGGCACCGGCAAAACTCTCGCGTTCCTGATTCCGATCATCGAGATGCTGCGCGCTGAATCGTCCAAGAATGAACTGACAAAGACTGAATCATCCAAAAATGGATCAGCCCGGAACGTCCGCGCCCTGGTCCTGTTGCCCACGCGTGAACTCGCCATGCAAGTTCACGAGCAGTATGAACAACTGCGTGACAAAAACATGCCGAGGGCGGCGCTGGTGATCGGCGGCGTAGCGGAGAGGGCGCAGATCCACAGTCTCCGCTCCGGCTGCGAGTTTATAATCGCGACTCCGGGACGCTTGCAGGATTTCATTACCCGCAAGTTCGCCGACCTGCGTCACGTGAAGATCCTCGTGCTCGACGAAGCCGACCGCATGCTGGATATGGGCTTCCTTCCCGCCATCCGGCGTATCCTGCAAATTCTGCCGCAGCGCCGGCAGACGCTCTGTTACTCCGCCACTATGGAACAATCGGTGGCCGCGCTGGTGAATGATTACACGCGCGAGCCGGTGCGGATAGCGCTGGGCTCGGTCCTGAAGCCTGCGGAAAGCGTGCAACTCGAAGCTTATGAAGTGCGCCCGTGCGAAAAGTTGGATGTGCTCCGGCAGTTGCTGTACGAGGAAAAGGGGCAGACCCTGATCTTCACGCGCACCAAACGCGGTACGCAAAGGCTGGCCAAGGAACTCGAGCGCGATGGATTCTCGGCCGCCCAGATTCATGGCGATCGCACGCAGTCCCAGCGCAACGCCGCTTTGAGCGGATTTCAGGAAGGCCGTTACCAGGTGCTGGTCGCAACCGATGTCGCGTCCCGCGGCTTGCACGTGGATGATGTGGCGCACGTGATCAACTACGACATTCCGAAGATGGCGGAAGATTTCATTCACCGCGTCGGGCGTACCGGACGGGCCGGCTTGCAAGGCCGAGCCTCCACGCTGGTCACAGGCGCGGAGGTTCTGGAACTCCGCAATATCGAGCGCACCCTGAAGCTGCGCATCGAACGAAAGCAGGTGGATGCGTCGGCCAGCGAGCAGCGGCCCAAGCGGTTTGTTGAAAACACGCTCGCATCGCGTACTTTGACGGCTTTGCCGGGTGAGGTTTTTGTCTAGCTTTTGTTGATGGAGCGCCGGGCGTCCCCGCCCGGCCGCCGCATTGCCGGACGGGCGAGACGCCCGTCCCTCCACTAGCTTGGCGTTTAGTGATCGGCTTGTTTGCTGTGCGGTGTGATTAGTTCGGCAGAATCAGTTTCGTCGTCGCTGCCGATGCCGAACAGCGCGGCCTGCTCTGCGGCGTGCTCGCGCATCTGACGCAATTCCTCCGCCTCGTCCACCACTCCACCCCCCGGCTTGTCCTCTTTCCGTTGAGTCTTGCGCTCGTTCTTGTCCCGCTGTTTCTGTTGGCGCGCTTGTTCTTTCTGGCGCTTGCTAAAAGTTGATCGGCCTCGTGGCATTCACAATACCCCCGTATCTCTAATTTTTATTATTATGGCCGGCTACATGCAGCTTCTGTAGGCTGGGCCTACTTTTGTCCCTGGAATAAACGACTGGAATAAAGCAGAAAATTGCCGCATTCCTCGTTTGTTTCGAGTCTTAATCATAGTATAACCTCGAACGCAGCGGCGACGCACACCATCCGCAGCGAGAAGTTCTCAGTTCTCGGTTCCCAGTTCTCAGTGCCGGATGGCTCTTGGGTTTTTCTGGAACTGAGAACTACGTTTGGTTTGCCTCCATCCACAGGAGCGTGTTACCATCGAAAACGTTACGAAAACGAGAAGAGACAGGAGTGCAACAGGTTAGTGCTAGCCAGAGAGCAAAAGCAATCCGTCGTTGACACGTATCGCACGCACCCTACCGATACCGGCAGTCCCGAAGTTCAAATCGCCTTGTTGAGTGAGCGCATTGGTCAGTTGACGGAACACTTCAAAACGCACCAGAAAGACCACGGCTCGCGCCGCGGACTTCTCATGATGGTGAGCCGGCGTCGTGGCCTGCTCGACTACTTGAAGAAGTACGACTCGGAACGGTACAAAACCGTTATTTCCAAGCTCGGCATCCGCAAATAAGAGCGCGACCGGTTCCGTGTGGAGCCGGTTCCAGACTGGTTTTCCAGAATTGGGTTTCCAGATCACGAGAGCCTTAGCAAAGTGCGTTCCCAACCGCCGCCTGGCATCCACCTGTTCGCGCGAACTCCGTGCCCGCGCTTGCCCTTCTGCCCACAAAGGATGATCTATGAAGCCTGAAGTTACCAAAATTTCCGTCGAAATCGCAGGCGGAAAACACCTCTCTATTGAAACCGGAAAACTTGCCAAGCAGGCCGGCGGTTCGGCCGTCGTGCGCTTCGGCGAAAACGTTGTCCTCGCCGCCGCTACCGCCAATCCCGAACCCCGCCTGGGCATCGACTTCTTCCCGCTCACTGTTGACTACCGCGAGTACACCTATGCCGGCGGGCGCATCCCCGGCGGCTTTATCAAGCGCGAAGGGCGCATGAGCGAGCGCGAGATCCTTACCAGCCGCCAGATTGACCGGCCGGTTCGTCCGATGTTCGCCGAAGGCTTCCAGTGCGAGACCCAGGTCATCGCCTTCGTCCTGTCTGCCGACACGGAAAACGATCCCGATGTCTGCGCCATTAACGCCAGTTCCGCTGCCTTGACCATGTCCGACATTCCGTTTCTCGGCCCGATCGGTGCCGTGCGCGTCGGCCTGATCGACGGCCGCTTCATCGCCAATCCCACCTACACCGAAATGCGTGATGGCCTGCTCAACATCATGGTCGTAGGTACCGCCGATGCGATTGTCATGATCGAGTCCGGCGCGAAAGAAGTAAAAGAAGAGACGGTGGTGGACGCGATCGAATTCGCGCACACCGAGATCAAAAAGATCTGTGCCGGGATCAATGAACTGCGCAGCAAGGTCGGCAAGCCGAAGCGCCAGGTGACGCCGCCGGAATTCGACGACACTTACTTCAAAGGCCTGGAATCGCAGATCGGCCGGCAACTGGCCGAGGCTCTTGACACCGGGAAACATCCGAAATCCGAGAGCCACGAATTGGTCCGCACCTTGGAGAAGGAACTGCTGGCGGCGATCCCGGAAGACGATGCCGCCGCCAAGGCCAAGCTGAAAGAGTATTACGAAGTGCTGCGCGAGCGCATTTTCCGCAACCAGGTAATCGATCACAAGCATCGTCCCGACGGTCGCGCCTTCGACCAGATCCGCGAAATTTGGATCGAAGTGGGTGTTCTACCGCGCGCGCACGGCAGCGCAGTCTTCACCCGCGGCGAGACTCAGGCGTTAGTCACCACCACCCTCGGCACCAGCGACGACATGCAGCGTCTCGAGGGCTTTGAAGGCGAAGCCAAGAAGCGCTTCATGCTGCACTACAACTTCCCGCCGTTCTCCGTCGGAGAAGTCGGCTTCATGCGTGGCGCCGGACGCCGCGAAATCGGCCATGGCGCGCTCGCCGAGCGTGCTATTTCCTCCGTCCTTCCGACCGAAGACAACTGGCCTTACGCCATGCGCGTCGTCTCCGACATTCTGGAGTCGAACGGATCGTCGTCGATGGCCACAATTTGCGGCGCCTCACTCTCGCTCATGGATGCGGGCGTGCCCTTGAAGGCTCCGGTAGCCGGGGTTGCAATGGGATTGGTGAAGGAAGGTGAGCAGTACGCCATCCTGACCGACATTGCGGGCGCGGAAGATCATTACGGCGACATGGACTTCAAGGTTGCCGGAACCAAAGACGGCATCACCGCGCTGCAGATGGATATTAAAGTTGCGGGCATCACTTCGCAGATCATGCGCGAGGCGCTGGCGCAGGCGCAGCGTGGGCGGTTGTTCATTCTCGGAAAGATGGACGAGATTCTGACTGAGCCGCGCGTGAAGGTTTCAGCGTACGCGCCTCGTATCTACACTCTGCAGATTCCGGTCGACAAGATTCGCGACGTGATTGGGCCCGGTGGCAAAATGATTCGCAGCATCATCGAGCAGACGGGCGTAAAGATCGACGTGGAAGATTCCGGCAAGGTCAATGTAGCTTCGAATGATGAAGTCTCGGCGGCCAAGGCTTTGCAGATTATCCGCGATCTGACGGCTTCGGCCGAGGTGGGGAAGACTTATCTCGGTAAGGTCAGCAGGCTGGCCGATTTCGGCGCGTTCGTCGAGATTCTGCCGGGCCTGGACGGGCTGCTGCACATCAGCGAAGTTGCCGAGCACAGAATCAAGGATGTTCGCGATGAACTGAAAGAAGGCGACCAGGTGCTGGTGAAAGTTCTGGCCGTCGAAGGCAACCGGATCAAACTGTCCCGGAAGGCAATTCTGAAAGAGCAGCGCGCCAAAATGGGCGGCGGAACTCCTCCTCCGGGAACAACCGACGAGGCAGCGGACGCGGTACCGTTAACGCCACAGGGCGCACCCACAGCAGTAATCGAAGGCGGCGCGGATTTCGATGCGGATGATGAGCCGAACTTCAACCGTGTGGAGGGAGTCGTTGCCTCGGTTGAGGCGGGCGCCGCGCGTCCAGAAGGTACGCGTGACGGACGTCCCAGCGGCGGTGGCGATCGTGATCGTAATCGCCGGCGGCGCGGTCGCGGCCGTGGTCCCGGCGGTCAGGGAGGTCACGGTGGCGGCCACGGAAGAAGGTAGTATCGCTTTTGGGTAGTGCACGGACCTGGGAAGGGCACGGCTTCAGCCGTGCCGCTCAGAGCCAATAAAGACACGGGCTTTAGCCCCTGAGGCATGCCTCCGGTCAAGATGAGTTCCCAATAATCATAAGAGTGGGCCGCAGCGATGCGGCCCTTTTTCTATGGTATGCCGAGCATGGCCTGCAGCTTGAGTTAACCGTTACGGTTGGGCGACCGTCGCGGCTCGTTTGGGGAAGATGTTGCCAACGCGGCGGATCTCGGCGCCCACGGCTTTCAGTTTTTCTTCGATGTTCTCGTAGCCGCGGTCCAGGTGATAGACGCGGTCGATGATGGTCTCGCCATCGGCGACCAGGGCAGCGAGCACGAGCGAGGCTGAGGCGCGCAAGTCCGAGGCGAGAACGGCGGCGGCGCTGAGCGGAGTTCCGCCGCGGACGATGGCACGGCGTCCTTCGATCTTGATGTTAGCGCCCATGCGCACCAGTTCCTGCGCGTGCATGAAGCGGTTCTCGAAAATATTTTCCGTGATGATCGAAGTGCCCGCGGCCTGCGTGGTGAGCGCCATGTATTGTGCCTGCATGTCGGTAGGGAAGCCGGGATATTCCTCGGTGTTCATGTCGGAGGCTTCGAGTGGCTGATCTCCCATGACGCGGACGGAGTCGGCCTTCACCGAAGTTTTCACGCCGGTTTCCGCGAGCTTCTGCAGGATGCCGCTAAGGTGCGCGGGATCGCAGCCCGCAACGTTGACGTCCCCGCCGGTGAGGGCTCCCGCGATGATGAAGGTTCCGGCTTCGATGCGGTCGGGAATGATGCGGTGCCGAGCGCCGTGGAGCTTGCCGACGCCCTTCACGCGGATGGTGGAGGTTCCGGCGCCTTGGATTTTCGCGCCCATAGCGTTGAGCAGTACGGCAAGGTCCGCGACTTCAGGTTCACGGGCGCAGTTCTGCATGATGGTCTCACCATCGGCAAGCGTGGCGGCCATCAGCACATCCTCAGTGCCGGTGACAGTAATTTTGTCGAACGCAACTTCGGCGCCTTTGAGCCGATCCCCTTTGAGAGGATCAGTGACGGCCTCGACGTAGCCATGCTCCTGCGTGATTTTGGCGCCCAGACGTTCCAATCCTTTGATGTGAAGGTCGATGGGGCGGGCGCCGATGGCGCATCCGCCGGGCAGCGAGACACGGGCGCGGCCACAGCGGGCTACGAGCGCTCCCAGGACGAGTGTGGAGGCCCGCATCGTCTTGACCAGTTCATACGACGCTTCGGGCGAGGCGAGCGTGCGTGCGCAAATTGTTGTCCGATGATGGGCGCGTCCGTAGCCGAGTTCGACTTCGGCGCCCATCGCCGCAAGAAGCTTGCGCGTGGTCTCGATGTCGCGCACCTGCGGGATGTTTTCAAGAATCACCGGTTCGTCGGTGAGCAGGGCTGCCGCCATGCAAGGCAGCGCCGCGTTCTTCGCGCCACTGATGCGAACCGTTCCCAGCAGGGGATTACCGCCTCGAATTACGAGCTTATCCATAGAGTGCGTTTTCGGAAATCAGGATCGCCTTCATTCTAACTATGATTGCGGGGCGGCTGCTGCTGGAAAGTCGATTTGAACTCCCGCCGCGCGCTTCCCCCCTGTGAACCTCTGTGTCCCCTGTGGTTACGCTTTTTCACCGTTACAATCTAGACTCCGATCCATGTTTTGCCAGCGTTATCGCTCTGCGCACTTGACCTTGGGATTCTCTCAGGGCAGCGACAGCATCCGCGCGACTGACGCCAGCCTTGGCCATTACCAGGGCTACCGGGACGCGACCTTTTGCGGCGGCTAGAAGCTTGCGCGCTGCCCGGTGGTCGAGTCCGGCGGCTTTTTCCAGGATGCCCACTCCGCGTTCGACCAGTTTCTCATTCTTCGGACTGACGTTGACCATCAGGTTGCCGTAGACGTATCCGAGACGGGTCATCGCCCCGGTTGTGAGCGTGTTCAGGATCATCTTCTGCGCGGTGCCGGCTTTCATCCGAGTCGAGCCAGCGACAACTTCCGCACCGACGTCCGCGACAATGGCTACATGTGCGGCTTTGCCGAGTGGGGATTTTGAGTTGCAGACGACGGCAACCGTTTTTGCGCCGTGTGCGCGCGCATATTCGATGGCGGCGATGGTGAACGGAGTGCGTCCGCTGGCAGCGATGCCTACGACGACATCTTTTTTTGTTGGCTTCTTCTTCGCGATCGCTTTGCGGCCTAGCTCGCGGGAATCTTCGTCGGCTTCTACGGCAGCGCCCAGCGCTTTTGCGCCGCCGGCGATGATGAATTGGACCATGTGCAGGTCGACGTCAAACGTGGGTGGACATTCGACGGCGTCGAGGGCGGCAATGCGTCCACTGGTTCCGGTGCCTATGTAGATGAGGCGCCCGCCTTGGCGGAGCGCCGCGGCGATCAGATCGATCGCGTGCGCGATTTGCCGGAGAGCGCCCTTCACGGCAGCGGCTACCTTCTCATCTTCAGCGTTGATGATGCGCGCGATTTCAAACGCGGACTTCTGATCGAGATCGGCGGAGGCGGAGTTTGTTTTCTCGGTACCGAGGCGGCGGAGATTTATGCTCCTTGCTTTGCGTTTCAAGCTATCTTCTCCAAGACTTCAATCACCGCGTCGTGAAACGCTGGACGTACCTGTTTGATTGCCTGGTTCTCGGAGTCAGGCCAGGTGCGGTTGGTTAGCAAAGTTATCGAAAGTTGGCGGTCCGGGTCGATCCACAGGGACGTGCCGGTGTAACCGAGGTGTCCGAAGGAACGGGATGAAAAATATTTTCCGGATTGCGAGGGAGCCGAGGGCGTGTCCCAGCCAAGCGCTCGGGAAGTGCCTTCGGGAGTGGATTCCCGGCGCGAAAAGAGTTCGATGGTTACGGTCGAAGATCGGAGGATGGGGTGTCCGCCGTTGAGCATGGCGTGAGCGAAGATGGCTAGATCTTCGGCGGTCGAGAACAGGCCGGCGTGTCCGGCAATGCCGCCGAGGACGCTCGCGTTTTCGTCCTGCACCTCGCCTTGGATGATGCGGTGGCGGAAGGTGCGATCATCGGCAGTTGGCGGGATAGAGTTCTTCAAAGCGTGCCCAGGATTGAAGGTGGTGTGAGTCATGCCGAGCGGACCGAAGATTTCGCGCTGGCAGAATGCGTCGAGCGATTCATCGGCGAGGCGCTCGAGGACGACGGCGAGAATGATGAAGCCGATGTCGCTGTATTCGGCACGCGCGGCGGGGTCGGCGGCAAGCGGGATGGTGAAAGCGGCTCGCAAAAGGTCTTCACGAGACTGGGCGCGCAGGAAAAGCTTTTCGTAGGCGGGCAGGCCGGAGGTGTGCGCGAGCAGCATGCGTACGGTGATTTCGCGTCGGCGAGGGTCATTGTCGCCGAATCGGTCGGCGAATCGGTCGACGAATTGGCCGGCGAATTCGGGGACGATGGCGGTGACCGGCGCTTCAAGATCGAGCAGGCCGCGCTCGTAAAGAATCATGGCCATCCCCGTCGTGGCGAGGACTTTAGTGAGCGACGCGAGATCGAAGAGGCTCGCGGTGGTGACTTCAGGCGCTCCCGGATCGTATGTGAAACGGCCGATGGCTTTGTGGGCTACGAGTTCTCCGCGAACTGTGACGGCGAGCGAGCAGGCGGGGAAGGCGCGCTCAGCAATGGCCTTTTCCAGGATGCCGAATGCGCCGCGAAACCGATCATCCTGCGCAACGAAATTGCGCACCAGGAAGGAAAAGCCAGAGTCTCGATTCGGCAGCGTCAGGTTCAAGGGTGTTTTGCGAACTGATGGGGTTATAGCAAAGGCGGCGAGTAGAGGCAAACGGGGAGTTACCTTGAGAGCATCGTTTGTAACCTTCAGCCTTGAGCCGCATCTCGGGGGTCATGTAGAGTCACAGGAGACGTGAAACACTTACCGAACAATCTGCTGTTCTTCGCTCTTCTGTTTTCTGCCGCCGCGTTCTCCGAGACTTCGCTTGATGCGCGCCTCACCATTCTCGACCCCATCATCAACGACGCCATCGCCCAGCAACAGATTCCGGGCGCTGTCCTTATCGTTGGCCATGATGGTCGGGTGGTGTATCGCAAGGCGTATGGCAGCCGGGCGATCGAACCTCGGCGGGAGCCGATGACGCTCGATACGGTGTTTGATTGTGCGTCGCTTACAAAAGTGTTGGCAACGACTACGGCCGTGATGCAGCTCTGGGAGCAGGGAAAGTTTTGGATGAACGATCCTGTGGCGAAGTACCTTCCCGAGTTTGGGCAGAACGGGAAGCAGGACATTACGATCCGGCAATTGCTGGTGCACTACTCGGGCCTCGGTCCGGATTTGGATTTGACGAAGTCGTGGGAAGGGAAGGACACCGCGTATCGGATGGCGTTTGAAGTGACGCCGGAGCGGGCTCCGGGAGCGGCGTTCGTTTATAGCGATATCGACTTCGTGGTGCTGGGAGCGCTGGTGGAGCGGCTTTCAGGCGAGGCGCTCGATGAGTATGCGGCGAAGCATATTTTTGCACCGCTAGGCATGAACGAGACCCGGTTCATTCCTCTGCCGTCGCGGGAGCCGGGCATTGCTCCAACCCGCATTGCCCCAACCCGCATTGCTCCGACCCGCATTGCTCCGACCGAAGACGAGAAGCATCACCCGCTGCGCGGCGTGGTGCATGATCCCGCGGCTCGCCGGATGGGCGGCGTGGCGGGTCATGCGGGAGTATTTTCTACCGCCGATGACATGGCGGTTTTTGCACAGGCGCTGCTGGATGGCGGGCGCGGCGTGCTGACTCCGGCGACGATTGCGAAGATGACGGCGCCACAGCAGCCAGTGAACGGAACGGCGGTGCGGGGATTTGGGTGGGACATTGATTCTCCTCTTTCTACCAACCGCGGAGAACTGTTGCCGGTGGGCGGTTACGGACACACGGGATTCACTGGGACTTCACTGTGGATTGATCCGGCGACGAAGACTTATATCGTGCTGTTGACGAACGCGGTGCACATGAACACGCTGCCGGCGAAGGAGAAGGGAAGCGCGGTCGCGCTTCGGGCGAAGGTGGCGACGGCGGTGGCGGCGGCGCTGGCGCTCGATCCGGCCGAAGCGGAGAAGATGCGGGTGGCAACCATCACCGGCTATAACGAAATGCAGAGCGCGGCGCGCAAGCTGGCGGTGCGGAATGGAACGGTGAAGGCGGGAATTGACGTGCTCGAGGAGACGAAGTTCGCGGCACTGCATCCAGCCAGTGGCGGGTCGCCGCGAAGTATCGGACTGCTGACGAATCAGACGGGCATCGACTCGGAAGGGCGCCGGACGATTGACGTGCTGGCGAACGTGCCGGGGATTTCGCTGGATGTGATTTTCAGTCCGGAACATGGAGTGACGGGGACGCTGGACACGACGGACATCAAGAATGCGAAGGATGCGGCGACCGGAGTTGCGGTCTACAGCGTGTACGGAGCGAGCGACGCGACGCGGCGTCCGCCAATGGAAGTGCTGAAGCGGCTGGATGCCGTGGCGATCGATCTGGCGGATGCGGGTGCGCGCTTTTACACGTTCGAGACTACCACGGGATATTTTCTGGAAGCGGCCGCGCAGGCGGGAATTGAAGTGGTCACTCTGGATCGGCCGAATCCGATTACGGGCTCGTTTGTGCAAGGGCCGGTTTCCGATTCCCCGGTTTCCGTTTCCGATAACGGGCGGGAAAGTTTTACGAATTACTTTCCCGAGCCGGTGCGCCACGGAATGACTCTGGGTGAGCTCGCGAAAATGTTTAATGCCGAACGGCACATTGGGGCGCGGCTCCAGGTGGTTGCGATCGAAGGTTGGCAGCGGGGGGACTGGTTCGATTCGACGGGTCTCGCGTGGGTGAATCCTTCGCCCAATCTGCGGAATTTGACCGAGGCGGCGCTTTATCCCGGGGTGGCGCTGATTGAAGGCACGAATGTTTCGGTGGGGCGTGGGACGGACACGCCGTTCGAAGTGGTAGGCGCACCCTGGATCAAGAGCAGGGAATTGGCCGCTTACTTGAACGGCCGCGGCATTCAGAGTGTGCGTTTCGTTCCCATTGTTTTCACTCCGTCATCGAGTAACTTTGCGGGAGAACGGTGTGAAGGCGTGAATCTGATTGTCCTGGGTCGCAATAGTCTGGACTCGCCAGAATTGGGGATTGAGCTGGCGTCGGCGCTGCATAAGCTGTATCCGAACGAGTTCAAGATGGAGCGGATGGCGGATCTGCTGGTGAATCAGGCGGTGTTTGAGGCGATCGAGGCGGGAGAGGACCCGAGACGGATTGCCGAAGACTGGCAGGAGCGGCTGGAGGGATTTGTGCGCCTCCGGGAGAAGTATTTGTTGTACAAGTAACAGGCGCACAACTTTCAACGCACGTATCTGGTGCGGTGTCTCGCAAGTTCGTGGCATAAATTCACACTGTCATCCTGAGCGAAGCGAAGGACCCATGTATTTGAATTCGCTATGCATGAGATTCTTTGCTGCTCAGGATGACAGCCAAACTTGCGACGCGAATTCATGGGACACGACACTAGACATGCATGGTTCGCAATCCCTGGTTTGTAACCCATTCTCGCGCGGACTCCTCAGCTACAATGACTCCGGGGTACGCAGGTTGACCATGTCCGAAAATCTACTTCGCATTCCGAGTTCGTTTTATCGTTGCGCCGGTCCAAATTGTGGGGTGCTAAAAGGCGGGAGCGACCGCTGGTGGATAATGTGGAGCTCGTTTGGCGATTACGAATTGCCGGTCATGCATCTGGCGCCCTGGGACGAAAAACTGGCTTTGCAGGAAGGCGCGATGTATGTTTGCGGCGAGGGGTGCGCGCAGAAACTGCAGTCGCAGTTCATGGGAAATGTCCTGGAGAGCCGGGGGCGGAGAAATAGTGGTTAGGCTTGCGGGCGGAAGAACAACTATCTATCAGTTCTTGGTTGAAGGCTCGCAGCTAACCGGGCACTCTGGTGAGTGCATCTGAATTTGCAAGCGTATTGCTAAGTGTCCTGAAGAGGTTTTTTCAATGAAGATCCGTGCTGCGTGTATTTGCGTTTTGCTGCTAGCCGGGATCGCAGCGGCACAGACATCCTTGGCCCCGGATCCGGCTGCGCCCTCGGTGGAGTCCGGAAAGGCTACGCTGACCATTCCAGCGGGAACCAGGGTTCCACTATCGCTGAAGCAGGCGATTTCAACGAAGACGGCTAAGGACGGAGACCCGGTTTACGCCGAGACTGCCTTTCCGTTTGTGGTCAACGAGCGGGTCGTGATTCCGGCGGGGACTTACATCCAGGGAAAAATCGAGCGCACGCAGCGCGGCGGGCACGTAAAGGGCCGCGCCGAGGTGCTGATCCACTTCACCTCGATGATTTATCCCAACGGCTATACGGTGATGCTGGGGGGCTCGGTCGAGAATACGCCCGGCGCCGAGAAGACGTCGATGAAAGATTCGGAAGGCACGATTCGGCAGGATAGCGATGCCGGGAAAAAAGCTAAGGAAACTGCCGAAGGGGCAACCACGGGAGCAGTGATCGGCGCGATAGCCAACGGGGGAAAAGGAGCCGGAATCGGTGCGGGAATTGGAGGAGTTACTGGGCTGGCGGTAGGAATGCTGTCCCGGGGCGCCGACGTAAGGCTGGAGCCGGGGACTTCGATCGAGATGGAGATCCAGCGCGAAGTGACGGTGGATGCGAGCCGGATTTCCTCGAGGCGTGAGGTCATTGTTCGCAACGACTAGAGCAGATCCAGCGTCGCTGTACCCCGCTTCGTGTGGGGACGGGCGTCTCGCCCGTCCAGCCGGGCGGCGACGCCCGGCTCTCCACCTGCCATCTTCTATTTCAATACAAACATAGCGTTCACGTGCGCGGTGACCGTCACGTTGTGGGGCGAGAATTCCTCGGTCGGGGCGGGGCTTTGAGCTCCCGCCTTCATTGACATCGCAATGCGCGGCATGGGCGCGAAAACCCGAATGTTCTCGAAAGTATCGACGGAAGCATAGGAGAGTTCGCCAAGCGTGCGTCCGCTGGCGTTGGCGAGAGATTGCGCGGAAGCGCGGGCGCGCCGGTAGGCGTCGGCGACGGCTTTGCTCTTGGCCTCTTCGGTCGAGTCCAGCGTGTAGCTGAGAGATAAAGACTGGCTTTCACCCACGACGCTGGCGTCGGCAAGCTGCTGGGTGACCGGGCCGATCTTGGAAAAATCCTTGAGCTTCAAGCTGACGCTGGTCGAGACCTGGTAGCCGATGACCTTGTGCTTCGGGTTTTTCCAGTCGTACTGGGGATTCACCGAGAAGAAGCCGATTTCCGCAGACTTGGGATCGATGCCGTTGGCGCGCAGAACCTGGCGCGTGGTCTCGGCTTGTTTAGCGGCCTGGTCGTACGCGTCCTTGGCGCTGTCGGCTTGGGCCGAGATGTTGAACTGGATGAGCGCGATATCCGGCGCGGTTTCAAATTTGCCATCGGCGCCGACGAAAATGGTGTTGGGCAGCGGATTGAGCGTGGGACTCTGCGCAATCGAGAGAACACTTAGAACGAGAATGGCGCAAAGCGTGACAAAGATAGTTTTCATCGGATTTCTCCTGGACCTTGATGGATATTGAGAATTGCAGAACCGTCGCCGCGCTTGATTTGATAAACTCTCAAAGTTTTTCATCAAGCTCCTGAAACTCTCCTTATACACCTCTGTCATTAGAACGCGACGAGCTTCCCGAATTGCAATCGAAAGAGGCGAAAACGGGGAAAATTGCGGGACAAGAAGGACGCCGCCGAGACGCGGCAAGCCGCGTCTCTACCGGGAAAGTTGAGCAGCAACGAGCGTCAGTGCGAGGGAATCTGCAGCGCGCGATCGAGGCGTACCTCGAGGGTGGTTCCTTTTTCGAGCCGGAGGTTGCGATTGGCTAGCAGGCTGGCCATGGCTCCGGCCGCAGCGCCCGCTCCTCCTCCCGCGCCGGCTCCTTTCTCACCTCCCGCGGCTGCGCCAACCCCGGAGCCGATGACCGCGCCGACGGCCGCGTCTTCGACCGTGTGCTTCACACTCGGTCCCTCGCGTTCGATTTCACCCTCGGAGCCGGGCGCCTTGAGACCGCGTTCGCCGGGCACTCCGGTGACGGTCGCGATCACCGCGACCCACCCGTGGTTGGTTTCGATTTCGTCGAAGCTGAGCAGCAGGCGTGCGTGCAGGCCCTGCTCCAGGGAACTGACGTGACCCTTAATTTTCTTGCCACGGGGAATCACGTTGCCATTGGCGGAGACGAGATCTTCGTCCAGCTGAGCTTTGAAATGTTGACCCGCATGCAGTTCGGTGGTGTCGAGTTTGTCCTGCAGGCGGACGAGGAAGCTCGTACCTTCCGGGACAGCGTTCGGCGGAGCTATGGGCGCAACGGCCGGATCGATTGCCTGGGCCAGCAGTGACGTTGTAGCGGTCAAAAAGAGTATTCCGACCCACGATGAAAGTTTGTTCACGATGACCTCGCAAAGTTTCTGGCGCAGCAATATAAAACCTGCCCGCCAGATGTGAAACAGGCACATTCCGGCGGGCACGGGCTCTTTACCCCAGAACGGCGGGACACGCCCGTGGTGGGGGCCGTTTGGATTGACTTCACTGTCTCTGTTGGATGAGGGGATCGGGGCAAAACGATGCCTGTCTGTCTGGCGAGAAATGCCGGTCTGAGTGGGGCGGTCAGCGTTGCAAGCTCAGCCAGCGTTGTCCGTGATTACACCTTCGGGAAAGACTGGTCCCGTTCATTCGGGTTCTCATTGATGTCTTTCCGCAGGTCTTCCCAGATATTGCCGGGCATTTCGAGGAAAACCTTGACGATCTTGGGATCGAACTGTTTTCCGGACCAGCGTTCGATTTCCTCGCGGGCGGCCTGAATGGTTTGGGCATCACGGTAATCACGCTTGGATCTCATGGCATCCAGCGTATCGGCAACCGCGAAAATTCGGGCGCCCAGCGGGATCTCCTCGCCCTTCAGTCCACGAGGATAGCCGGTCCCATCGTAGCGCTCTTGGTGGGCGTAAACGATCTCGGCAGCCTCGGCCAGAAAGGGGATTCGGGAGATGATCTTGTAGCCAAGATAGCAGTGCTCCTTCATGACGGCCATTTCCTCGTCCGTGAGCTTGCCGGGCTTGTGCAGGATGTCGTCGGGAATGGCCATCTTGCCGATGTCGTGCAGGAAGGCTCCGCGAGCGATCACCTCGATCTCCTCTTTTGGCAGGTCCATTTTCTTCGCAATCGCGATGGTGAATGCGGTCACGCGTCTGGAGTGGTGTTCGGTCTCGGCGTCCTTGAGGTCGAGTGCATCGCCCAGGGCTTCGAGCGTCATGTCATAGGACTTCTTCACGTCGGAAAGCGCCGTTCTCCATTGCTGGGTGCGGGCGGCAACCAGCGACTCGAGGTTGGTGCGATAGGCATCGTTTTCGCGCTTGAGGCGCCGATTCTCCAGCGCACGGCGGACCGTGTGCAGCAATTGCTCTCGCTCGAACGGCTTAAGCACGTAGTCGTACGCCCCATGGCGCAGGGCCTGCAGAGCGACCTGAATGTCGTGCACCGCAGTGACCATGACGATCGGCATGTCGGGGTAACGTTCCTTGGCGCGTTCCAAAAGGCCCATCCCATCCATTTCGGCCATCATCAGGTCGGAGAGGACGAGATCGAATTCGTCACCCGATTCCAGAATCGCGAGGGCTTCGACGCCACTGGCGGCCTGGCGAGTCTGAAAATGGGCTCCGCCAAGCATGGAGGAAACAATCTCCCGGATTGTTTCCTCGTCGTCCACCACGAGGATGCGGTCATTTGGCATGGCGCTGAGTGTATGTATCGCTCATTTTAGGCCACGACTTCACATTCCGAAAGTAACCAACGGGAGGCGGAAATCCGGTAACGAGAGGCGGCAAGCGTGATATTTAAAAAGCTTAGGTGTTCGTGCGTTTATTTATGGCTCCTGCCCTGCTATTTGGGAAATCGGTTGGTTTAGTAACCGTCCCCTGGTTCACCGTTCACTGGTTGACGGCGCGGGAAACGGCCGCCCTGATCATGGTGGTGGTCAGTCTGCTTTTCTTCCGAGTTTTTCGGGAACGATGTCTGTTGGCGTGGGGAGCGGGCTGGCTCGCCTATGGGGCGTTTCTTTGGGCGCACGCGGGCGAGTTGCACGGCGCGTCGAAGTCGGTGGCGGCATTCGCGCAAGCCGACTTTGTGCTGGCGATAGGGTTGTTTGCGGCGGCGGCGCTGATCTCGGCGCAGGCGCGGCGAGCGCTGACCGTATTTGTGGCCCTCTCCTGGGTGCTGATGGTCTGCGCCGCCATGCGGTCGCTGTATTTTCCGGATTCGAAGGCTCTCGGGCTGGGGTTGGAAATATCATGCCGGTTGATTGCGGCCGGAGCTGCTGTCGAACTGCTGCGCTACCGGTTCGGGCGTATTGGGTTGGGGCCTTTCCTGTTCGGCGCCGGCCTGCTGACATTGAATCTGCACTGGCCTCCATTTACCAGTCGCGTTCCGAGTGAGGGTTACCTGTGGGCGGAAGTGCTGTTTGGTTCGAGCATCTTGCTGGTAGTGCTGGACGACTCGTGGCTGCGCACGCGCCGGCTCGCGGTGCTGAACGAGTTGGCGGCCACGATTGCGCGCGGCCAGAATCATGCCCCGATGATGCAGACTGCGCTGGAGAAATTGAAAGCCGTCGTGGGCGCGAAGGCAGCGTGGTTCCAGTTGATGGAAGACGACCATCTGGTGCCAACGCAGCACGCCGGCCTGTCGCCGGAATTTCTGCGAGTTATCGGGCAAGCCGGGACGGATGAAACCGAGGCCCGCATCCTCCAGGACAACCGGGCGGCGGTGATGAAACTTTCGGAGATCTCGGAGCCGGAGCGGGAACAACTGCGGAAGCGCGGCATTCATCACGTGGTGCTGCTGCCCGTGCTGGGCAAGAAGTCAGCAATCGGCATGCTGTCGTTCGGCTGCTCGGGCAGCCCACACCACACTCGGGAAGAACTGGAGTTTCTGGAAACGGCGGCGCAGAAGCTGGGGATTGCGGTAGAGAATCTGCGCTTGCTAGAGCAGGTGCTGCGCTCGCAGCGGCAGTGGATGAATACCTTCGATTCCATCCAGGATCTGATTCTGGCGCACGACGCCGACTTCCGCATCCTCAAGACAAATCAGGCCCTGCTGCAGCGGCTGGAACAGGCGCCGGCCGATGTATTGGGTAATCTTTGTGAAGAGGTTCTGCCGCAATTGCGCGCCTGGAGCGGATGCCCGTATTGCGAACGCGGCCCGGGACTGACGGAAGGAATGGATCCCTGTTTCGGCGGCCAGTCGGTGGTTTCGACTTCATCGTATGCCGAGCAGGGAGGCCAGCAAAAGGGCACCATCCACGTGGTGCACGATACGACCGCGCGTCAAGTGGCGGAAGAAAAGTACCGCATGCTGTTTGAGCAGGCGCAGGAAGGCGTGTTCGTAGCCACGCCGGATGGCGAGTTGCTCGACTGCAACGATGCCTTTGTCACCATGCTCGGTTATGGCAGCCGCGACGAGTTGATGGCGCTCGACATGGGCAGCGTGCTGCACGCGGTTCCCGAGGAGCGGGAGGCTTTTCGCAAGGAAATTGAGGCGCACAACTACGTGCGCAACTTTGAAATCACGGTGCGGCGCAAGGACGGCACGCTGCTGGCGGTGGCGCAGAGCTGCTTTGCCACGCGCGATTCGGGCGGAAACATTGAGCGCTATCAGGGCTTCGTTCTCGACATCACCGAAAAGAAACGCTCGGAAGATGAGATGCGGCGGCGCAATCGCGAGTTGAACGCGCTCAACGCGATGGCCGTCATCGCGACCCAGTCGTTCGATCTGGATGAAATTTTGAACTTGACGCTGCGCCAGGTGATCTCGCTGTTTGGCGCGGAGACCGGCTCGGTCTATTTGGCAGCGGAACCCGATGGCACCTACCGGCGGCGCGCGGGTTGGGGCCCGCGCAGCGAGGCGCGCGTGCGCATGGCCGAAGTCATTTTCCCCGAAGGTCTGGGCGATCTGGTAATGCGCTCGCGAGCGGAAGTGGTGACCCAGGATTTTCTGCCCCACCTGCCCGCGGCGGTGGTCGAGTTTGTGTGCGCGGACCGGTTGCCCTTCTGGATCTGGGTTGTGCTCTGGAGCAAGGACAAACCCATCGGCATCATGGGTATTGCCAGCAGGGAAGACCGGCACTATTCGAGTAACGATGAAAATCTGCTGGTCGCCATCAGCCGGCAACTGGCCACCACGATAGAAAAAGTCCAGCTCTACGAGGAGACTTGCCGCGCGTACGAAGACTTGCGGCGGACGCAGGAGCAACTGCTGCAGAGCGAGAAGATGTCGGCGGTCGGCCAATTGATTTCCGGTGTCGCGCATGAGTTGAACAATCCGCTGACCGCAATCCTCGGTTACGCGCAACTGCTGGAAGGCGCGGGCCTTGATCATCAGTCGGCCGACTATGTGCGCAAGCTGTTCAAGCAGGCCCAGCGAACCCACCGCGTAGTACAGAATCTGCTTTCTTTTGCCCGCCAGCGCAAGCCGCAGAAGCAGGAAGTGGACTTGCGCAAGGTGCTGGAAGAATCCCTCACGCTTCGCGAATACGATTTGAAGGTCAACAACGTTTCGCTGGAACGCGAAATTCCCGATGACTTGCCCTCGGTGGTGGCCGATCCGCACCAGTTGGAGCAGGTCTTCCTGAACGTTATCAACAACGCGCTCGATGCCATGGTAGAAGGTAGCGGCAGCGGTGTATTGAAAGTGCGCGTGTTCAAGAAGGATGCTTACGTGTGCGTGGAGTTCGATGACAGTGGTCCGGGCATCAAGGACCCAAGCCGGATTTTCGATCCCTTCTATACCACCAAGTCAGTCGGCAAAGGAACCGGTCTTGGCTTGAGCATCTGCTACGGGATCGTCAAGGAACATGGCGGGGAAATCGTGGCGCGCAACCGGGAAGAGGGTGGCGCGACGATTGAAGTCCGTTTGCTCGCGAGCGAGAAACCAGCGTTGCCGGAGACGGTGGCGTCCACGCGGCGCGAGGCGGTGCTGCGAGGGCACGTGCTGCTGGTCGAAGACGAAGAAGCGGTGCTGGAATTTGAACGAGACGTGTTGGTCGGTGCGGGTGCCGAAGTCACTGCCTCCATGAGCGTTGAGGACACGCAGCGGCGGCTCCGTAATGGCTCTTTCGACGTGATCGTGATGAACGGTCGTATGCCGGGTGGGTGCAGCGCGCAGGAAATGTATGAGTGGATCGCGAAAAACTGCCCCGGTCTGGAGAAAGGGCTGCTGTTGACGTTTTCCACTGTGACTGACCAGCAGACTCGAAGTTTCCTCCAGGAACATGGCGTGCCGTCGCTGGCGAAGCCGTTTGAAGTGGCAGACCTGATTTCACAGGTGCGTGGGCTGATCCAGAGGGAAGGGAAGCCTGCCATGAAGACGGAGGAGAAGAACGAAGAAAAATCCTCCGTCGCCAGCGCGGGAACATAACCGCAAATAGCTGTCAGCTCTCAATTATCAGTTTTGTGCACTGACGACCGAAAACTGATAACTGATAACTGAAAACCACTTTAAAGTTGTCCCTTCAATCCCCGCATCATTTCTGCAATCAATGTTTCGTTGCGCCGGTACCAGCGCCAGTGCCCTTCTCTCTTGGCTTCCACCACGCCGGCTTTTTCCAGTATTCGCATGTGATACGAAACCGTAGGCTGCGCCAGCTTCACACGCTGCTCGATATCGGCGGCACAGAGCCCGGTTTCCTTGTCGAGCGAGCATCCGCCTTTTTCTTTGAGCGCGCCAAGAATTCGGCGGCGAGTGGGGTCGGCAATGGCGTGCAGGAAGCGATCAAGATTGGGAGCGGCGGAGGACATTTGGTAATTGTGTAATTTGTAATTTGGTAATTTGAAACCCAGTGGTCGTGATTTCAAATTACCAAATTACCCGATTACAAAATTACCAAATCCCTTCTACTTTTTCACAATCGGATTGTAGCCATCGCTGATGAGGCGGGCGCGCATGGCCTCGGCGTCCTTCAGGTCGGCGTAAGGTCCGACCTGAACGTGATAGAACTTGTCGGCGGAAGCATTGTTCGCACTGAAGGCTGGATACTGCTTCTTCTTCAGCGCCTCGACTAGCGATTCGGCGTCTTCCTGCCGGCTAACCGCGGCGACTTGCACGTAGTAACCGCCGCCCGCGGGAGCAGCGGTTGCAGCGTCTCCGGCGGCCGTTGACGGCGCTTCCGCGGTTGCGGTCGCTGCGATTGAGGCCGCCGGTTGCGCCTTCGAATCCGGAGGCGTGAGCGCGGCGTTAGCGTTCTTCTCGCCTACGGCCTTGTAAAAGCTAAAATCGTTGGACGAAGACGAAGACGAAGACTGCGGCGTGCGCTGGGTAGCGTCGTTTTTTGCCGCCGAGGGCCGGACGATGGTCGCCGGAGTCGCCGTTGGAGCCCCCAGCGAACTGCCCGCGCCTGCGATGGCGGTTCTTCTGCCCAGCGAAAAGCCGATCGAAAAGAAGAAAGCGCAGACCAGGACAAAGCTGAAAAAAATGGCCAGCATGCGGCCGGTGCCGAGGGTGATCTCCGTATCCTGCTGCGCCGTGGGCATGGGAAATAGCGTTGACCTCTACTTTCCTGCTGGCGCGCCAGGTGTGGGCACGTTCGCGAGCAACTTCTGCATGCCGGAGAAGAAATCGATCGGCACGGGGAACACCACCGTCGTGTTTTTCTCGACCCCGATTTCCGTGAGCGTCTGCAAATACCGCAACTGGATGCTGATCGGTTCGCTGGACAACAAGTGCGCGGCATCCACCAGTCGCTGGGCGGCGGAGAACTCGCCTTCGGCGTGGATGATCTTCGAGCGCTTTTCGCGTTCCGCCTCCGCCTGCTTGGCCATGGCCCGCAACATCGACTCGGGCATATCCACCTGCTTGACTTCGACGTTAGCGACCTTCACGCCCCAGGGCGCGGTGTGCGTATCGAGGATGCTCTGCAGGCGCAGGTTAATTTTGTCGCGGTGCGCGAGAAGTTCGTCGAGTTCCTGTTCGCCGAGCACCGAGCGCAGCGTGGTCTGCGCAAACTGCGAGGTCTGGTACACGTAGTTTGAAACCTCGACCACAGCTTTGTTCGGATCGACCACGCGCAGGAAAATAACCGCATTGACCTTCAGCGTGACGTTGTCGCGCGTGATGATGTCCTGCGGCGGCACTTCAAGCGCTTCCTGCCGCAGCGAAATGCGCACCATGCGGTCGACCGGGCTGAAGACCAGAATGATGCCCGGGCCCTTGGCCGTACCCAACAGGCGGCCAAGCCGGAAGATGACGCCGCGCTCATATTCAGCCAGAATCTTGATCGAACTCAGCAGGTAGATGATAACGATGACGATGGCAACGGTGCCCACGGGGAACCCCATACATGCCTCCAGACAATTCGCGATTCAGAGTCTAAGCGGATTGTAGCGCACGCGAGCGGGTGCGGGCTGTGAGGAACGGACGAGCAGAGTGTCCAGGATGATGCCGGGGCGCGAGTGAATTTCTGCCTATTAACTGATACGTTACTAACCATCTAGTATGGGTGGTGGTACCCCCCCCCCCCCCCCCCCATCCCCCAACAAACAAAAAAAAAAAAACATTTTTCCAAAAAAAATAAAAAAAAAAAAAATAAACACTTAATTGCTACCCTTGAGTGGGTTGTTTTTTC